>JAEEGK010008618.1_pt1 | contig 24018 bp, 36 predicted proteins | sample 8958771 | NCBI WGS metagenome assembly JAEEGK01 (sample SAMN16246547, study PRJNA631951) | gut metagenome | biome: gut microbiome; feature: rumen; material: SC-attached | host: Bos | place: Iran: Karaj | collected 2018-10
GCAGCAATGATACCGGCAACGCTTTGAATGAACACTTCAGCGCTGACGAACGCCACGCCCGTAAGGCTACCCAAGAATGGGGTGAAAATACCCTCGTGGAACAGGAAATCCGTTCCATCACCAAACATCTTGGCGCCAACCCCGAACTGTGGGGTTCCATGCCTGGTGAACTGCAGGAAATGATCCGCCGTGCCAACACCCCGAAGTTTGACCCGACGCCGATCATCAAGCACTGGAAGCAGACTATTCAGTCTGAAGAAATGTATGACACCCGCTCCAAGGCAAACCGCCGTCATGGCTTTGACCGTCCGGGTTGGCGTCATAAGATGAAGAGCTCGATGGTTGAATGCGTGGACGCTTCCGGTTCTATGAGCGACCGCGATGTCGCTATCGGCGAATCGTTCGTGAACTTGTTCATCAAGCACTGCGAGACCTGGTTCTGCTACTGGGATGCTGCTTGCGGTCCGATTGAACCTGTCAAGAAGAAGCGTAAGGGTGACCTCAATTTGGAAAACATGCGCGGCGGTACCGATCCCCGTTGCATCATTGACCGAATTGAAAAGGAACGCCTGAACTTCGGCGGCATCTTGGTCTTCACCGATAACGGCTTTGACTGGCCGCGTCCGAAGACTAAGTACCTGAACAAGATCTTCATCATCGGTACGGAAAACTGCTGCGAACCGCCGAGCTGGTGCCGTCACTACCTCAACATCCGCGACATCAAGAAGTGGATGAAGGATCAGAATTTCTTGGAGGGTTAATCATGACTTTCAAGGAAGATCTGGAGAAGGCACTGGCTGACGCCGGCTTCCCAGGTGTGCTGACACGGCGCACAGAAAATGTGCGGACGTATCAGCCTAGGGGAACTAACGGCTGGTATCAGCGTAAGCAGGTACCCGTTGAATGGGAAATCAAATTTTCAACGGTGCTTGGCGAAAATCCTGAATGGTATAGCGGCATACTGCCGAAGTGGTCGTATGACTGGACTTCGCACGGTGTGCTGCGTTTCGTTCCTATGCCAGATGAAGAGCCGCAGAATGATATTACGGATTTGAAGGATCAGCGCGGCAACTTATTTGTGCCTGAATACGTTCGTTGTCCAAAAACCCTGAATTTGAAAAATCTTGACATGACCTGGGACAAGGACCATAACTGCGTGGCGCTGTATCAGAAGCACCGCCCATTTATGGAAAATGACCATTACGGTTTTTATTCCTTTGACAAAGGTTCATACCGTGTGATGGTTCCGGATGTCGTCAAGACGATGCAGTTGTTGAAACGAATACACGGCATGGCGCAGCCGGCGTTGGAAACAATAAACAACGCTATTTTGGGTTTTAGGGCTCAGATCAAAAAGGTCAAAGTCAAAAATGAGCTTTTGAACGAGCGTGAAAAAACGAAAATTAAGCAGTAAAATTACAGTTTTTGACGGAAATCGTCACAGATTGTGATATACTGGCGCCAACCGTATAATTATTCAAATTACTCTGTAAATGAAAGTTTACAGAGTTTTTTCATATATTTTTGATTTTTCCATTGACGGAGGCAGGAATAGTTGTTATATTTTACTCGTAATCAAAAGGAAATTGCATATGACACTCACCGCTTTCTACGAAAACCTCGCCTGCGCCATCGCCGTCGCCAACAAGGACATCCTCAAGCGTCTCGCTTCCGCGCAGCGCAACGGTGAACTGCAGATTCAGGTTCGTAACGAAAAGCAGGGATTTGTTCATTGCATCAACGCCCGCGTGTTTACGCTGAAACCCGGCAAGAAGCCGCACCACATGGAGATTGACGAGGTGTGGGTCGGCTATGACGCCGAAGGCTATCACTGGTCTGACGCTATGGGTGGTCGCACTGTTGACTGCACCGGCAAGACAATAGATGAGGCGATTGACCATATCGTCGCTGAAATGAAGGAGATGATCAATGCCTAAGAGCACCGACAAATTTGATACGCTTGACTATTTGACCCGAGACGAAATCATTGAGCCCGCACAGTGGAATGATTTTGTTGAATATGTCAATGAGGTCTTCAACTACGATCTTTCAACCGTCCCGTCCGACGCTTTATTTTCTATCACCGAAATGCTCGAGTGGGCTGACTCTTACAGAGGCATTTAACCAAGGAGAAAACCATGACTAAGATTTTGAACACCATCTGCTTGCTTCCTGCTGACTTCGTCGCTATGGGTCTCTACTTCATTGGGACGGTCATCTAATGGCAAACAAAGCAAAAGAAACCGAACGCATGCGTTTGGAACGCATTGCTGACAGCGACAACGGTCGCACCCTCCGCACCCGCGTGATTAAGGACAAGAAGAAGTATTCTCGCAAAAGGAAGCATAAGAATGCCGACTGAAGAAAAGATTGCCCCGCCAGTGAAAATTCATAAGCACTTCACTGAGCTCAAATTGAATACCGACAACCCAGGCCGTATTCTCTGGTGGTATGAGCTGATGAAGCAGCTTGAAGAACAAGCATTTGCTGTTTTGAAATTCGGCGTTAACATGCCCCCGCTGGCTGGCGGTTATTTCACCATGAATAAGGGTATTGTCGTTATCGCCATCAACCGCCTCGCGGCTAAGATCGAGAACAACGAAGTCACCTTCACTGATGACAAGTACTTCTCCATGTTTGTCCACGAAGCGAGTCACTTCCAGCATATCGTCGTTGACCATGGCCTCTGTAAGTCGCCGGCCCTATTCAAAAAGGGGAAAATCTTTACTGACGAAATGCTCATGGCTGCAGGCGGCTATGATCCTGAACAAGACCCCGGCGTTGCCAACGCTCAACGCTTAATGAACGAAGACCTCCGCGACCTTGAATATGAAGGTGGTTGGCGTGCCGTTTACGCTGACAAGAAGTTCAAGCTTTTTCCGGGGTCACGCGTCCATCTAGACCTTCAGATCGGCAACCTCTTCATGTATGACTTGTGCCGACAGCCTGATGAATGGAAAACAAAGTACCGATCTTTCAATGATCTGGACAACCATCCTGAAAAGCTGACCGATTATTTCCACGAACATTGTCTTCCGCTTTACAAGAAGTATTCTGAATGGGAAGACCCGTATCACATCATCAAAGGAGTTTTAGAATGATGAAACTGTATGACACTTTCCAGGAAGATTGCTTGCTGGCTATCCGTAAGATCAAGGAGGTGAAGACCACCGAAGATCGGATCAAGGCGTCACTCGAGCTCGCAAAGCTCAAGGTTGACTATTACGAACAGCACGCCAACGCAGACGGAATCAAGCAGAACAAGGAGTTCTACGCAGAGCAGCTGAAGAATGCGCTGTGGAGCTATCAGGGCGTTCTCGACGAAGCGTATGATGCAGGCATTTGCGTGGAGGGCTTGACTTATGCAGCGGCTTAAGGAATTCTGGGCAAAAGTAACGAAACCCGCATATTACCCCAAGTGGTGCCGCGTATTGCATCAAATCATCTGGTGGATGAACCTCGTCAATATACCGCTGAATATCTTGGCAGGATCATTCGGCTGGGCACTCGTGTCAGTTATGTGGGTCGTGGCGTTTACAGCGTTCATCCAGCAAAGCAAAAACTGGGATAAAATGACAAATTCTGACAATAGCCGGAATTGACGAAATTTGGGCTGTAAAAGAAAATTTACATAAAATCCACAATTTACCCTTGACGGTTCCGGAGTTTGTTGTTATATTTTATCTGTAAAATTGAATTAGAGGTAACTTATGGCTAACACGACTCCGTTCCGCATGATTGACAAAGAAGCTCAGCGCACCTTCAAGGTGAAGTATCGCCTTGACGGCCTCTGGTTCAACAAGATTTACGCTCACTATGTTGAACCTGTTCGCGGCAGTTTCCCGGTCAACTACGATCTTGAGCTGCTCCGTGAACGCATCAAGCGCAACGGTCTCGGCAAGACTTGGCGCCCTGCCGATGAAACTGAACGCCTCACCGATGAAATTGTTGAACTGATGCGACAGGCTTACACGAACCTGTTCAAGCTCAACAAGAAGGCCGAGCTCAAGGCTGAAGGTGCTGGCATGAAGAGCCTTGAAGGCATCAAGGAAATGTTCAAGGGTACCGTAATCATTGACACTTGGTACAACAAGTTCCACAAGATTTACGGGGTTATCAACCCGACACCGAACCGTGACGGAAAGATCAGCGTCACCTCTTGGGAAAAGCTGCCGGTGCAGAAGTTCTATGATCCGGCTGAAATTCAGAAGATCGTGAACAAGCTCTTCGCGGACCGCGTTGAATGGTACCGCAAGAACATGGCGATGATCGCCGAACAACAGGAAAAGATGAACAGCGTTGTCGGTGGAATTTAATTACCGGCGCCACCATTGACAGAGATTTCAAAATTTGTTATATTATAAATACTTTCAACAACTGAAGGAACATGACTCGTGAAGAAGTAATCAACTGGATGAACCAAACTGCCGTTGAAACTGGATTGGACTTGACTGTTGAAGATGCAACGCGCGGTAAGCGCTATCACCTTTACAAATCATTTCCGTCTAAGTTAACTTGGAATGGCCGGAGTGACGTATTGTGGGCTACCTTTTATGAGGATAACAGCGCAACATTTCACTATCCGCATAACTTCATGTTTGATATAAACGGCTATCTTAGAAATTATCAATCTTCTTACCAACACGGATTTAAGGATTGTGCAACCGAAGATTTGGTGACATTGCTTGAATACCGTAAGGAAATTGACAAATCGTTAGGTGACATCGCACGAGCAAGAAAAGAAACTAAAATCGCCAAACTGTATGCTGAAGGGCACAGTGGCATTAAATAACAACAAGAGGCAAAAGATGAAAAAGACAACAGAAAGACACATTGAAACTCGTGAAGAAAAAGAAGCGCGTTGGGCTAAATGCAAACGCCAAGCGAGATCTTTTGCCAGGCAAGCTGGTATAAAAATTGACCGCAAGCCGAAGTTATCAGAAAAATACGATTACTAATCTCCGGCTTGTGGCGGAATGGTAGACGCTGGGGACTTAAACTCCCCTGACAGTAATGTCGTGTGGGTTCAAGTCCCACCTGGCCGATACCACTATCAATGCGGGTGTAACTCAGTTGGTAGAGTACCATACTTTTAATATGGGAGTCGTGGGTTCGAGTCCCGCCACCCGCACTAAAACCCTAACTGGCGTTAGGTCGCAGCAGACGGTTCGCGATAGGATGATCAAATGATTCCAAGCTGTCACCCTGCCTCAGTAGCTCAACTGGATAGAGCTGCAGATTTCTAATCTGTCGGTTGGGGGTTCGAGTCCCTCCTGAGGTACTATTGGGGTATAGCCAAGCCCGGTAAGGCAGGGGCCTTTGAAGCCTCTATTCCCTGGTTCAAATCCAGGTACCCCAACTAAAGATCACGAGGTGTGCAAATCCCTCAAGCAGAGTGAACTGCGATAATAAGTTAAACTAAACCGATCTATTACCTTGGGCCGGACTCATAACCCGGGCTGCATAAACAATCCAGGGCGGTGCAGAGAGGTTCGACTCCTCGTAGGTCGATAGTCTTTTGCTCTAACCGTTTTATAAATAAAATATGGAAAATGATTTTATTTGTAAATTTTGTGGAAAGCCTTGTAAGAATGCTAATTCATTAAGGAATCATGAGCGACTTTGTAAAGAGAATCCCAATCGTGATGAGCATTCATTAAAAGTTTTAGCTGAAAATCGCTATAAATGGAATGCAGGGCATGATGCGTGGAATAAAGGAAAGACTAAAGAAACTGATGAACGTATCGCGAAGTATGCTAAAACGAATAGTATAAATCAACGAGGCGAAAACAGCAGTTGGTTTGGCCGTAAACATACAGATGAAACGAAGGCTAAAATCGCTGCAAAACAAAAAGAAAATTATCGCGGCATAAGCCGTTATGCAACCGTGCGTGAACAACGTAAGTCATACGCTGAAGAATACTTTGAAACTATCTTTACTGATGCTGAGATGCAATACCATGTAGATAGATACTTCTTAGATTTTGCTTGGCCCAAATCAAAAATTTATATTGAGATTGATGGCGAGCAACACTATGAAGATCAAGGCGTCGTTCAGCATGATAAAGAAAGAACTGAAAACTTAGCTAAAAGTGGTTGGCGGTTACTTAAAAGAATACGTTGGTCTGAATTTCAAAAGCTCTCTTTTACTGAGAAAGAAAATGAAATCTTCAGATTAAAACAAACTTTGAAAATTCAGAACAGTTGATAAACTGTTGATAAAACTGTTTATAAACTGTAAAATTGAAATCCTCCAAATCACTGGCGCCCCATTTTGGGGTGCTTTTTCCGTCTCAAAATAATGAAATTTAAGCAGTTTTATTACAGAAAATTACAGTAATCTTGCTACAATATGATCAGTAGATCGCTGTTGATATATTGTCAATTCAGCATAAAAATTACAGTAAATGAAAGTTTACAGAGTTTTTTCAGATTTTTCCTTTACAACCATTGACGGAATGGCGATAATTTAATATATTTGAATTGTTGAAACAAACAACACCGCAACCCCGAACGCCACCCGCTGCTAAGGGAAGCGAAATCGGCTAGACAAAACCCTGAGGGTTGCGGTGTTGTTTAAAACTAAGGACTTGCTATGGACAAGAAAGAACTTATCAGGGCGCTGATTGACCAGGCCCACGCCGAAGGCTCAAACATCGAGTTTGACCATCAGTTCGGACACGACGGCTTTGTTGATGCGAACGGTGAGTTCTGGGCGACCGACGGTTATTCCGTGGTTGAAATCTGCAACAAGATTCAAAACGCCTGCATGGAAGAACTGCTTTAAGGAGAAATAACAATGATTCTTGAAATCGGCTACACGAACCCGCTTTACGTTGAATCCAATGTCGTCTATCCGGATGGCTGCTGCACTGACCGCACTTACAAAACGGTTTGCTGCGAAGGCCGCATCCGCAAGACCTGTTGGTTCCGCCTCGGCGAAGCAATGCTTAAGTTGAATCGTCCGGCAACCCGCAAGGAACTGATTAAGGAAACCGAAAAGGTAATGTCACCGGACGGCACCCATTCGTGGGGCACTGGCTTGTCTAGCCCCGACATGTGGACGACTTTTGTCACCAACGGCTTCATCCGCAAGCACCGTGAAGGCAATACCTTTACATACGAGCTGAGCTCCTGGGGTCGTGACTGCGTGATCAGCGGACAGAAGCGTTTCAGCCGTGAGTTCACGAAGGCTATGGCACGCATTGCCAAGCAGCCGAAGACCGTCGCAGAAGCCAAGGCACTTGCCAACAAGCTTTGTGAAAAGCACAATGACTTCTTGGTTCGTCAGGCCGCAGGTTTCCCGAAAAAGCAGGCTCGCCTCAAAAAAGCGCAGCTCCGTGCTGAAGCAAAAATTTTGAAATAAAATGAAAAAATTCAAAATTTACCCTTGACAGTTGAATAAAACTTTTTTATATTTTAACTGTTGAAATTGAAAATCAACCACGCACCTGAGGGCGTGCTCCACAAAAAAGGGAAAAACCTCAGCCGACCAACTTCGGAAAAATTGTTGAAAAAACCCTTGACAGTTCAAGAAACATTTGTTATATTTGATACTGTCAAAAACAAAAACAAATCCGTGAGATTTGTTTGCAGCTTGAAACATCGGAAACACAAGATTTTCAAAAGTTGTTGTTTATAAATATGAATAACAACTGAACATGCCCCGATGGCGCAATTGGTAGCGCAGCGGACTCTTAATCCGTGGGTTGAAGGTTCGAGTCCTTCTCGAGGTACGAAAAATCAACTTGAGGTTCAACGGCGTATTAAATGTTACGTCGCTGATAACACAAGTGAGATGGATTGAAATTGAAACAACAGATGAACTCGGTAAGATCAAGGGCACTCCGACCCCGAAATGCAAATAGGGTAAGGTTTACGAGCCTGCGAGCGGCTTTTCAACTCTGCTATATCTGTTGCGTAAATTGAGGTCAAGTCGAGAAAGCCTGTGCATAGGTGAGTAAAGGCGATTATTGGGGTCATAGCTCAATTTGGTAGAGCACTAGCTTTGCAAGCTAGGGGTTCCGGGTTCGAGTCCCGGTGGCTCCACGAAGCACTATTCAAAAATAGCAGTATAGAGAAAGGTGGCAATTGGGTACAGCGCTGCAGCTACACCGAGGCCCGACTGTTAATAAGTATCTATACGGCATAGACATGCGGGGGTAGCTTTGACTGCCCTGATTAGCAGATAGCTCCAGTCATTGGGTCGTGGAGCTGAGGATGGTGAAATTTTATTGGGTTGTAGTTCTAATGGTAGAACGGGTGACTGTTAATCACTATGTTGCAGGTTCGAGTCCTGCCTTCCCAGCTAAATTCATTGCTTGCTACATGGGCACATTCGTCTAGTAGACTAGGACGCCGCCCTTTCCGGGAGGAGACAGTTGGAGCGTAGCCACTATGAGCAGATACTTGTTCAGGCAATGAACGGGACCAGATGAATTGTGGCCAGGACGTCAAATGCCACTAACTTTTGGTTCCACCGGTTTTAATTTGCTGGAGTAGCTCAGCTGGTAGAGCAGCTGATTTGTAATCAGCCGGTCGGGGGTTCGGATCCCTCCTCCAGCGCGAATTTGCCACCGTTAGCAAATGGTGGTGGAGGCAACAAGGTGGTAGGCCACTAGGAAGATGGAACTCCTCAAAACCATCAAAAGTTTATCGCGGGGTAGAGCAGTGGTAGCTCAACAGGCTCATAACCTGGAGGTCGTGGGTTCAACTCCCACCCCCGCTACTAATCATGGCGCCGTCGTCTAGAGGCCTAGGACACATGGTTTTCAACCATGGAACTCGGGTTCGAATCCCGGCAGCGCTACTAACTTATGGGGTGTCAAACTGCGACGGCTGAGCGGGTCCCGCGGCGAACGGGACGTTCGGTTAAGTTTTGACATTCACGAACGTGGTGAATTAGATACTTAGAAAAGACTAGTTTCATCGCGGTTGATTTGGCAAGGGTTTAGCGGCCCGAGACAGATTGGCCAAGGCGCGACATTGTTGGCGATTGCAAGCGCTCTTTGTCATAACCTGTGAGACTGGGAACAGAACATGGTCCTGAGGAAGGTTAGGTTCAACTCCACGGCACCCCACTAAAACATTTTGGTCTCATCGTTTAATGGATGGATACCGGCTTGTCACGCCGGAGGTACGGGATCGTGACCCGTTGAGACCGCTTCATATCGGACCGTAGCTCAGCCTGGCTAGAGCACTTGATTTGGGATCAAGGGGTCGTGGGTTCAAATCCCGCTGGTCCGACTAACATTTTGCCGTGGCTGCAGAGTTGGAGATCTGCACCGGTCTGTAAAACCGGAGCCCTAACGGGCTTTGGTGGTTCAAATCCACCCCGCGGCACGAAATACTGATATGCGATAAAGAACTGCAATTATGAACTTGAGCATATCAGAAGTGTTTATTCCCGGGTAACTCAGTTGGTTCAGAGTGACTGCCCTACAAGCAGTAAGTCGGGGGTTCAAATCCCTCTTCGGGAACTATCCGCAGGCAGAACGATTGGTTCGTTTGCCACTCTGATAAGGTGGAGGTTGTAGGTTCAACTCCTACCCTGCGGACTAAAAGATACGCACAGCAATCTTAAAGCACATTCATTTTGGGAATACAATGCAAAACCGTATCTTGTTATGCCTCTTAATCCAAATCCAGTGATTGGACCGGACTGAAAATCCGAGAAGCTGCGGGCGGCACGCAGAGGAGGCACGAATGGCAGACAAATCTGACTTAATTTTATAAATACAATAATGGATTGGATTTGTAAGTATTGTGGGTTTGTTGCTAAAAGTAGACGAAAATTAGTAGAGCATCAAAATGAATGCAATGCTAAATGCAGTTTACCAAAAGATTCTTTAGGGCGTGTAATGGCTCCTGGACAGCAGGATGCGATGATACGAACTGTAAGAGAGATGGCAGCCGCTGGCAAAATAAAAAGTCATAAACAGACTTTGGAAACACGTCAGCAGTTATCAAAAATTAGACAAAAGTGGTTAGAAGAAAATCATAATCATGGCTGTAAATGGTTTTTGGTAAATGGAATAAAAGTTCAAGGTACTTGGGAAAAGAAATTTGCAGAATACTTAAATGCTAACAACATTAAGTGGGAAAGACGAAAAATTTCATTTAAGAAAACGCATCAGTATACTCCAGATTTTTATTGTCCTGAGCAAAACGTTTATTTTGAAATTAAAGGATTTAGACGAGACCGCGACATTTACAAAATGTATTTGGTTTTGGCTGAACATCCAGAACTTCAAATTAAAATGATTGAGCGAAATGAAATAATGAATCTTGATGAGATTGACATTTTTTCTTTACCAAACTTTAATGAACTTTATAAATTAGAAGACATTGACAAAACTAAATTTGCTGATGTTTGGAAATAACGCCGGGTTACCAAATTGGCAAAGGGGCCTGACTTAGGATCAGGTATTTGTGGGTTCGACTCCCACCTCGGCGATAAAGAAAAGGAGTTTAAAAATGGACAGAGCAAAAGAAATTGAACAGATGCTGAATTACAATCTGCAGCGTGCCCAGGCCTTGGGAGAGTTCCCTTTGCCAGTTACTTGTGGTATCACTCAGATCTTTAACTGCACTCAGTCCGAAAGAGCCGAAGCGTGGAAGCGTAAGAACGACCTCGCTAACGGGAGAGTTCCTGATACGGTTCCGTAGCTCAGTTGGATTAGAGCACCACGCTACGAACGTGGGGGTCGCAGGTTCGAGTCCTGCCGGAACTACGAATATATAAAATACATGCTGAGGTGAATCCGAGCGGCAAAGGACACAGTCTGCAAAACTGTGGGAGCAATCCTTCGTGGGTCCGAGTCCCACTCTCAGCTCTAATGGAGGCGTAGCCTAACTGGTAAGGCAGCGGACTTGAAATCCGCCGCGACCTAAAAATCGCTTGTGGGTTCGAGTCCTTCCGCCTCCGCGAATAAGTCCTATTGATGCAATTGGTAGCATATCTCCTTGCCATGGAGAAAGTTGTCGGTTCGAGTCCGACATAGGGCTCTAAAGATACGTCCAGCAAATTTAACGCATGGTCTGATAAACCCCGGGTTGCAGGTTCGAGTCCTGCCGGCGAGGAAGTTCTTCGCTGTAGCTCAATCGGTAGAGCAGGAAAAAGCAAAAAACGTATCTTGTCTTTAGTCCTATTGGTGTAGTGGTAACATTTCTGCCTTCCAAGCAGGTGTGGCGAGTTCGAGTCTCGCATAGGGCTCTAAAGATGTCAACAGCAAGGTTAAAACATTGCCAGAGTAGCTCAGTTGGATAGAGCAGCGGAGCCGAAACTCCGTGTGGCCTTGGTTCGAGTCCAAGCTCCGGTCCCAACGATGGCATCTTGATTTTATTGCGAGGAGAATCGGCATTCCAGCGAGTTTCATAAGCTCGCCTCCGTGGGGTCGGCACCCACCTTCGCAACTATTAGATACTTACAGCAACGTTAAAATCGGATGCAGTGGTTCAACTCCACATATAGTATCTAGACATCCCCGCAGTGGTGTTAATTGGTTAGCACGCGTGCTTGTGGCGCATGAGGTTCGGATTCGAGTTCCGGCTATGGGATAACATATTGCCCGTTCGTATAGCGGTAGTATAGGTGACTCTGACTCATCTGGCGGTGGTCCGACTCCATCACGGGCAACTATAGGGCTGTAGTTCAACGGTAGAATGCGCGACTCCAAATCCTGAGATCTGGGTTCAATTCCTGGTGGCCCTGTTACATATCGCTCGGTGGCGGAATTGGTATACGCGGCGCACTCAAAATGCGTTGCCCGCAAGGGCGTGAGGGTTCAAGTCCCTCCTGAGCGACTAAAGATACACACAGCAAGTTAGATTATCTCCACCAACAAATTAGGGGATATAGCTTAATTGGTAGAGCGGCCGGAGAAAATCCGGAGGATATTGGTTCGAGTCCATTTATAATTGTATCTTGTTTTGGAGAGTTGGCCGAGTGGTTAAGGCACCAGTTTGCTAAACTGGCGGGGCGAAAGTCCTGCGTAGGTTCAAATCCTGCACTCTCCGCTACATAATTATTGTCATATTTTGACATTTTTCCTTTAGCGCCCAAATTGATGAAATTTGGGCGCTTTTCTTATGTAAACATTATTTTACATATTTTTTCATATTTTGCGGATTATTTAGTTGACAGATGGCGTGGAAATTGTTATATTTTACTCGTAAAACAAATCAAATGGGTAAATACTATGAGAAACGCCAAAATCACTCGCACCGCCTTTATCACCCTCTGCACCAAGATCGCTCGTAATTATGGGGTTTCTTCGGACTTCGTTGACATCAACCGCTACGGCGAAAATTATGTAATCTGGCGTGACGTTGTCACTGATACGGGTATTGTCCGTTTGAACCTCGGCTGCTCCGGCAAGCCTGATGCTCAAGGCACTGTGACGCTCGCTGAGTTCAAGACCGACAAGGGTTACATGGACTGGCAGCGCAAGCATATTGAAGGCAACCGCTGCGATCTTACTCAGGCGATTGTTGCGCTCGTTGAAGACAAGCCTAGCGTCTGCAAGTTCAACGCTTTCCCGAAGTTTGAAACGGCAATTCCGGCTGAACATAACTTCATTACCTTTGAAGAAATTTTGAACTTCTACAAGAAGAACCACATCAAGCCGTCCAAGTTCACCAAGGATCAGCGTTATCTCGAAAACATCAACGCTTACGCCCCTTACGGCTGCTACAGCTCCTGCTTCGCAAACTGGGGTGCAGCAAAGGAAATGGTTGCGCCGCGCTCCTGCCAGACGCTTTGGACCATCCCTTGTTCTTGGAGTGACGAAGATCACTCGTTCATTGAATTTGACATGCTCACCCGTGAACAGAGTGACGCCTCTCCGGTCAAGGAAATCCGTGACGCTTATCACTGGGGTTGGGAACGCATCACCGACGAACCGAACAAATATGGCATGACCCATCACTGGACTGAACAGTGCAAGCTGAGGAAGTTCAAGTGCTTCTTCTATCAGCGCTACCTGTGCTTCCTCCAGGAACAGAGCGGAAACAACTATTACACGCCTGACGAAAGCCTCTGGATTGTTGACTCGCTGGACAAGGTTCAGGCAATGATTGACGAGTGCCGCGCTGCCGGTTTCAAATTTTAATCAAAAGGAGATCATCATGGCTTACAAAGAAGTAAAAAGCAAGACCCGCGTTGTTGAATTTGAGCTCGGCACCGAAAAGGTGACAATGACGCTTAGACGTTTTGAAGGCAAGGTCCGTCAGCGTGACTACCTTGGCCGGCCAGCTGGCTGGGGTATGAGCGGCTACACTTGTGTGTCCTGCTCGCACTTCCCGAAGGCTGACTGGCGCCCCTACATTGACTTCGGCACGAAGATGGCTGATTGTTCGCTCGCTGGTTATGAAGCAGAAACTCCGGAATGGCCAATGATTGACCAGCTTGCCGAAAGTATGATATTTGAATATAAGGGCTGGACTGACGATGAAAACTATATCTCGGTTGAAGAAAGCCTAAAGCGTCTCGCTGCTTTTAATGAAAAACTCGTTAGAGAAAATGCTCAGAAAGAGCTCAAGGCTTGTGCTGAAATCCTTAAGGATATGAAATAATGCTCCGGTTGTCCGATCTCCTAAAGCTCCATCCTGGCGCCATCGTCAAGAACATGCGGTCAATAAAGGATAAATCGCCGACGGCTGACTTTGAACTGCGACGGGTTGTCAAGCTCGTGAATGTCAACGAGGCGCCGATGGTCAAATGGTCAGATCAAGATACGCCGATGGGGTTGAGCCCAGAGGCTATTGCGGCGCTCGACAAATATATCGCTGAAGAAGAAAAAGCCATCAAAATCAGAGAATTAAAGGCTGAAAAGGAGCGTGGATTGTCATAAAATGACACTGCTTAAATTTCATCAAAATAAGCAGTAAATAAAATTTTACATAAAATCCACAATTTACCCTTGACGAGTTTCCGAATAGTTGTTATATTTTACTCGTAAAACAAAACAACAAAGGAAACGGAAATGAACGGATTGATTGAACTCGGCTGCCAAGCTTTCGTAATCGGCATGATTGTTACGGTCGTGCCCCTGACGATCCACGCGGTTATCACTGATCGTCGCAACGGCGATTCTTGGAAGACAATTCTCAACCGTTACCTTTAATCTGGAGACTTAATCATGGCTTACGACTACCGCTCTTTCCCCGAAACTGAACGCATCACCAAAATCCTCTGCGACATCCATTGTCAGGAGATTGGCCTTGACCCGAAAGATTTTGAATGGGATGACGGCGATTTAATCAAAATCGTTTACGTCCACAAGCGCCCCACCGGCAGCACCGTCCGTTACATGCTTGGCATGATTGAAACTGGCAAGGACGGTCTCCACTCCGGTGAAAGCGAAATCCGCGCTTACAAGTTCAATGCTCAGGTAAGCTTTGCGGCGCCGGTATTCATTGAACCGGCCGAAGAAAATTCTTGGGCCTACAAGGTCGCTGCAAAATTCAACTGGCTCAAGGGCACCAACGAGGAAATTGAAGACGGCATCGTCGCTGTCAGAAAAGCCTTGACAGAGTCGGTCAAGCTCATCAACGAGGTTGAAGCGATCATTGATGAAGCGCTTGGCAAGCTTGAAAAGATCATGCGCCGCGAAGAAGGTAAATAAAAGTTTACATAAATTTCCTTTTTATCCCTTGACAAGTTTCCGAACTATTTGTATATTTTACTCGTAATCAAAAAGGAATTGAACATGACCAAAGAAGAACTCCAGAACCTCGCAACTGCTATTCGTTCCTACAACGGCAAGAACGCCGCAAAATGTGAAATTACCGAATTCATCACTTATCCTGAAACTCGCAAGAATGGCGCCAAGATGGCTCTGCGTTTCACGACAACCCATTGGGGTAGGACGGAACAGTCCATTATTGAATACAACAGCCTTGAACAGTTAATGAAGTGGTTCGCTTTCCACGGGTAAACAAATGTTCAGATATGACTCACACGGTCTCAGGCGCTACGTTGACGCCGGAATGGTAACCAGCGAGCGCAACAGCGAAAACTCGATCTTCCTTTATCATGGAAAGAAGGGTTACGATGATTGGGTTGCCAACCCCAAGATCTGGGACAACATCAGCGGCCTCCCAAACGATTGCTACGAGATCTTCGGCTGGATTGATCTTGATGCTTTCAAGCCTGTGCCGTGCAAAGCACACGAAGTGATTAAGGGCTTGCAGAACTGGGATTACATCACTTTCTTCGGTGAACCTGAATTGGCAAAGATCATGAACAAGGACTTTGGCAAATATGTGGGCTTGCGCTCGCCAGGCTGGAACTCTGAACAGTTCTGCGATGATAAGATCACCGCATATCTTCCCCTTTATGGATATGAAGGTAAATAATGGCTAAGAAGAAAAAGATTGAACCGTTTATCGGTATCCGGCGCCGTCCTAATGGCAAATGCACGCCCTCCTTCACTTCATTTGAAGCAGCAGAAGAGTTCATGAGCCACTTTACATATCCGCAAGACTTTGAAATTGTTAACTTACTTGTTCATCCGGAATTGATTGAAAAATGCTAACTGGACCTTACGGCTTGCTCGGCGATATCAGTCGAGACAAGTATAATGCAACAGAACCTTTTAAAACAGAAAACATAGAAGTGCCGAAGCGTCATGTAATGAACGAGCGCTTCTATACGATCAGCAGACTTGCGATAGCAGTCACGCAGCAACCCTCACAGATTGGAGAACGAGCAAATGAAGTAGCAACACTTTACCCAGTAAATGACCCCCGCAGTGATGCCGTTGTCAGATTAGGCTATGATGCAGATTTTCGCCTTTTGACAATGAACGGCTTTGCCAAGTATGAAAAGGATTTTTACAGCGATTTATCATATTACTGCAGGGCTCAGAAAGAAGTTGATGACATCTGCCGGAATTTGAATAAGGCATGGGAGCTGTATTGTAAGTATATCCGTTGCGCCGTCAAAATCAACAAAATGGCAATTATTCGCGAAGAAGCGAAAAATGGGCTGCGGATTTGATGAAATTTAAGCAGAAAAATTACAGTTTTTAGCAGTAATCTTTCTATAATATGATGGATTGATCTGCACCGTATAATTGCCAATATATCACAAAATAACCGCGGAATTACAGATTTACAAAAATTTACAGAAAAAATTCATATTTTTTTGTTTTTACCATTGACGGCACAGGAAATAGTTGTTATATTTTACTCGTAAAACAAAAACAACAATAAAACAAAGGATTGAACTATGAAGAACACTGCCGCACTCCGCACCCTCGCTCGCAACCTCAAGGCTGCTGCCGTTAAGGTTCCGAAAGCCGTCAAAAACTGCCCGAAGGTTGCTAAGATGCCTCGCACCTGGTGCGGCGGTCACAGCGAACTTCCCACGGACACCGATTGGTCCAAGATCCGCTACGGCGTATTTGATGCCATGAAGGGTGACAAGGGAAACAACAAGGCGATCTGCGCAGCGATTGCTGAAGCAGCCCACAACAAGAAGTTTGGTATCCGTTAACTCCTAACCACAAGGATTGAATATGTCTCAGTACAAAGAATTCCTCAACGCTAACCGCGACAAACTCACCCCGGTGCAGAAGCGCATGCTCGAAGGGCTCCACCGCGAAGGCCTGCAGGTGAACGGCTTGATCCGCCACCTCAAGGGTGAACTCAATGCTCGCCCCGAACTGCCCCGCACGCTCAACGCTGAAAACCTCGTTGAAACTGCGTCTGCCTTCCGCGATTATTTTGTCCGCGCCCGTAAGGCTCTGGCCGCAATGCCTGCAGCACTCGCCGCAAAGAAAGAGTATCGCGAAAAGACTTTCGCTGTCACCTCTGCGATTTGCTCTGACATCAAGCACCGCAAAGTTGTCACTACGCCGAAGGTTGAAAAGAAGGACAATGTGACAGTCATCACGGGCAACAACATGGTGGACAACCTTATCGCTGCTGCCAAGAACGGTGAACCGTGGGCAAAGGCCATCATTGATGTGGCTAAGGACTTCGCTGAAGAATTCCCGAAAGAAAAGAAGCCGGTCGCAAATGATCCCACCGAACTCGCTCGTATCACGCCGAAGAAGATTGCGGTGTTGAAAAAGGGCACTTTCTCCGCTGACCGTAAGGCTGCCGTTGAACTGTTCAACAAGCTCCACGAAGCTCTGGCGGACAAAAACTGGGTTGAACATCCGGAAAACCGTATTCTGGTGGACTTCAGATCTGTGTAAACCTAAATTTACGGAAAATTTGTGAAAAAACTCACAAATATCCCTTGACACAACCCCCAAACTTTTTTATATTTAACTCGTTACCAATTGAAACAACACCAACGCTTGATTTCAAACTTGGCAACTTCACTTCAAACCGAAAGGTATAACTATGGCTAACAAGACCAACGCTAAGGCTATCGCTCAGGCCTCTAAGGTGAGCAAGAACACCGCTTCTACCGCTGCTAAGGCAGCCGTTGCATCCGCTCCGAAGTCCAAGATTGAACTGTTCGGCGCTGCACTCGTCGGCTACGTCCGCTCCCACTTTGACTGCGTGGAGCACAAGGCTGGCTCCAACGAATACTTCCTCCGCGGTGTTGACCTCGGTAACGGAAACAAGATTGACTACCGCCTGTTGATTGCGGAAGCTCCGGCCAAGGAAGGCAAGCGTGCCTCCCACAAGCGTGAGCTCTACCGTATTGACGCCGACGGCAAGGAACGCCTCGTGCAGTTCGGTACCTTCAAGAAGAAGTACCTCTACCCGCTCATGGGCATGGTCGTGAGTGGCAAGCCGTCCAAGGTGACCAAGATGGTCGTGGACAAGGAACTGACCGGCAAGATCGCCGACGCTATCCGCGCTGACCGCAAGGCATTCGCCCTCAAGGACGGTGTGCTCTCCGGTAAGGTGAAGGATGTGGGTTCCTTCCGCATGGTTGAAAGCACCAAGACCCTCAAGAATGGCAAGACCCAGCTTGTCCGCCAGCTCTTCATTGACGGCGTGCTCAAGCTTGAAGGTGGCCAGCTTGGCAAGATCAAGAACGCCTTCACCAAGGTCGGGGCACACCGCACCATGAAGGATATCTTGGCCGACGCCAACGACGCCGTGGCTGACCTTATCTAAGGTTTACCTCCCCGGCGGGGTGTCGGGTTTTGATTGTTGTTACCGGCGCCCCGCCTTTTTCTTTTTAACAACTCACCAAGGCAAACATGCTTGACGATTTCGAAGATGAAGATTTCAAAAAACGTGTTCGCGGTGCCTCAACTGGTATGCTAATGGAGGCATACAATGATGCTATGACTAGCCGTTGGGTATTACCACCTTGGCAAATTCATATCCTTGACGAAGAGCTGAACCGACGCAGACGACAAGCTAAGATCAGAGAAGCTGCAGAAGGACTTGAAAAGATGGCGAAGGCCTGCGAACAAACAAAAACCACAACCAAGAAACCAAAAAAGAAATTAAAAAAGGAAGAAACCACTATGGCAACTGAAACCAAGAACATCAAGGTAAACACCAAGATTGACATCAACGCTATCATTCAGGCTAAGATGGCCGAAAAGATGATGGACGCTGTCGGCACCGGCAAGGACATCCCGCTCACCAAGATGACCATCATGCAGGGCATCACCAGCGGCAAGGGCATTGACATCAACGAAATCATTCAGGCCAAGCAGACCGAAAAGCTCTTGAAGGATCTTGACAGCGGCAAGGAACTGACGATCGGCCAGCTCATGACCTATCAGGCGCTCACAAGCGGTGATGGCCTTGACATCAATGCACTCGTTCAGGCAAAGTTCGTCGAGAAGCTCTTTGACGAAACCGAAGACAAGAAGTAATTCAAAAGCAGGTACACAACATGAATCTTATCGCTCCAGTTCTAGCTAACGGCACGCCAGCTGACATCAGCTTCCGCGTCAAGTTCGTTCATTCCCCGTTCGTCCAGAAAAAGGGCGCACCTCAGGGAACCCCGGGTGAAGGCCGTACCACTACTTGCTACATTGCAGTAGCATCGCCGGCGCCCATCAACTCCTTCTCCGAAGAAGGCCCAACCAAGGAAGGCCAGGAAAAGGTCTGGTTGACCCCTATCGCTGAAGCAACCTCCATCTGTAAGGGTGCTGATGTGAACTCCTGGTCTGCGGCTTATGGCCGTAAGAATTCCCTTGAAAAGGCTCTCCGCGTTCTGATTGACCGTGAGAAGTATACCACTTCCCATGCCTTCGTGAAGCAGGGCCTCGCAGGTTGCCCGTTCGTGTTCACCGATAACACCGTCAAGGCGTTCATCAAGGCGTTGCACGACAAGTATCCTCGTGCCTGGGATTTGGCCTGCTCTCAGAGCAAACTGACCCCTACGGTCTACTCAAAATAAGGCAAAAAAGCCAGTTTTATTACAGTTTTAAGCTGTAATCCTTTTTAATTGTGTTGTGGTTGGCAGTTACAGATAATTGCCAATACAACACATTTTCGTGTATATACAGAATGTAAACTGTAATTTTACATATTTCTGCAAAAATACCCTTGCCAGATATCCGAATAGTTGTTATATTTTACTCGTAAACAAAAAACAAACGAGAATCCTATGGCAACTAACTACATGATTGAAACTTACCTGAACAAAGAAGTTCAAATTTACCCGGGCGATACATACTCCAAGTTCGGTGTTGTCAAGGACATAAACGAGAACGGGGTCGTTTTTGAAATCACTCGATCCGAGGCTCAACAGTACCGCGTTGGCGACATCGTGTTTATCTCTTACAGCAACAACCTCACCTTCAAACTTCCGAATGAGGCTTAATCATGGCAACTTGCAGAATTGATCTTACAACCGCGAACATCAAGAACTTGTTCAATAAGGCGAACATTGACGCCGATGATACCCTCGGGAGCAGCATCAAATATGCGCTGAAGACCATCGCTGACAGCACCCACCTCGCGGAGTTCACTGACTTCCTTGAAAAGATCAGCAAGGAAGCGCAAAACCTTGGCCTTGCTTGTCAGGCGGTTGAGTTTGATACCAGCGGAGCAATGGTGGTCTGCGGGCACGCCCCGTATGAAGCTGAGGCCCGCGGCGACATCCTGAAGTTCGGGGTGAATGTTTATGGTGACATTTACATCTGGCAGCTGAAGGTCAACCAGGGTACATTTGAAAGCAGCAAGTGGGTCAAGCAGACCCAGGCTATTCTTGACAAACATGGCGCCCGCAAGGACGGCTCTGGCAATAACCGGCGCCTCTCCAATTTCAACCTGAAGATCGGCTGGCTCAAGAACTGGCTGAAGAAGGGTGCTGAATGCACTGAAAAGATCAGGCTTGACGAGATTGCTGTTCGCAAGCGCAAGAAGCACAACGAACTCAAGAAGGAGGCCTGGGCGGGCCGCATTACGCCGCTCGCCGATCTTATCAAGGAAAGGCTCCCGGGTGTTGAAGTCGGGGTCAACGGCTACAGCGATGATGGCTCTGCGTGGTACTTCCAGCTTTACAATGTGAAGTACATCGGACCTTACGGCTCTTCCCACACCGGCTTGTTCATGCCTAAGGACGCTTACATCGGGTGGCGTGACGCTGACGACATTGAATGGGCCGGCATGCATGTGACCGAGCTGAAGGATGTCAAGCCCATCAAGCTCTACACCTTGTTCAGCTCCCTTGCAGACTCCGAAGGAAAGATCACTCGTAACAGCAGCCGTTACCGCAAGATTGACTATACCATCAGTCTCAACCGTCGTCCGGACAATGCCGAACAGGGTGCGGGCACTTGGGATATCTCTGCGCCTCCGTTCTCCAACGGTCTCCCGTCTGCCGGCTTCCGCAGGGTAATGATCCCCTTTGAAGAACTTGGGGACTGGTTCAACGCCCTTCTTGACTACGAGGCAGCAGCCTACGACATTGCTGTCCAGTCGGCAGAGGCCATCAGGAAGCTCCACGAGACCTCCACTCTCAACAACTGGAATTACTCTAACATGGGGATTTAATCAATGGAACTTAATACCTTCAAGTACTACATGAAGCATAAGTATGGTATCAACGTTCGTAACGTAACGGTCAATACCACACGAGATGACAAGGAATTGATCTGGAGTGAGATCAAGTGGAAGGAAGTGCCGGCCCTTGTCAAAATATCCGGCGCCCGCCGCAGCGATACTGTTATTAGGTTCGTCGCTCGAGTCGAGACAGGTCGCCGCGACAGGAATGTATATGTGACAATGCTGAAGATAATCGTTCCAATATCCCGTGACGGTTTCCAGCAGCTCGCGGCACAGTATGCCTACGGCTATGTCACTCGCATGCCCGTCAGGTGTGGTTGGTATGGCTACGAGAGTTCCTTTGGTGTCCCGGGGAATCAACTCGGCTGCATCAAGGACCATCAAGAAGCATTGATGAACGCCTTTACCTCGGGTGGTGGAATGGACGAAGCCATGAAGCTGATGCTGCGTTCCATCCATCTCTGGAATACTATTACCGACGCCCCCGATGTAAAGGATGCACGAGAAAAGATCCTCGCGGCCAGGGCAGAAGCAAAAAAATGGAACGACCTTGCCCGCCAGGCTCTCAACAACTGCCGTGAGGTCTGCTATGACGATGGTTTCAAAGCGTTCCGTGACGTAACCGTCGAGCAAGCTGAAAAGAAGGTTGCCCTCGCGATTGAAGGCAACCCCAACTATCTAAAAGGCAAGGGGGTAAAGGCTATCCATTGATCTCGCTAGGATATCTATAGGCCGGCTGCTCCTGCACCCATGCCTTTAGATCCTTGCAGACCTTGATTAGTTCCCAGGGAGTATACTGTGCTCCAGCTAGATCCTCCTCAAAGATTCTAGCCGGATCGTATTCCTTTCCCTGTTCCTTTTTGCTCAGGTAGAGGAAATGGAATTGCCCCGAGGCTATCTCGTCAATGATACTATCAATGTTCAATATGGTTTTCTTTTTGTCGTGAAGCATCAAACGTTTCAGATGCAACAGAGTAGTAAAAGAGTTGCAGTTGTCTAGCATTGACTCAATCGTTATGGACCTGTATGTATTGGCTACGAGATACTGTCGCAGCACTTGTGGAATCAATCTCATTGGTATACCTCATAGAATAATTGTTTGACAATATAACACCATACCATTGATATTTGCGGGGTATTTTGTTATATTTGCTATATAATCTCAATTTACTATATATTTGAGCGAAAAAGATGAAAAAGTATGAAAACTAAAGAAAACTGCCCGTAGAAGAGGACGATCATGGGTATGAGCCCGGGTCTTACTAGGTGGGTGGGCATGACGATAAGAAATTTGGAAACTGCCCAATCTGTCAGTATTGCTGATAGGGGTTCTGACTACCCCTATTGACGCCATTTTGACGCCATTGCCGAAAACACAAGGCGGAAACACGAAAAAATGTATTAAGTCCCTATGGCTCGGAAAAAGCAGCCCGGTCAACCCCGCGGCGACTATAGCAAAGAAAGATCTCTTTTATGAAGAAGCGCAAAACAAAAAATAAAAAATTTTTTTGAAAGATAGATAATGGAATTTATTGAAGAAAGATCTTTCTTGAGGTTAGCGCAAAAAATAAAAAAGATGACGAACCCCCACGGATTAGTCAATTTGAAAAAATAAAAAATTTTCAAAAACACACCGGCGGATTTTTGAAATAGCGGTTCAAAAAAATTACAAAAATTTTCAAAATGAATGGAACTGTATTTACCCCTCATACCCCTAATTCAGCTACTATAATAAGACGTATTTTTCAAGAAAGAAAGGAAAAAACAACAATGTCGAGAAACGTTTCAGATATTTCGCAGATGATCTTATTCCGTCCTGATAACTATATTTGGGAAAACGGAACAGATAATTATGGGTATTCTCATTCTATTGAATGTGAGTACCCTAAAAAGCATTATAACAGAATTTCTCCGGAACAATTGAGATGTGAGATTTGGAACCGTGTTGAAGATCATTATAATACGGCTACACGATCTTTTGAAATGGATAAGAATTATTTGGAGGAAATAAAGAATAGTATTTGGACTATCCCTGATGCTATATTAGAAGATTTGATTACTGTGATGTGCGATGTTGAAAAGATAATTCCTCGTAAAGATATTGTTATGGTGGCATGGCAGACGAGGCTGACTTGGAAAGAAGAAGGTGTCATTAACGTATGGTTCCGTTATAAGGAAACTGATTTGACGATCTTTAAGGTTGAATATCATTTTGAGAACAATAAGTTCATTGAAGGTGAACGGGTTGAGATTAAGATGATGAGCCCGTGTGTTGTTCAGAACGGCGGGTTGACGCACTTGGATGTTGAATTTATGCAGACTGATGCTTTGTATAGACAGACATTCCAGACGTATGCCGCTTCTAGCGAAGAATCGTTTGTTGCTTCGTGGAAAGGTATGCAAAAGTGGGAGGGGAAGATGAGGCAGATGTATGGGAAGACTGTTGTGGATGCACAGGCACTGGAGAAGAAAATCAAAAGACTATCTGAAGAAAAGCAGAACATGCTTTTGACCTTTGGGAAGAAGGCGAACGACATTGCTCGTGCTTGCAACATTGAGATGTAGAGGATAAGATGGGATGCGAAAGTTTCATACTGCACGATGAAAAGACATGGCCCTTGCATATAAGTGGAAATCAAGTACCGACGGCGGCTATCATTAATGATGCAAAGATTGACCGTGCAGCAGTCATGACATTAATGTTGGACGGATTTGATGCGGTTGAGTGGGGTGAAGCAAACCCAACAGAAAGAAGGAGCGTTCGGAAGATCTTCTGCGACAGAATGGAAAAGGTCGGCGACATCTTCATGCAACATATCATCTCAGCTTGTAAGTTTGCAGATGAAGCAGTCGGAAGGGCAAACTGGTGTTATATGATGGTAAGAGGTATCGGTGAATACCGTATGTTCATTTATTACCGTGCGACCGGCTTGAAGATTGCGGACGCTATCTTGACATTTACTTGTGATGACGAGCCGGCTACCGCTTCTGACACCGTATACATGCCTCGTTATCATTACTCGGTAGCGGATGTTGTTGGCGCTTTAAGAGACCATCCGAAACTCGGTATCT
>JAEEGK010008619.1_pt1 | contig 24017 bp, 17 predicted proteins | sample 8958771 | NCBI WGS metagenome assembly JAEEGK01 (sample SAMN16246547, study PRJNA631951) | gut metagenome | biome: gut microbiome; feature: rumen; material: SC-attached | host: Bos | place: Iran: Karaj | collected 2018-10
ACGGAACCCCTGTATCATGTCAGGAGGTATATAAAGTGCCGTAGGTACGTAGGAGTAAGCTTAATAATTCCGTCGTACCTACGGCACTCTATATACTATGCTCTAGGAACAGGGGTTCCGCTACGCTTCTCCTCCGTCGCCAGAGGAGTTCTGGCTCCCCTCATCAGGCACGGATGGCCCAAGGGCAATCCTCTAAAGGCCTTCTTCGCCCTGTCTAAGTTCCAACCACCCCTACGGGGTTTGCAGGTCAACTCCTATATCATTACCTTGTGTTATTCGTGTTTTGCTAACTGTCGAGGCAACAGCTGAGGTCGGCACGCCAGTCGGCGTTTTTCTCAACGAGGAGGGTGTGGATGCCAAGGCGGGCAGCAGCTTCTACGTTGGCTGCGCTATCGTCGAGGAAGAGGGTTTCGGAGGGGAGAATGGCGGCATCAGTAAGCATGTGGCGGAAGATGCCTTCGGCGGGTTTCATGATGCCGACCTCATATGAGGTGTAGCACTTGTCCATGAAGCTGCTGAGCGGACGGCCATAGGCACAGAAGGCTGGACTCTCGGCCCACTGCTGCACGTAGGGGTTGGTGTTGGAGAGCAGGAAAGTGCGGTAGCCGCGGCGGCGCAGTTCGTCGATAGTATCAAGGCGGCTTAGGTCTACGGGGCCGCCGACATAGCCGAGCCAGGCCGACAGGACTTCGTCGTTGGTGAGCTCGCGGTGGCACATCTGGCTAAGTTCCTTACGGAAGGCGTCGGGCTTGATGCGTCCTGACTCCAGTTCTTCGAAGATGCCGCGCTGGTGGTAGCGGTCGAGACGCTGGTCGGCATCGGCAAGCCCTATCCGCTTGAAGCTCTCTACGGCTCCTTCGTAGTCGAGGTTGAATATCACACCTCCGAAATCAAAAGCAATATTCTTAATCATTGGCTGAGGTTTTTGCTTTGCAGTTTTTGGGTTAGAAGTTTTTGTGGTTGTAGTTTTTGGGGGTAGAAGTTTCTGGGCTTGTAGTTTTTGGCTTCGAGGTTGCGCCTTCCACAAGTACTGGTTTGCAGGCCGATTAAGTTAACCTAAAATTGCTATTAGGTTGGCTTTGCAGCGCGATTAAGTCGGCCTTGTTTTAGATACATCAGTTAACACAACCAGACGTGTCTGCCAATACGACCGGTCATATCGCCCTGTATGAACGTTCGTATAGCCCTTCATGAACGGTCGTATCGTCCGGTACGACTGGTCATATATCTTGTTCACTCGCGACCGAACAACGAAAGCCCTAAGCCTTAATGCATAAACACTAACTCGTCAACTGTCCGCTCGGCGCTTGCGACGCTTCACGCTTGAAGAACTATCAACTGTCAACTTGTCAACTGTCAACTCGTCAACTGTCAACTCGTCAACCTGTAATCAGTTTCCATCAGGTTTCTCTGCCTCGAAGAAGGGAGAGTCGTTCCAGTGGAAAGCGTTTACATCGTCTGGCGAGGCAGGATTGAAGGGCGATGAAGCGGGATAAAGCTGAAGGTATTCGGGCCTTAACGCCTCGACGAGGGGTAGGTTGAGCTGACGCATGCCTTCGATGACGCACTTGGCAATCTCATAGGCTCCGTAAGGATTGAAATGCGTGTTATCCTTGAACTCGGTTGTCTGCCCGGGGTAGCTGCCAGCGGGATAATGCACGAAAGCCCGCTTGCTGCCTTCCTCGCCCATGGCCTCGTAGAGTGAGCGCGTCATAGCGTGAAGGTCGATGAGAGGAACTTTCTCGCGCTCGGCCACCCAAGCCATTGCTTCAGGGTAATCGGCATGCGTCTCCTGGATATGTCCGTCGCGGAACGAGCGGCGCTGTGTAGGAGTGACGAAGATAGGCGTTGCGCCTCGCGCGCGCGTTTCGTCTATAAATGTCTTCAGCGCAGTGGCGAAATTGTAGTAAGCACCCATTCCAGGGCCGCGCTGTTTCTGGTCGTTGTGCCCGAACTCGGCAATCAGATAGTCGCCCTTCTTCATCATCGACAGGGCTTTTTCCAATCGGCTGGCAGCTATGAACGTGGAAGCCGTTTCGCCGCTCTCGGCAAAGTTGGCCACCGCCACCTTGTCTGTGAACCAGCGCGTTATCATCTGTCCCCATGAAGCCCAGGGCTCGGTGTCCTGGTCTACGACGGTTGAGTTGCCGCAGAGGAAGAGAGTAGGCACATAGTCGTCGCGCTCTATAGTGATACGGCTGCAGGCAGGCGCGTCGCCGTTGATTTCTATTGTCAGGCGGTCGTCGAAGTTGAGCTTCGTAAGTTCGCGAGGCTTCAAACGAATCTTTCGGTTATCACTGATCTGCGGCGAGTGCTTGTGCACCACGAAGGTCACTTCGCGCAGTTCGCCCTTGCGGGTGGCTTGATTCTCCACGAACAGGCGGCGGCTTTCGGCACGTACTGTGGTCATGCCTGCACGGCGGCGCGAGCCGAGCGTGATACTGACGCGATAGTTGCCGTCGGGCACGGTCACGCTGAAATAGAAAGGCTCTGCGGCGTCAATTCGCGAAGGCGACGGCGTGAAATCGAAACCGTAACCGCGTTCCGCTGTGTAGCGGTCTGCCACCGATACGTTGACGGCCGTTGAACCGCGCGACGGTTTGCCTGTGAAATCGAATGACCACGTCTGGGCCGAGGCTGTCGGGGCGTGGAAAAGCATTAAAGCCAGTAAGCTTGAAACGATGAATGAGCGCATAGGTATAGAATTTGTTGCGTTGTTATTGTTTGCAAATGTACTGCTTAAGCGTCAAAATGAGATACGAAAGGAGAAAAAAAAACGATGAGTGCGAAAAAAAACGTTAGTTTGTTGGTCGTTTACCGAAAAAGCATTACCTTTGCGCTCGGTTTTTGAGAACGATGGTTCGAATGAGGGCCGTTGTTCCGCTCGCAAGAGCAGCCTTGCCGATATGGCTCAGTTGGTAGAGCAACGCATTCGTAATGCGTGGGTCCGGGGTTCGAGTCCCCGTATCGGCTCCATGAATAAACCGCAGATACTTCTCACTTAAGCGAGTGTCTGCGTTTTTTAATATCGGTTATGACGCGAACTCGCAAGATACTTGTCGCTCTCGGCTGCACGGCTGTAGCAGCCTGCATCGTCGCGGGCATCGCCTACCGCAGCCTCTTCTCCACTTTTGATATCTCCGAGACGGCTTACGTCTACGTGCGTCCAGCTACTACTGAGGCCGACATCAAGGCTCAGCTGCACGACGATTGTCATGCACGCTCGCTCATGGGCTGGCAACTGCTCAGCCGCGCATTCCCGTTCACGCCTCATACCGGCCGTTACGCCGTGGAGCCTACCGACGACCTTCTCAGCGTTTATCGCCGCCTGCGTCGAGGACAACAGACGCCTGTGCGCCTGACCATCCCGTCGGTGCGACGCCTGTCCCGACTGGCAGGAGTGCTCGCCAACAACCTCATGCTCGACAGCACGGAGGTGGCCGAAGCGCTCGCAGACAGCACCGTGGCAGCCTCGCTGGGATATACCACCGCTACCCTACCCTCGCTCTTCATTCCCAACACCTATGAGGTGTACTGGGATATAAGCCTTAAGGCGTTCCTGCAACGCATGCAACGCGAGCACGACAGCTTCTGGCAGGCCGACAACCGCGTGCAGCGGGCTCAGGCTCTGGGCTTCACGCCCGAAGAGGTGGCCACGCTGGCAAGCATCGTCGACGAAGAGACGAACTACGGACCAGAGCGCGCTCGCATAGCCGGCCTCTACATCAACCGCCTGCACCGCGGCATGCCCCTGCAAGCAGACCCCACGGTGAAATTCGCTCTCGGCAACGACAGCCTGCGACGAATCCTCAATTCACACCTGACGGCCGACAGCCCCTACAACACGTATCGCAACACCGGTCTCCCTCCGGGACCTATACGCATAGCTACGATAGCCAGCCTCGACGCCGTGCTCGATGCCGAGCAGCACGACTATCTCTACTTCTGCGCCAAGGAAGATTTCAGCGGCTCTCATAACTTCGCCCGCACTTACGCCGAACATATGGCCAATGCGCGTCGTTATCAGAAGGCGCTGAACCAGAGGGGAATAAGGAAGTGAAGAATGAAGAATGAAGAATGAAGAATGAAGAGTGAAGAATGAAAAGTGAAAAGTGAAAAATCAGCTTTTGATGGAGATGATTTTAGCTAAAAGTGAACTTTCGGAGCAGCGAGAACAATCAAGCTTGCTTGAATTGCCGAGTCGTGACGAAAGTCAGCAAAGCTAAAAGTGAAGAGTGATCATTCTTGACAGCTTCATCTTTCGTTCGAAACAACTACTCCTATAACTCCATAACGAGCGAAGTGACGCTCGGGGAAAAGGTCTTAAAAAAACAAAAACATATGTCCTCCTCATTAAGGTTTCAAGTTGTTGGTGAAGCTTTTAAGAAGCACCCGGTAGCAGTGGCAACGCCTGCTGAACGCCCATCCTCTTTTTTCGGCAAGTACGTATTCAACCGCAAGAAGATGGAGAAATACCTGCCTCCGCAGGTGTATGCCAAGATGCTGGCAGTAATGGACGGCGGCGCCACGCTCGACCTGCCCACGGCTGATATCGTTGCCGAAGGCATGAAGAGGTGGGCCATGGAACTTGGCGTGACGCATATCACTCACTGGTTCCAGCCGCTCACCGAAGGCACGGCCGAGAAGCACGACGGTTTCGTGGTGCACGACGGCAAAGGCGGTATGGTGGAAGAATTTACGGGCAAGCAGCTCGTGCAGCAGGAGCCTGACGCTTCAAGTTTCCCCAGCGGCGGCATACGTTCCACCTTCGAAGCCCGCGGTTATTCGGCTTGGGACCCGGCATCACCCGTCTTCGTCATCGGCGACACGCTGATGATACCGACCGTGTTCATTGCCTACACAGGCGAGGCGCTCGACTACAAAGCGCCGCTGAAGAAAGCGCTCCACGCCGTCGACATAGCAGCCACTGCCGTGGCACAGCTCTTCTACCCCGACGTGAAGAAGGTTATCTCGAACCTCGGATGGGAGCAGGAATACTTCCTCGTCGACGAAGGCCTTTACGCTGCACGCCCTGACCTGTTGATGACCGGTCGCACGCTTATGGGCCACGACAGCGCCAAGAACCAGCAGATGGACGACCATTACTTCGGCTCCATTCCCGAGCGTGTGGCAGCCTTCATGCGCGACCTCGAGATACAGGCCCTCGAGCTTGGCATCCCTTGCAAGACACGTCACAACGAGGCCGCCCCAAACCAGTTTGAGCTGGCTCCTATCTTCGAGGAAACAAACCTCGCCGTGGACCACAACATGCTGCTCATGATGCTTATGAAGAAGGTGGCACGCCACCACGGCTTCCGTTGCCTGCTCCACGAGAAGCCCTTCTCAGGCATCAACGGTTCGGGCAAGCACAACAACTGGAGCCTGATGACCGATACGGGCGTACTGCTCCACGGTCCCGGTCGCACTCAAACCGACAACCTGCGCTTCATCACCTTCATAGTGGAAACGCTCGTGGCCGTGCACCGTCACAACGGACTGCTCAAGGCCAGCATAGCCAGCGCCGCCAACGCCCATCGTCTGGGAGCTCACGAGGCGCCGCCCGCCATCATATCGTCGTTCCTCGGCGCGCAGCTCTCTGAAGTGCTCGACCACCTTGAGAAATCTACCGACAACGCCATCACGCTCGACAGCAAGCACGAGTTGCGCCTTGACATACCCCAGATACCCGAACTGCTCATCGACAACACCGACCGCAACCGCACTTCGCCCTTTGCCTTCACCGGCAACCGCTTCGAATTCCGTGCCGTAGGCGCCGAAGCCAACTGCGCCAGCGCCATGATAGCCTTGAACGCCGCCGTGGCCGAAGCCCTGATGGACTTCCGTGCCCGCGTGGACAAGCTCACAGCAGCAGGCACCGACGTGATGAGCGCAGTGCTACGCCTAGTAAGAGAAGACATAGCAGCCTGCCGCGCCATACGCTTTGACGGCAACGGCTACAGCGACGAATGGGTGCGCGAAGCAGCCCGCCGCGGCCTCGACACCGAGTCGTCGGTGCCCCTCATCTTCGACAACTACCTCTCGCCCGAGAGTATAGAGATGTTTGCCCGCACGCACGTGTTCGAGCGCAAGGAACTGGAGGCCCGCAACGAAATCAAATGGGACACCTACACCAAGAAGATACAGATTGAAGCACGCATCTTCGGCGACCTGTGCATCAACCATATCGTCCCCGTAGCTACGCGCTACCAAAGTCAGCTCATCGACAGCGTGCACAAGATGCTCGACATCTTCGACCGCGACAAAGCACAGCAACTGTCGGCAAACAACGTGTCGCTCATCGAGCAGATTGCAGAGCATACTTCCTACATCACAGCAAACGTAGAACGCCTTATCGACGCCCGCCGCGTGGCCAACCGCATAGAGGACGTGCGTAGCCGTGCCATAGCTTACCACGACACAGTAGCACCACTCATCGAGGACATACGCAGGCACGTCGACAAGCTCGAACTCATAGTCGACGACGAGCTCTGGCCGCTGCCTAAATACAGAGAACTGCTCTTCATACGATAATTTTTCGTCATTTTTCTTGCAACATCTTAAGAATAATTGTACTTTTGCAGACCAAAAAGAATAAAATTACACATTCTAATCAAACTAACTAATCATTAACAATAGTATTTTAAAACGTAAAACATGAGTCAGAAACGTGTTTATACCTTCGGCAACGGTAAGGCTGAAGGTAATGCGCAGATGCGCGAACAGCTGGGTGGCAAGGGCGCCAACCTGGCCGAGATGAACCTCATCGGCGTTCCCGTGCCTCCGGGCTTCACCATCACCACCGACGTGTGCAACGAGTACTACGAGGTAGGTCAGGAGAAGATCATGGAGCTCCTCAACGACGATGTCATGGCAGCCGTCAAGCACATCGAGACCCTCATGAACTCTAAGTTCGGCGATGCCCAGAACCCGCTGCTCGTCAGCGTTCGTTCAGGCGCACGCGCTTCCATGCCCGGTATGATGGACACCATCCTGAACCTGGGTCTGAACGACGAGGTGGCTGAGGGCATGGTCAAGAAGACCGGCAACCCCCACTTCGTTTATGACAGCTACCGCCGCTTCGTGCAGATGTACGGCGACGTAGTGCTCGAACTCAAGCCCGCCAACAAGACCGACATCGACCCCTTCGAGGAGATCATTGAGCAGGTCAAGGCCATCCGCGGCGTGAAGCTCGACAAGGACCTCAGCGTCGAAGAACTCAAGGAACTCGTCGCCCGCTTCAAGAAAGCTATTAAGGAACGCACGGGCAAGGACTTCCCCAACGATCCTATCGAGCAGCTCTGGGGTGCCATCTGCGCAGTCTTCCGCAGCTGGATGAACGAGCGCGCCATCCTCTATCGTAAGATGGAAGGCATACCCGACGAGTGGGGAACCGCTGTCAGCGTCATGGCTATGGTATTCGGCAACATGGGCGACACCTCAGCAACGGGTGTTTGCTTCAGCCGCGATGCCGCCAACGGCGAGAACCTCTTCAACGGCGAGTACCTCGTCAACGCTCAGGGCGAAGACGTCGTAGCCGGTATCCGCACTCCGCAGCAGATCACCAAGATCGGCTCTCAGCGTTGGGCTGAGCGCGCTGGCATCAGCGAGGGCGAGCGTGCCGTGAAGTACCCCTCCATGGAAGAGGCTATGCCCGAGATCTACAAGCAGCTCGACGAGATTCAGACCAAGCTCGAGGAGCACTATCGCGACATGCAGGACATGGAGTTCACCGTTCAGGAGGGCAAGCTGTGGTTCCTGCAGACACGTAACGGTAAGCGCACCGGTGCTGCCATGGTGAAGATCGCCATCGACCTGCTCCACGAGGGCAAGATCGACGAGAAGACAGCCATCATGCGCTGCGAGCCCCAGAAGCTCGACGAGCTCCTCCACCCCGTCTTCGACAAGAAGGAGCTGGCTAAGGCTAAGGTCATCGCTCAGGGTCTGCCCGCATCACCCGGCGCAGGCTGCGGCCAGATCGTGTTCTTCGCCGACGACGCTCAGGCTTGGCACGCCGACGGCCACAAGGTGGTTCTCGTCCGCATCGAGACCTCTCCCGAGGACCTCGCCGGTATGAGCGCTGCCGAAGGTATCCTCACCGCTCGCGGCGGTATGACCTCACACGCTGCCGTTGTGGCTCGCGGTATGGGTAAGTGCTGCGTATCAGGTGTTGGCAGCCTCAATGTTGACTACAAGGCTAAGACCGTTGAAATCGACGGCGTAGTCTATAAGGAAGGCGACTATATCTCCATCAACGGTACCACCGGTCAGGTTTACGCCGGTGAAGTGCCCACGAAGGCTGCTGAACTCAGCGGCGACTTCAAGGAGCTCATGGACCTCTGCGACAAGTACACCAAGCTGCAGGTTCGTACCAATGCAGATACTCCTCACGATGCCGAGGTCGCTCGCGCATTCGGTGCCAAGGGTATCGGTCTGACACGTACCGAGCACATGTTCTTCGACGACCAGAAGATCATCGCCATGCGTCAGATGATTCTCGCCGACACCGCTGAAGGCCGCGAGAAGGCACTGGCCAAGCTCCTCCCCTACCAGAAGGCTGACTTCAAGGGCATCCTCAAGGCTATGAACGGACTGCCCGTTAACATCCGTCTCTTGGATCCCCCTCTCCACGAGTTCGTGCCCCACGATCAGGCTGGTCAGGAGACCATGGCCAAGGAGATGGGCGTTGACCTGCAGACCATCCAGCGCCGCGTAGAGAGCCTCGCTGAGAACAACCCGATGCTCGGCCACCGCGGCTGCCGTCTGGGCATCACCTTCCCCGAGATCACCGCTATGCAGACCCGCGCTATCCTCAGCGCCGCATGCGAGCTGAAGCAGGAAGGCTTCGATCCCAAGCCCGAAATCATGGTGCCCCTCATCGGTATCCTCTATGAGCTCAAGCAGCAGAAGGCCATCATCCAGAAGGTCGCTGCCGAGGTCTTCGAGGAGTATGGCGTGAAGGTTGACTTCGAGATTGGTACGATGATCGAGATTCCTCGTGCTGCCCTCACCGCCGACCGCATCGCTACCGAAGCCGAGTACTTCTCATTCGGTACCAACGACCTCACACAGATGACCTTCGGTTACAGCCGCGACGACATCGCCAGCTTCCTGCCCGCATACCTCGAGAAGAAGATCCTGAAGGTTGACCCCTTCCAGGTGCTCGACCAGAACGGCGTCGGCAAGCTCGTGAAGTATGCCGTCGAGAAGGGTCGCGAAGTACGTCCCACCCTCCGCTGCGGTATCTGCGGCGAGCACGGTGGCGAGCCCACCAGCGTCAAGTTCTGCGCCAAGATCGGCCTCAACTACGCCTCCTGCTCTCCCTTCCGCGTGCCCATCGCACGCCTCGCCGCCGCCCAGGCAGCTGTCGAGGAGTAATTAGAAAACTCTGAAATTAACAAATTGGGTGCAACTTCCTTTAAAGGGGTTGCGCCCAATTTATTTTTTCTCCGTGTGCCTCGCTGTTATTTAATCTTCCTTCGTAACCCTATTCCTGGTAGCCTTTGAATTTTATTCTTCTCCTCCTTGGTTAGCACCTTCACTTCCCTCAATTTTGTTGCATCTTTCAAGCGGATGACAAGAGAAGTGTCGGTGGGCTGTATTTGCTTGGGGATATAGCCCGCATGGTTCACGCGGATGGCGGCATCGCGGAAGGGCATCCAGAATGAGAAGTGACCATCGGCATCTGTTGTTGTTGATGTCTCCGGGCCTGAGGAGTGGAAAGCGCCGAAGCTCACGTCAGCATCAGCTAGCGGCTGGCCTTGCTCGTTCATCACCCTACCCTCTACAAGCCTGCGATTGGCGAGGAGGTCGGGACAGGCGGCTACGTAGAGCTTATAGACGGCATGCAGATGTACGGCCACATTCCTCAGCGTCTGGGTGGAATAGTAGGCTTCGGCCCACCAGTAGGAGGGAGCGTCGGCCTCGGGCTTGAAGTAGAAGACGCTTTGGTCCAGTGAGCTGTATTTCATGTTCAGATAAGATAATGTCAAGGCGCTCTGCATGTAGGTGTTGAACGGATGGGGCTCGCCCGCCGTCACTCGGCCGCCGCTCATCATGGCCAGCTTGACGACGCTGTCGTTGAGTTCTACGTGCGAATCGGCAAGCCCGGCTGCCTGCCGGAGCTCGCTGATGACGGCATCGCTCTGGGGATCGTCCTTGACCGCCCAAGTCCGGCCTTTTTCGTACCAGCACCGGTCGCCGCCTTGCAGTGTCACGTCGCGAACCAGAGGGACATAGATGCCATGGCTGTCGCTGGCCATGGGGCCAAAAGCTTCGTGGATATAGTTGCCCAGACACTGGAGGGTGAGCAATCCGAACAGGCGTTCTTCTGCGGTAGAGCCAAACAGGTCGGGAGAGAAATAAGCGTCGCTGTGAGTTTCCCCTTTGACGCGGGCGCGATAGGCCTTCTGGAGGTAGGCCGTCTGGCGGGACTTGATCTCGGATGGCGTCATTTCCCGTGTAGGCTTGAACGGCACGGTCTGTGCATCCAACAGCATCTTGATGGCCTCCGCTTTGGTCGTGGATTCATCCTTGGCCGAATCCTGCCGCAATTCAGTCCATCGGATGAAAAGTTGATTCTTGTCGAAGAGGTATGCACTTGTCGCGAAGTTGAAGTCTGGGGCTACACGTTTGCCCTTCTCCCTTTGGAAAGCATTGAAGTCTGGGTCCACTCGTCCGTTGACCATATAGAGTATGGAGTCGCTCGAGCTTGCTCCTTGACGGATGGAGTCGCTGGGAATGTACACAATGGAGTCCGGGAGCCCTGCTATCTGCCCCTGGAGCGAGGGGCGCATGGTGTTAGGTTCCACCACCTTTGGACACGTAGGCCCAAGCCGCATGGTATGGCCAGGTCCTAATTCAGATGAGCTGGAGACAATTGTCAGCCCCTTAATCGGCGGATCCAAGGGAGTGCTGGGGTCGAAATCCCTGCCTTCAATCCTATCAGAATCTTTAATGCAGGTTCCTCCGAGGCGCATGGTATTGCCTGGTCCTAAGCTGGATGAGCTGGAGACAATTGTCAAGCCTTTGATCTGCTGATTCAACGAAGAGCTCCAACTTGTTTCCTCGGAATCATCCTGGAGGCTTTCAACGTCAATAAGGCCCCTCTCCCGTCCCCCCTCCGCTCGGCTCGAAGAGACGCTTGGTCCTTCAAGAAGAGGGGACGTGGAATGCGTCAGACTGGATGCTTCCCCTTCTGTTCTGGTTAGGTAACCACTTCCCCCCTTTAGGGGGGACGGGAGGGGGGGCCGGGTCTTGTCTTGAACGCCCAAGACCAGCATCAGCGCTATGGAGGCTGCGATGCCGATGCCTGCCGCCCATGCTGCTACGCGCTTAGGTCTTGCGCTCTCCTTGTTGATGACTTCGCGTTCAAAGCGTGCCCATTCCGCATCCACGTCGGGCATTGCTATCTTCTTGTCAATATCTTCTGTCTTCATACTACTTTGCAATTTTAAGGGTTGATCTGATTTTAGCCAGCGAGCGCGTGATATGTTTGTTCACGGCTGCCGTGCTGATGCCGAGGATGGTAGCTGTTTCGCTGTAGGTCTTCTCCTCGTCGTAGTGTAGGCTGAGCACGCGGCGGTCCTGCTCTGTCAGGTTCTCGTCGATGACCTGTTGCAGTTGCCTCATCAGTTCCTCGCGCTCTTCATCGACGCTGTCCTGCGCCGCCTGCTGCAACTCAGCCTCCATCTCGCGCTGCAGTTGCCGTTGTCGCAGCTGGTGGAGGCATTGGTTGCGCGTGGCCGCCAACAGGTAGCCGCGAATGCTGCCATCAGCTACCTGTGGTTTCCGCTTCCATACTTGAGCGAACACCTGATGCACCGCATCCTTGGCATCGTCAGCATTCTCCACCATCGAGAAAGCCAGGCGATACATGTGCGGATAGCTGTCCTTGAACAGGCGTTCAAACTCTTGTTTACTGTAATTCATAAATGAATTTTGGTCTTTAATCGTATATAAGACCCTCAGACAGCCAAATCAAATACCCCTCATTGCAAAAAAAATGGTCTCATGTAAAAAAGTCATCAATTGTGATTATCTTCTGGACTTTTCCGCTATGCTTTCCCGCAAAGGTAATAAAAACACATCAAACGGCAAAATAAAGTATATGATATTCTGCCTATTTGTGCGATTATTTACATATTTGGCAGGTTTTCTGTGTATTTCACCTTGTTATTAAATAAAATCAAACACATTCAGCAAGAAAAACGTGCAGAATGAGTGTAAATTTTTAATGAGAAATGTTTTGTTATTCCATTGATAATCTATATCTTTGCACTGAGTAAAATTACTCATATCACTGAGTAAATTTTTTGATTATGTACAAACGTTCTGAATATCAAGTAATTATAAGCAGACTAAAAGAGCCCAGAAAGCTCATTCAAGTTGTGATGGGACCGCGTGAGTAGCAAAATTATCATCTAAATCGGAATTTATATGAAAAAGAAAATCTATCTTCTGCTTTGGATTATTGCTCTGCTCCTATACGCCTTAATCATGCCTTTAAGAGGTGTGAACTTCCAATGGGCAAGTGTTGCTCATAGTGTTGTTTTCGCCATCCTGACATGGTGGGCACTCGCTAAATTTGCCCATAAAACTGAGTTCTGGAAAGTGATGCTCCCACTACTCGCCCCATGGTTGTTTGAGTTGGTGGCGCGCCTGATAATAGGTGAAAATCTTTTTTCACTTTCCGTTACCATTATGCCGTTATGGGCAGTTGTCACTATGGCCTTATTCTACCGTCGGCGGAATGTGCTGCTACTCTTGCTTTGCGCCGTTCTATGGCTCTATGGAGTGACTGAAGGCCACAAACAATGGGTAGAATGGGTGCAGTATAGTGACAAACCCGTTGGAACAGTCAGCCTCGCTGATTGCGAAGTGACAGATGGCGAACATACTTTAGGCCTCTCAACGATAAAATCCGAATTTCTTGTGCTTGACGTCTGGTACAGTCGCTGTGGTGTGTGTTTACGTGAAATGCCACATGTAGAAGAATTGCGGAATGAATACAAAAAGACAGGCAAGGTGGAAGTGGTCTCCCTGTTTGTAACATTGATTGATGGTGAAACTGCCGTTGATGGTCAACGCATCATGAAGGAGTTAGGATGTGACATTCCTGTCTATACCATCGATGCCAAAAGCCCTATTTTGAAGAAATGTAACATTCGGCAGTACCCCAGGGTGTTGATTCTCGACAAGGATAAAAACGTTATATTCAATGGAAGTCTTGAATTTGCACGACGTAAGCTGAGTGATATGTAATATGTAAATTCCAATTTATCGATGAAGAATTTAGCACTTATCATCATCTGTCTCCTGTGCTCAATGGTACTCCAAGCACAGGATAAAAAGAGTTTCGTAAACAATCAGCTTCAGAATTGTAGAGCGTGGTATCTTTGAACGTGAATTAAAACCATTGATAGAGAAGAAATTGTTATGGAATACATAGTTTTGAATAATGGTCTGAAGATGCCGATGGTCGGGTTGGGTGTCTATAATATCTCCGAGAGGGAAACCCAGAGAGTGGTCGAAGATGCCGTATCGGTAGGCTATAGGAGTATCGACACGGCTGCTATGTACTATAATGAGAAAGGTGTGGGGGATGCTGTTCGGGCATGTGGCGTTCTTCGCGAAGATTTGTTTATCACGACAAAGATATGCGATTCTTGCTATACGAAGGATGAAACCTTTCGTACCGTTGACCATTCCATGAAGCAGCTGGGGCTTGATTATGTGGACTTGATGCTGATTCACTGGCCAGTAGGAAATCCAACCGTCATGTGGCACACGCTCGAAGAACTCTATGAACAAGGTCTGTTCAAAGCCATTGGCGTATCAAACTTCTATCCAAACACTTTTCCGAAGATTGTAAATGATGCAAAGGTGATGCCTGTTGTGAACCAGTGCGAGACCCATGTACTCTATCAGCAACGGAAGATGCTGGAATACCTGAAACCCTACGACACGGCTCTGGAAGCATGGAGCCCGTTGGCTGAAGGTAAACACGGCATCTTCAAGAATCCCACCTTGGTGGCTATTGGCGAGAAATACGGTAAGACATCAGCACAGATAGCCTTGAAGTTCTTGGTTCAGAACGGTATCATCGTCATCCCAAAGACTACCCACAAGGAAAGGATGAATGAGAACATCGACCTTTTCGACTTTACCCTCTCTGATGATGACCTGCAAGCCATCCAACGCCTTGATACAGGCAGGAATGTGACGGGCTGGCCGTCGGATGCTTTGAAGTATGAAGTATAATGCTAAGGAAATATAAACAGATAAATCGGAATTTAGGAATGGATATAGTGACAGAAAGACTGATATTAAGAGCTTGGCGTGAAGAGGATGCTGAGGATTTATATGGCTATGCGAAATCTCCACAGGTCGGTCCGATTGCTGGATGGCCAGTGCATACAAGCGTAGAGAACAGCAGGGAGATTATCAATACAATTCTTTCAGCACCAGAAACCTATGCTGTGGTCTTAAAATCTACAGGCAAGCCTGTCGGCAGCATTGGATTGATGGTTGGAAAGAAAAGCAATATTGGCCTCCCCGACGATGAGTGCGAGATTGGTTATTGGATTGGCGTTCCGTATTGGGGGCAGGGGCTGATACCAGAAGCAGTCAGGGAGTTGCAGCGGCATGCCTTCAATGCTTTGGGGATGCAGAAGATGTGGTGCGGTTATTTTGATGGTAACATTAAGTCAAAGCGCGTACAAGAGAAGTGTGGCTTTAAGTATCAGATGACAAAAGAAAACGTTCCTTCTCAATTGCCGGGTGAGCTGCGGACAGAGCATATCACTTGCATCACGAAAAAGGAATGGGAGAGTAGCATATAAATTCCAATTTAGCAAAGTAAAATAGAAATGGATTTCAAGGATAAAGTAGCCGTTGTCACCGGTGGTGCACAGGGCATCGGGCGCTGCATCGCCGAAGAGTTCCAGAAGGCTGGAGCCACTGTTTGCATCATCGACAAGCAGCAGGGTGACCATTTTGTAGGCGATCTTGCCGACAAACAGGTGTTGGAACAATTTGCAAAGGAAGTGATTGAGAAGCACGGGCATATCGACTATCTCATCAACAACGCCCTTCCGCTGATGAAGGGCATCACGGAATGCACCTACGAGGAGTTCCAGTATGCCCTGAGTGTGGGTGTGACAGCACCGTTCTACCTCGCCAAGCTTTTCGCTCCCTATTTCGCCGAAGGAGCCTCCATCATCAACATCTCCTCCTCACGCGACCGCATGAGCCAGCCTCAGACCGAAAGTTATACGGCAGCCAAGGGAGGCATTGCCGCGTTGACCCATGCCTTGGCTGTCAGTCTTGCCGGAAAGGTGCGCGTCAACTCCATTTCCCCTGGATGGATCGACACCGCCTACACCGTCTATCAAGGTCCCGATGCCATTCAGCAACCCGCAGGACGTGTGGGCAATCCCCTCGACATCGCCAACATGGTGCTCTACCTTTGCTCCGACAAGGCAGGTTTCATCACAGGCGAGAACATCTGCATCGATGGCGGCATGACCCGTCTGATGATCTATCATGGCGACAATGGGTGGACATTTACAAACACGAATTATCGCGAATTAACGTAAATTTTTCAGTATAATGGTCTGCATTTGCCCCATCATTCAAAAATAATTCATGTGAATTATTGTTCAAGAGGTCGCTTCTATAAAAGATAGACTAGCAGGTGAAAATGGATTGGAGACGTTGGGCTTCAATAGCCCGTCTCACAATCCGGAAAATGAGCTGCCTCAATGGCAGCAGAAAATCGCACTACGTGCGGAAAATAAAGCAAGTCCATAATAGTGAGGCCATTTGGGTCCGGATGGATTTTTTGCGCATTTGCGCAATTTTCTGCTGCCATTGAGGCAGCACATTTTCTTGCAGAAACAACCAGGCCATTGGGCCGAGGTTGTCTGCCATTTTCACCTTACTTTTATATCCCGTTAACTCCCAATAACTCCCGTTAACTCCCAATAACTCCCGTTAACTCCTATTAACTCCCGAAAAAATATGGAAAATCACATTACAAGAGAAGCAGCGTGGGAGCTGCTGAGAAAGTACAACAAAGACCCGTTTCACCTGCAGCATGCGCTGACGGTGGAAGGTGTCATGCGCTGGTATGCCGAGCAACTGGGCTATGCCGACGAAGTGGATTTCTGGGGAATGGTCGGACTGCTCCACGACATCGACTTCGAGCAGTATCCCGACGAGCATTGCATCAAGGCACCCCAACTGCTGCGCGAAGGAGGTGTGGGCGAAGAGATGATCCACGCCATCTGCAGTCACGCCTACGGCCTGCACGTCGATGTCAAACCCGAACACCTGATGGAGAAGGTGCTCTACGCCACCGACGAACTGACCGGACTGATCTGGGCAACAGCCTTGATGCGTCCGTCAAAAAGTGTCCAGGACATGGAACTGAAATCCCTCAAGAAGAAGTACAAGTCAAAGGGCTTCGCCGCCGGCTGTTCTCGCGAAGTGATTGAACGCGGAGCCGAAATGCTGGGATGGCCCCTCGACGACGTGCTTCAAAAGACCATCGATGCTATGAAGGCTTGTGAAGCCCATGTGGCGAGTGAGATGGAGAAACTGTAAAAAGGAAACGCGCAGTCTGCCGAATGTAGCAGGTTGCGCGTTTAATTGTTGCAGGCTTATCTTGCGAATTGTTTCTTATTGTTTGCTCCTTTTATTATTATGTGAAAAGGTCATCGATAGTTACAACCTTTTGGATCTTTCCACTATGCTTGCCGTGAACAAGTCCGTAGGTGGTTATCAGTGTGATATGAACCGTTTGCTTGGCAGAAAGTGTTTTCTTGAGGGTCTCTACGCGGTTGAGTATTTTGGCTTCCTCCTCCTTATCAATAGAATACGATGAACTGTAAAACTTCATCTCACACATGTTTACAATATTGTCATCGCGAAGAATTAGGAAGTCTATCTGAGCTCCCGCTTTTTGTTCTGTACCTGGTACATTCCATGCAGAAATAGAGGCCCTGACTCCTCCTATCTCGAGGGCTCGCTTGATCTGAGTTATATGCTGCCAGCAAACCTGTTCAAAGGCTACTCCCCGCCATGCCTTCATAACATCAGATGTGAAATTGTCGTTGACAAAGGTAGCATTCTCCTGATTTTTCTCTACATACTTTATCCAAAATAGGCTGAAGTTGTCAATGAGTTTGTAATACTCGCCAGCACCTTTTCCGTAAGGACTATAACGCAAGATGAAGTCACTCTCTGCCAGAACAGACAGAGTGTCGCTGAGTCCACCTCCTAAAGGAAGTCCAGTAGCAGAAGCTATCTCCTCACGAGTGAAACCATAGTTACGAGTAGCAAGGAGGCGAATAATCTTCTTGCAGTCTTCTGAATTTGTAAAGATAGCTTTGAATAGACGATTGAATTCATCTTTCAGTCTTGGCTTGCTACCGTATAGTATCATATCGGTGTTCCTCTCAAAGCTATAGCCCTTGCGGAAATAACTGAGGTAATAAGGTATTCCTCCAAAAACCATATACGACTGCACAATATCATAACGCGATATTTCAATATTCTCGTGTTCAAAATAGTCTTCACACTCTTTGAGCGTGAAGGGATAGACTTTGATTTCGTTAGTAAGTCGTCCATAAAGCCCACCCTTGCTTCTCGACAGATTGCTTTGCATCCATGATGTTGCACTGCCACAAACAACGAGCATCACATTATCGCGACCATTGCACCATCCATTCCAAAAACTCTCAAAGGCAGACAGGAAATTGCTTCGAGGCGTGTCCATCCATGGCAGTTCATCTATGAAAATCACCATACGCTGACCATTGTCGAGTTTTAGGAGTAATTGTTCCAGTTGGTAGAACGCCTCCATCCATGTCTTAGGCTGCTTAAAGCCCTCAAGACCATGATTTAGCAAAGAGTAATAGAAACTCTCCAACTGCGTCTTCATACGATTCTTCTCATCTTCCAGATCAACCGGTGACACTCCAGTATGTTGAAAGGTAAACTTGTCTTTAAGTGCCTGCTTAATGAGATATGTCTTGCCGACTCGTCTTCTGCCATATACAGCGACGAATTCTGGACGGTCACTATAGTAGAGCCGTTCCAACTCTTCTATCTCATGCTTTCTGCCAATGATTGTACTCATAATAATTATAATTTGCCGCAAAGGTAGTAAAAAAGCACCAATCGGCAAAATATAACATACTATATTCTGCCGATTGGTCGTTTTTTTGATATGATTGGCAAGTTTAAGTTACTTTTCCAAACCTTTTTTTATTTGTTTGACCAAAGAAAATACACTTATTCCGTTTTTTGAAGGGTATTATGGGACACTTATTCCGTTTTTTGCTCCGAAAAGACTAACTTCATCGCTTTTACTTCTTAAACGGGTCGCCCTCGGGATCGCGGCTCACCACCCAACGGAAGGCATTGACGAAAAGGAGGTTCTGCGTGGCATCGATGAAGCATTCGTCACCATGTCCCATGTTCAGATAGACCATGCGGTACTTCCTGTTGGTCCACACGATGGGGAAGTCGCCGAACTTCACCACGTCCTTCAGTCCGAAGGGATACATCTTGGGCGAGATCGAGAGCAGGATCTCCACGTCGGGGTTCATGCGCGGACTCGGTTGCCACTGGTAGAACTCGCTGGCAGGCGCCACGAACGACCGTGGTAGTGAGACGGTGACAGCGTGCTCTTGCGTCTCGCATTCCACCAGCGCAGGTTGGGGAGGCCAGTTGTTGCAGTAGAATGGGCCGCAGCCCAGGAACTTGTTCAGCCAGGGCCATCCCGTGTTACGGTCGTTGTAGGCCGAGGCATGGAATCCCATCCATCCACCGCCGTTCTCCATATATTGCTCGAAGGCCGCACGTTGAGCCGAATCGCCAGGCGCAGCATTTAGGCTGACGATGATGCAGTACTCCTTCAGTTTCTCGTACGGATAGTCGGCAAGCGAGGTGGTGACATCCATCAGCCAACCCTCGCCGTAGGTGAGTTTGTGAAGGAACTCGATGGCCTGCTTGTCGAACTGCACATGCGCCTCCTCGGCATGGGGCTCGTAGTGGACCAGAGCCTTGAAGCGAGGTGCACGGGCATAGTTGGCGGCATATTCCCCCTCATCCTGGGCAGGAGCCGCATCCGTGTCGCCAAGTGTCCAGCGAATCGCATTCTCGAAAAGGGTGAGGAAGGCCGTATTTTCGAACAGCAGTTTGCTGTGACCGAACTGGAAATAGACGTTGCGCGCCTTCTTCCTCGGGTTGGTCCACACCACGGGATGATCCCCCATCTTCACATCGGTCTGCAGGCTGTAGCTGCTCTCATCCACATGAGCCAGCACATGCACGTTGGGGCGAGGATTGGTCTCGTAGGTGTACCACTCGTCATCGGGAATTACGAACGAGCCGGGCACATCCTTCATCACGGGATGCTCTTGGTCCTCCACCTGCACCGTTCCGTCCGTCTTTTCGGCGATGTAGTTCTTGTAGCGAATCTTGCCCATGAAATCCGAGAACCAGTTCCACATCGGATAGCCATCGAACTCGCCCAGCAGCGTAGCGTGGTGGAAGCCGATGAATCCACCCCGACCGTTGTCGATATAATCCTCCATGTCGCGCTGTGCAGCCTCGCTCCAGACGTAGGGCGGATGGTTGAGTTGGAGCACCAGCTGGTACTTCCCGATCTCACCTTGAGGAATCTCCTCGGCCGTCTCCAGCACGGTCAGCGCCAAGTTCAGCCGTTCCTTCTGTTCGTCGAGCCATTGTAGGCCCGTGGCGGTGAATCCCTCGTGCAGACCTCCGCGCTCAGCCAGCACCAGCACACGACGAGGCTGAACGTCGTCCCTCGTTTCCTTATTCTGCCCGAAGCAGGTCATGCAGAATGTGGCGAGCATCATGATAATACCCATGTAGCGACACTTTCCCATAGATTAGTTTTATTCAAGATTATTATTGTTCTTCAATTTCGTGGGCAAAGATAGTGAATTAAATTAATATAGCAAAGAAAATGTGGCAAATAATCCGGGAAAATCCCTATATGCAGTACTTATTGTATATTTTCGAGGCGCAATTTGCGGCCATTCGCGTTTAAGATAATTTGCTTTCGTTTTAATCTTCATAATGCAAGGTGGATGTTGCAGAAAGTGTCATATAATTACAAAATTGTTTCAAATTATATCAATATTGTAATTGCTATGTATCTTTTTGGCTGATTTCTCTATAAATTTGCAGCAATAAAAATTCGGATTATTTTATATTGTATTTAAAAATGAAAAGTATTTACTCTCTTTGCCTATTGGCGACCAGCTTAATAGTTGGCGCTGCATTGTCATCCTGCCAGGATGAAGATTTTGATGTGAGTACAGAAGTACTGAAGGAACGTGCCTTTGCCTCATCGTTTGAAAAAGAATTCGGAACGCCATCTGATGACCAGCCGTGGGACTTCTATGCCCAGAAGATGCAAGCACTTTTTGGTGGTCAGACACGTGCTGATATTGATGATGGGGTCATTAAAATTACAACTGGGCTCGAGCAGTCTGACGCAGATATTGCTTTATTTAAGCAAATGATGGGTAATGATGTTGCCCAGTCGCTTCCTGAACACTATAATAACAAAGAGAAGGGAACAGTGGGTGCCACGTTGGTATCTGCTGGTGGTGAATTTACCCTTTCGTGTATTAATTATGGAGGTGGATTAGAAACTGGTACAGCAGAGAGTGAGTATCACTACACAGACTATGACTTTGAGCTGGGCATTGGTTATTATACTGCTAATGGAGGCACAGTAGAATATCCTCTTTTCGGCCCTACTACTAATACGGTCAATAAGTATGAGTATGATTTTGGCAATCCTAAATTTGCTGCTAAAATATATTTGCCAGCTAAAACGCGATTCTATTTTTATATAACATATAATACTAAGAAAATAGCTGAGGGCGGTTATTTTGACGTACCACTTACTCCTGAATATAACATTCCTGTAACTCAAGAGATTTATGACCAACTCACACAAAACGATGGTTTTAAAATTCAAATTTGGAATTCAAATTTAAGCAAAATCTCCATAACTTCAGGCGGTGTGGATAAAATTGTCATAGATAATGAATCTCATACTGGCTATTATGAAAGAGAATTCAATTCCGATGTTTTATCTGGCATCGCAGTTGGAGATAAAATTACTATACTTTCATCAGGAGCAGAAGGCGCATGTGGCACACTTCAAATACACACCCAACCTGGTTGGAAACCTCTTGGAGCTTCTTTTGATAACGTAAAGAGTTACAAGTTCTATTCCGATCGCACTCCGGAGTCTGATTATCAAGGCGACACTGATCATCCTATTGATTATCCGATAGCTAATTATACGGGTGCAGCTAACGTCTTCTATAACATCGATCATATCAGTACGTTTGGAGAGGAGCAGATTATGTTTGTCGGCATAGAAGACTTGTGGGAAGACATCCGCCTTGCCGATGCGACTAGTAGCCAAATTTGGCCCGACTTCGACTTCAACGATATTGTACTCGTTATTCAGGGTAGTGTTCCTATTGCAGCATCTAAACGCTTTTTTGCCGAAGACTTGGAATCCTTCGACTATGACTATAACGATGTTGTATTTGATCTTGAAAACACAGGCATCGTGCTTCGCGCCGTAGGTGGCACATTGCCAGTATATCTTAAGGTTACATGTAAACCTGAAGGTTATACAGAAGGTGGAGCATTAACTGAAATAACAACTGGAGAACTGCATGAGTTAATGTATGACCAACAATTAGCTGCTACAAAAGCTAATTTCTCGCATGACGACCTTACTTACGTAGACGAAGGAGGGCAAACCTTCTATCGACCTATCAATGTAGCTCGCACCGATGTGGGTGTCAAGCTCGATCCTGTCAGAATTCTGAACTGGACCACGGCGGCTAACAATAAGTTGACCGACGATGAGGTAACGCGATTCGCCAATGAAAGGTTACCAGATGGAACTGCAAAGTTTGGTGATGTCAAACTTCTGGTTAGACCAGAATATGTCGATCCCACATCAACTCCTGCTGAAGCCCCGACAAATATTGATGAGTTGATCAAAGAAGGTACTATTAAAATAGTCAGCTATAGGCCAAAAGGCGGTCCTGCTGCCATTTGGTGGGGATCCACAGAAGTCCAATGGATGAGAGAGTTTAAAAAGATTACGAAAGGCTATCCATTGTTTTATCAGGATAATTGGTATAATACTGTGGTGAGTGGAGCTGCATATTCTACTAATGTATATATACATACGGATGATCCGATACATCCTACTACCGAATAAACTTTATTTCACAAGTTAAACAAAAGAGGGCGTGTAAAAAGTCCATTCAAGACTTTTACACGCCCTCTTTTGTTATACAGGTCAAAGTCCATCTGCAGGGGCAACGTGTCGGTCGGATTTGGGAAGAAGAATAGTGGGAATCATTTTTTCACACCTTTTCTTTATCTTTGCACCGTTGCAGACGAAGAAGACAAATCGTCTTGCCTAATGAATAAGTTAAACAAAATAATAGTATCGCTATGATGAACGAAGAAAAGAAGAACATCTTGACCAAGGAAGATCTGTTTATGGTCATTGACTCCAAGCTCTCAATCGAAGAGAAACGTGATCTGATGAAAGCCGATCCCGCAGATTTGCACTTTGGTTTTGGCACGTGGATTCGCAACGAGTTCATCTATTCCGGCAATTACTCGATATACGAACTTTACGGCACCGAAGAAGGAGGCGATTTCCTGATTTCGTCGCCAGATGTGATTTCCGAAATGATTATTGAGGATTATATCAATCATCTCAAGAGCAGATGACTCTTATTACTAATTCATCTCGTCGGATTCCCCTGAATAAACCGAATTCAACTGATAAGCCTCCTCCTCAATCTCCTCACGCAGTTCTGCAGGTGCCAATACCTCCACCCTTGAACCATAGTACAGTATCTGCATCGTCAGTTCTATCGTCAAAGCTACGTGGAGCTCGAAGATGCTGTATTCATCCTGTGTCTCGATTTCACGTTGTGAGGCATGGAGCGGTAGGGTGCGAAGATAGTCTCGCTGGCAATCGGCCACCTTCAACAGTACACGCTGTGGAGGATTGTCTTTTTCCACACGGGTGCCGAATGCATACTTAAAGTATTCTTTCGCATCGAAGAGCTCGTCTTTCTCAAACCTCTCGTCAGTGACCATCATCGATAGGATGCGGTCGAGGGAATAGACATGCATTTCTTCTTTCACATCATGGCTCACCAACAACGTGCGCCATTCCTTCACCAGCACATACCAGCGCTGATGATACAGTTTCACGCAGTAGGGAGCACCCTTGACTTTTTGAACATGGCAGTCGGTGAATCGTTTGTACTCGAAAGCGATCTTGCAGCCTGTACGCATTGCTCCCATGATGTCCAATAGGAACTCCTGACCGGCAGGGATTTCCTCCAACAGGATGCGACTCCGCATATCTGCATTGTTCGACAAGATCTCATTCACGGTGAACGACTTGATTAACCACTTGCTGAGTTCATCATCGTCCCGTGCCACAATCTTGTATCGGTTCTCATCACGCTGGTCGCATTCAATCACAATCTTCAGCAAATCAGCAATGGCATTCTTGTAGTTGTAGAATGTACGTCGTTCGATGGGCATACCGTCACTCAAATCCTCGTCTGCACACCAGTATTCGTTGATCTCCTTCAAGGTCAAGGCACCGTGTGTCTCCAGCAGCCTCACAATCCATAGCAGGGAACGCAGCCTATGGTTCTCTTTTGAATCTCTCATTATTCTCTTTTTTGTCTTGACGCTGCAAAGATAGATAATTTGTGGGAAATACTGATTCCCACGCTACAAAATTAGTAAATATTTTGAATTTTTTCAGTCATGGGAATCTATTTTTCCCAGTGTCCGGCTATTTTTGCAACGTCAAACCATTAAAACGCATAAGCTATGAACTTCAAAGAACAAGTGGAGGCCTACGTGGCATCCGGTAAGAAAAGTCCTTACCCTCATCATCA
>JAEEGK010008620.1_pt1 | contig 24014 bp, 19 predicted proteins | sample 8958771 | NCBI WGS metagenome assembly JAEEGK01 (sample SAMN16246547, study PRJNA631951) | gut metagenome | biome: gut microbiome; feature: rumen; material: SC-attached | host: Bos | place: Iran: Karaj | collected 2018-10
AAAAAATTAAAATTTTTAAATAAAAAAATTAAAAAATTTAAAAAAATGAAAAATGTAAAATATATAGTAATAGAAGGAATAGATGGTTCAGGTAAAGAAACTCAAACAAATCTCTTATTTAAATATTTAGAATCACAAAATAAAAAAGTATTAAAACAAAGTTTTCCAAATTATAAATCACAAAGTAGTGCTCCAGTAAAAATGTATTTAGATGGAGAATTATCAAATAAAGCAAATGAAATAGATGCATATCAAAGTAGTGTTTTATTTGCAACAGATCGTTTTTGTACAATGAAAAAATTAAATAATGAAATAGAAAATGATAGTTTTGTTATTTTTGATAGATATGTTTCAAGTAATATGATTCATCAAGGAGGAAAAATTAATAATAAAAATGAATTAGACAAATTTTTAAATTGGTTAAATGATTTTGAATTTAATATATTAAAAATTCCAAAACCTGATAAAATTATTTTTTTAAATGTTAATCCTGAAATTTCTATTCAATTAACAAAAAAAAGAAATGAGTTTAAATCAGGGACAAAAATTGATATTCAAGAAAGTGATAAAAATCATTTGATTAATGCTTATGAGACTGGAATGTATATTGCTAATAAATTTAATTGGGATATTATTAATTGTTGTGATGATAATAATAATATGAAAAGTATTGATGAAATTCAAAAAGAAATTCAAAATCATATTAAAGATTTATTTTAATTAAATTGAATATTTAATTATTTTTTTAAATTAAAAATTCATATAAAAAATATAAAAAAAAAAAACAAATTAAAAAAACCTTTTTATATTTATTTTATTATGTAAATTCCATTTTTTTTTTTAAATTTATTATATAAACTAAGTAAAAAAAATCAAATAATAAATTATATTATTTTAAACTTCAAATTGAGGAGATAATTTAACTAAAGTATACATTTTTTCTCCTTCTTCTTCTTCATCTTCATTTTTTTTTCTTTCTAAAATTAATTCAATTCTAGTTTGAAGATTTCTAACTCCGTTTTTCCATAATTCTTTATTTAATTCTGGATCAATTCTTACATCTTTTGTTCTCATATTTCTTTGAACTAATTTTTTAATTATTTTTATTGCTCTTGGTGCTTTTTTTTTAAATTGAACTCCATGTAATTGTTTATGAAGATTAATTTTCATTTTTTTTGTTGTTTCTTGAATTTCTTTTTTACCTTCTTTTCTTACATTTGATGAATTCGCTATTTTCTTTCCCATTACTTAAAATAAAATTTAATATCTTGATAATAAAATATATAATTTAAATTAATTAATTTTTAATTATTAAAAAATATATTTAATTTAAAATTATTTTTTTTTTTATTTTATTATAATATAATTTAAATTATTATTTCTATAAGTTCAAATTTTTAATAAGTAATATAATAAATTATATTTAATTTTCCCTTTTAATAATTTAAATATATTAAACATATTCAATTAAAAATATATTTTTTATTTTGCTATTTCTTATTCTTAACATTATTTTTCTCTGATTTCATTTTATCATATTTTTCAATAGTATTATGTAATTTGGTAATATAAACATCAAATCCATTATTATTATTTTTAGAATAAATTTCAATTATTTCTTGATATAATTCAGTAATAGTTCTTAAAGTAAAATCATCAGGAACATTTTCTAATATTTTTTCTTTAATATTAATAATATCAGTTAACATTTTAATATCATTTTTTTGTTTATTTAAAAAATAATTAAATTTACTTAATAATAGTGCTTTTTTTGTCATAATCAATTCAATTAAATCCGCTTTATCATTTAATTGAATAATAAAGGAATCAAGAAAACTATCTTGCGTTTCATTTACCCATTCCAAATTTAAAGCTTCTAAAAATTCATTTTGTTTTCTTTCAATTTGATATTCATTTATACTTTTTATATTAATTATTTCATCATATGATTCAATTCTACATTCATTTTTATATTTTTCATTTTCAATATTAAAAATTAAAATATGAATATCAGTAACAATTAAATATTTTTCTTCTAAAATAATATTTTTTTTTTTTTGAGAAATTACTTTTTGAATTCTAAATAATTTATTTTCTTTATTTACTAAAAAATCATTAATATTATATTTAAATGTTTTAGAATAAGTTCCATAATTTGAAAATAAATTATTATTTGCTTCTTCTTCAATATTATTAATTAAATTAGGAAGTTTTTCAATTAATTCACATAATGAATTATTAGATTTCCATATTGGAATTAATGTACTTTGAAAATTAATTCCATTATTTAAACTTGGAAAAGAAAACTAATTTTTTTATATATAATTATAAAATTATTACATTTGATAAACATTGTAAAATTGGAGGTTTTTGTGGATATTCTTCATTTAATGTTATTAAAAAATATATTTCATGTTCTCTAGGATTTATTTTTGATTTTGGTATTAATTTTATAAAAATCTTTAATTCATATAATTTTTCATTATAACGAGTATATATATAATATTGTTTTAATTCTTCTGGAAATTTTACTATAATTTCTATAAATTAAAAAATATTTTTTTTTATTTTTTACCTTCTCTTATTGAATTTACCATTGATTTCATATATTCAGAAATTACATCTTTCTCTTGTTTATATCCTCTTATTTCTCCTTCAATTTTTTCAACCATATTAAATAAATTTTTTAATTAATAAATCAAAAAATAGAAAAATGGAAATTTATGATTTTTTTAATATAAAAATATTATGAAAAAAGAAATTAATGAAATAATAAAAGATGAAAATATAGAAATAAAAAAAGAAAAAGGATTAACAAGAAAATCATTTTTACAAAAAAAACAAATTCATGAAGATTTTATAATATCTCTATTAGAAAAACCAGAAAAAACAAGAACAAAACATGAAATAAGAATAATTGGAGAATACTTAAGTGAAAAATATGATTATTTTAAAAAAATAAAAGAAAACTCGGAAAAAGAAAAATTAGAAAAAATTTGTTCAGTACTTAAATATGAATTATTTCATAAAGATGAAACAATAATTTCATATGGAGAAGAAGGAGATAAATTTTATATTTTATTAAATGGAAAAGTAAATTTATTTAGACCAATTTATACTCAAAAAAAATTAACTCTTAAAGAATATATTATATATTTAAATTCTATTAAAAATGATGATAAAACAGGATTAAAATTTGATAGAATAATAGAAAAAAATAAATATTTAAATATAGATTTAAATTTCTATATGTCAATTCCATTTTCTAACATTGTTCATTATGGTTATTTCAAAGTTTATATTGAAGAATATGAAAAAATAGGAGAATTTGAAAAAGGATTCTCATTTGGAGAAATGGCTTTAATTAAAAAAACTAAACGTAATGCAACTATTATTGCAGTTAATGATTGTATATTAGTTTCTATTAATAAAAAAGATTATAATAATATTATTAAAGAATTAGAATTAAAAAGAATAGAAATAGATTTAAAGTCTTTTAAAGTTAAATATCCTTTTTTTTTATATTGGAATTTTAATCATTTAATTAAGTTGTTAAATCTTTTTAAAAAGGAAATTTTATATAATACAGAATATTTATATAAACAAAATGAAGAAAGTGATTTTATTTATATTATTGAAAATGGAAATTTTGATTTATATTGTTATTTAAGTTTAGGTTGGATTGAACAATATTATAATTATATTGAATATTCTAAAAGTAATTTAATTAATTATTTAATTGGAAAATTACCAGTTGATGATGAACAAATTAACAATTTGTTTTTAAAAGCTAAAAATAAAAAAATTGAATCTCCTATGATTTTTAATCCTAATAATAATGAAAATCTTACTATTTCAAATCAAAAAAAATTAAATTTTGTTGAATTTGAAAATGAACAAATTAAAAATTTTGATAATAATAATATTTTTAAAGTTAGAATCAAAACTATTAAAAATCCTGATATTTTAGGTTTTGAAGATTCATTAGAATTGAAAAATAGATTTTATTTTGCAAAATGTGTTTCTAAAAAAGCTGAAGTTAAAAAAATTAATATTATAGATTTTCATAAGCTAATTAGTACACTTGATAATGAAAATAATAAAAATTTTTTTATGGAAATGATTAATTCAAGAAAAGATAATATTCTTAAAATTATAAAAAAAGAAGTAGAAATGAAATTAAATAAAATAAATAATGAATTTGAAATGAATTTTAATGACTTTTTAAAAGGAAAAGGAAAATTTTCATATGATAAAATTGATGAAAAAGAAAAAAGTAAAAATTTAGTTAAACAAGTTAGTTATAAAAAAATATATAATTTAAAAAATAATAAAAGATTATCAAAGCCATATGTAAAAATAAGACCAAATAATTCTCAAAGAAATTACCTAAAGATAAAATCTATAAATTTAAATAGAACAAATTTACCTAATTTAACTTATTCTAATTTTAATAATAAAATTGAAAATAAAATTCAATCAGATATAAATATTATTTCTGAAAATAATAATTTTAATAAAAATAGTGATAGAAATATTGTTTTAAATAAAAAAATTAGTTTACCAATAAATTTAAGAATTTTTGATACTTTAAATAAATCATCATCAAGAAATAATTTAAAATCATTTAGAGAAAGACAAAATTTTGGTGAACAAAAATCAATATTTAATAATTATAATAGTATTACAAAATTAATTTCAGACAAAAATAAAAATTCAAGAAATCAAAATAATAGTTTTTTAAATCAAACAAGTAAAGGATCAATATTATTTAATACAGAAAATTATAAAAAAAATATTGGAAAAGAAAAATTTTTAGAAGCTGAAGTAATAAGATTAGCAGGAATAACTAAAGTTTTTTATAAAAAAAATATAAAGAAAAATAGTGATAATTTATTAACAATTCAATCAAATAATTTATCTCCTGATAATTCTAATAGAAATAAAACTTTATATTCTAAAACAATTGATCATTTTTCTAATGATAATTTTAATAAAAAATTAAAATCTAATTCTTCAAATAGAGGCAGTAATAAAAATAATTTCTTTATTAATGATAGAATTAGAGCAGAATTAAGAATGAAGGATTTTCGTTCATTAAGATTTAAGAAAAAACATTTATAAATATATTTTTGTAATTATAATTAATAATTAAAATATTTTTTAATGCTATTTTAAAATATATTATATAATAAAAAAAAATTTTAATTTTAATTTTTTTATACAATAAATAATATAATACTTAAAATTTTAAATATTTTAGACGAATTATAAAACAAATTTTTAGTTTAATAACTTTTATAAAAATCTTAAATAATATATAAAAAATGTCATACTATTATAAATAATTATAATGAAGGAATAATAGAAGTAATTTTAACCCTTCATATTTTTATTAATCTATTTTTTTTATTATAAATTATTTAATATTAATGGAATGAAAAATATAAAATTTCTTCATAAAATTAAAGAGATTTTTTAATATTTAAGTTAATAATATATATTATTTAATATATAATAAATTAATTAATTTTTTATCTCCCTAAATATAATTAATTATTTTTGAATTAAATGTTGAATTTGATCAATAATAGAAATTAAAGAACCTTGTTTTTTCTTTTTGTCTTCTTGAAATAATAAATAATTTTGATTTATAGTATCATCTTGACATAATTTTTTTAATTTCTCTAAAGTTATTGTAATTAAATAATCAACTCCAAATGAATCAATTGAATCTTCAACTTCATCATCTTCATTTTTAAATTCAATATCTTTAGCCAATAATTTACAAGTAATAATATTTCCATCATTTTTTCCTATAATTCTATTAAAAAATTTAAAAACAATTTTTTTATTTAAAGTATATGTATGAATAACACAAATTGGAATTTTATCATTTAAATAATAATCTTTTAATTGATTAAAATATTTTTGTTCTTGATTTGTGAATCTATCTTCATTCAAACAATACCAAATTATATGAATAAAATTATCAGGATCTTTAGTTTCTAATTTAGAATCAACTAATTTATTTAAATCATTAAAACAATTTTCAAAACTATAATTTTCATCATCAAAACCATTCATTTCAATAAATTTAAATCTACTTTTTTTAGATTGATAAATTTTATAATTTTCCTTTTCTTGAATTTTAAAATTATCTTTTAAAACACTTTCAATTAAAGTACTTTTCCCAATTTGTTTTTGTCCAAGAACAACAATATTAATATTTTTAATATCTAAAAAAAAAGGATGATTAAAATAATCTTTCCAAGTAAGTCTTTGTTCAGGATTTTTTTTTAACAATTTCAAAATTAAATCTTTTAAATATTCATCTTTAGGTAAATCACTAATAATATTATAATTATCATCAAATTTAGGTAATTTCTTATAATATAATTCATAGATAATAACTCCAATAGACCATAAATCAACTTTATAATTATAAGGTTCTTCATTTACAATTTCTGGTGCCATTGTATCAGGAGTTCCACAAAATGAATCATATATATCAACAAATGTTTCTCTACTAAAACCAAAATCTGCTAATTTTACTATAAATTCACTTTTATCTTCATTTAAATATGAAACTAAAATATTTTCTAATTTTATATCTCTGTGTATTATTTTATTTGAATCTAATATTTTAAATGCATTGTTTAATTGATTTATTATATTTCTTATTTCTAATATTTGAAATCCTTTTGATTTTTTATTTAATAATGTTTTTAAATCTGTGTCACATTGTTCAAAAATAAAATCTAAGTAGTCTTCTGTTTCTATACATTCTATTAATTTTACTACGTTTTCTGATTGACATTTTTTTAATAAGTCTTTTTCTCTTTCTATATCTTGGGAAATTTCTTGTTCTATTATTAATTTTTTTGGTATTCTTTTTATTGCCACATCTAATTTTCCAAAAAATACTTCTCCAAAATTTCCTCCTCCAACTTTTTTATCTAATGTATATTTATATTTCATTTTTTTTCTATAAATTATTATTACTATTTAAAAGAAAAAAATTAGATTATTTGATTTATTTTATAAAATATTATAAAATTATATTTTTAATAATTATAATATTTATTTAAAATAAAATGAAAATATTCAAATATTCAAAAAAAGAAAAAAAATGAAAACCTTTGTGAAAAAAAAAACATTAATAAATATAAAAGTAAAAAGAAAATCAAAAGATGAATTAATAACAGCAACAGCAGAACGATTAAATAGAAAAATAGAATTAGGGATTAATTTAATAAACATACCTTTTATAGAAACAAGAGAAATATTTGATATGTTAATATATATATTTAAAAAGCCAATAAGAACTCAAAATGATAATTTAATAATTAGACATTATTTAAGTAATTTTCCAGGATTAATATCAACTTTAAATTTAAAAAAAAACTTTTCAGATCCTCAAGAACTTTTAATTAAATTATGTTTATTTATTCAATGTGAATATCATCCAAAAGATTCAATTGTTTGTTTAAATGGTCAAATTGGAGATAATTTTTATTTAATTTTTAAAGGACTTGTTATTGTTTTAGTACCAATTGAATATAAAATGTTTTTAAAACAAGAAGAATTTATTTATTATTTAAAAAATTTAGAAAAAAATAATGAATATGATTTATTAAATCGTTCAATTTTATCAAATAAAAAAATAATAAATGAAAAATATAAAAATATTATTTCAGATTTTGAAAAAAAAACAACATTAACATCAAATTTAACAAATTTTAAAAAAGAAATAATAGATTGGGAAAATTATATAGAAAGATTAATTCCAAGAAATGTAAATAAAAATAGTGATAGTATAGAATTTACTTTATGGAAATATCATAATGTTTGTGATTTAGAAAGTGGAAAAAGTTTTGGTGATATTGCATTAAAAGATGATACAAAAAGAAGAACTGCAACAATTATAACATTAAAAGAAAGTTATTTAGGTACTTTAAGAAAGGATATTTATAAAAATTGTATTAAAGATGCTTTAGATAAAATTAGAAGAAATAATATTGAATGTATTATTTCTACTAAATTATTTGATAATTATAATTCTGATAATTTTGAGTTTAATTATTTTAATTATTTTAAAAAAATGAATTTGAGTAAAGGTTCTTTTTTAGTTAAAAAAGGAGAAGAAAGAAAAGAAATTTATTTTATTAAATCAGGTGAATTAAAAGCAGAAATAAATTGTAATAATGATTATTTAGATGGTATAATTGAAAATTTAGGAGGTGATTCTTATAATAAATTCTTAATTGATTTAATTCAACAAAATTATAAAATGATTGAATTTAATAAAGAAGTTAAAAATTTTTCTCTTTTTTTTATTAGAAGTGGTGATGTAATTGGATTAGATGATTATATAACTTTAGATATGAATTTTTTTGCTAATATAAAATGTTCTTCTGCATCTGTTGAGTTATTTTCAATTAATATTGAATTTTTTAATAAAATGTTAAAAGAAAGAAAAATTTTTAATAATTATATTCAATGGGTTGAAGATAGAAAAAAAGTTATGGTTGATCGTTTATTAGAATTAAAGAAAAATACACTTTTACATTATTATTCTTTTGTTAAAGATAAAAGTTATGATAATTGGAAAAATTTTAATAGTAGAAATAATACTATTGAAATTGTTCCTAATAAATTATTTAGAAATACTATTACTAGTTTTCCTAATATTAAAAATAAAGAATCTCTTTTTTTTAAAAATAAATTTCATAAATTTAAAAATGATAAAAATAAAAATAATAATTTTAATATTTATAATGATGAAAAAGATAAAAAAAATTTTGAAAAAAGAACTCTTTCTGAAACACATACTTTAGTGTCTTCTGATTATCAAAGTGAAAAAAAAAAAAATAGAAAATCTATTTTTCAAAATTCAATTTTAAATAGTAATAATATTTTAACTGATTATAATAATAATAATAATAATATTAAAAAAACAAATTATAAAGTTAAATTTGGTAATTTTCCTATTAATAAATATTTAACTCCTAGAAAAAAATTGTATAATAATGTTATAGATAAATTAATTAAAGAACATAAAAATTTTTGTAAAAATGAAAATAATATTTATAATAATACTTTAAAAAGTTTTGATATGTTAACTTTTGATAAATATATTGAAGAAAATAAAAATGAAAAATTATTTTTAAGAAAATCTAATCATATTAGATTTTATAGTAAATATTATGATATATTAAACTCTGATAAATTTATTCCTAAAATATTTGAATATAAATTTAGTAAGAAAAAAAATAAAAATAAAAGATATTCTTCAGTAGATATTAATAATAATAATAATACAAAGTTAAAAATCTAATTTTTTTGTATTTCTTTTTTAATATATTAAAATATTCTTATATATTTTAATTAAAAAAAATATAAAGTGAATATATAAATAATTATTTTTTATTAAATATTTTAATTATTTAGTTACAAATGTAGAGAAAAATATCTTTTTCTTTTTTGTACTAGTTTTATCTTTATCAATATTATTATTTATTTCATTTTTATGATTAGAATTTTGACTTTTGTTATTGTTAACTTTAGCATCTTCAATTTTTTCTTCATTATTATTATTTATTTTTTTTGTTTTATAATCATCAAACATTTTTTTAGTAAATTTAATCCCTTCATATCTTTCAATTAATTCTTTAATACTTTCAGGCATTTCTTCAATTAATTTTTCTCTTAAATCATATAAGTTTTTTTTATTATTTTTCACTATTTCAATTTCAAAAGTATTAATAAATATTTCTTTATATTTATTATCATCATTAAATATTTCATTATTAATTTTTAAAGGATCTATTTCAATAGGAGAAAAAATTGAATTAATATTATCAAAGTAATCATTTAAATTATATAAATATATATTTTCATTTGATGAATTTACTAATTTTATTTTTCGATTTATACTATCATTTCCTAGTAATATATTTTCAATTGTAAAATTACAATTTGGTATTTCTTTATTTTGTATCATATCTGGAGTTAGTAACCAATGTGGAAATTGATTTTTATATTGTTTATCCTCTATTTTTTCTTTAATATATGAAAAGATAAATTTTTGAAAATTTATTGTTATTGAATCATTAATATAAATATTTTTTTTAATATCATTTATTTTTTCTTTTTCTTCATTTATTTTTAAATCATCAATAATACAAATTATAATAAATTTAATATTTGAAATTGAGTTGTTTTTATATATAAAAATATCAAAATGTGAACTTATTACATTTACTTTTAAATCACTTTCTTTTTTATTTGACAAATCTATTTTTTTATTTAATATAGCATAAATAGAACAAGAATCATCATAAATAATAGGAATTTTATTTATAAAAGACATATTAATTTCAAAAATTTCATTTTCAAAATAATTAAAATTACCAATAATAAACCTTTCAACTTTTTCCTTTAATGACATTTTTTAAATTAAAAAAATATATAAAATAAATAATAAATTATAAAAAAAAAATTAAAAAAAAATAATTTTTGAACAAAAAAAAAAAATATTTTTATTCAAAAAAAAAGAAAAAAATGTATGATCCATCCTTATTAGAATCAAGACTCTTTTCAAAAGTAATAGTAGGAAACTTTTACGAAGACCCAAACTTAATAAAAAAAAATTTAAATTTATTCCCAATGGAAAAAATAATAGACAAAACTGAAGCATCATATAAAGAACCAAGTAAAGATTTAATAGGAATATTTATAATAACAAATTTCAGAGCAGTATTTAAATTTGAAAATGAATTAAACGAAAAAAATTTTCCAGAAAATTATTTTAAATTTCCTTTAATAAATATAACAAAAGTTGAAAAAGTAGAAGATAAAAAATTATCATATGAAGCATATCCAATAGAAATTACATTAAGAGATACAAGAATAATTCGTTTTCACATATGGACAAAAGGAAATAACATTTCATTTTATTATAATTTAAGTAATTATAGTACATTTAAAACAAAAGAAGATTTATATAAATTTTCAGAAGAATATAATAATTATTTAAAAGAAAAACCAAATTATTTTAATGGATGGGACATTTATTCTCCTGAAAAAGAATATTTAAGACAAGGAATAACAGAAAAAAATGATTTAAATTTAACAATAACAAGAAAAAATGAATATTTTCAATTATGTTCAACATACCCAAAAATTTTAGTAGAACCATCATCAATGAGTGATGAAGATTTAGAAAGAGCATCACAATTTCGTACAAAAAATCGTCTTCCAGTATTAAGTTATTATTACAATGGTAATTCAAATAAAAAACAAAATCAAATAAAATCAAATCAAAAAATAAAAGTAACACCATCAATTTGGAGATCATCACAAACAAAAGTAGGTTTAATTGGTTTAGGTAAAAATGATGAAGATATAAAATTATTAGAAAGTATGATATCATTAACATCTCAATTATATATATTTGATGCAAGACCATATTATAATGCATTAGCAAATAGAGTTAATGGAGGAGGATTTGAAAATACTAAACATTATAGTAATGTTTCATTAAATTTTTGTGAAATTGAAAATATACATAAAGCAAGAAATTCTATTAAAAATTTATATCAAGTTTGTTTAAATAGTAAAATAATGTCAAATATTAAATTTTGGTCTCAAGTTGAAAATACAGGTTGGTTTGAATTTATTTATAAATTATTATATTTTTCTAATGAAATATGTAAAACTTTACAAAAAAATTATTGTGTACTTATTCATTGTAGTGATGGTTGGGATAGATCAAGTCAATTAATTACTTTAAGTCAAATTTTAATTGATCCTTATTTTAGAACTTTTGAAGGTTTTGCAGTTTTAATTGAAAAAGATTGGTTAAGTTTTGGTCATCAATTTGCAAAAAGAGGAGGAATTAATATTAAAGATGAAGAAGAAAGTCAAATTTCTCCTATTTTTTTACAATTTTTAGATTGTGTTCATCAATTAATTTATCAATTTCCTAATTCTTTTGAATTTAATAATGATTTTATTTTATTTTTAGCTAAAAATTATAATTGTAATTTATATGGAACTTTTATGTTTGATTCTGAGAAAGAAAGATTTGAAAAAGATGCTAAAAATAAAACTGTTTCTGTTTGGACTGATGTTTATATGAATATTTATAAATATAAAAATGTTTTTTATGATCCTAATTCTATTAAAATTTTAAATCCTAATTATTCTCTTTACAAAATTAAATTATGGACTGAATTTTTTATGGAAAATAATATTTATATTGATAAGGAAAAATATTATATTTCTGATTTAGATTCTGGAATTTCTTTTAATAATTATTTAATGTTTTATGAACATGTTAAAAAAAGAGATGTTGTTAATTTTATTAATCAACAAGTTAAATATGAAGAATTATTTAAAGTTGTTAGAGATGTTTTTGAGAAAATTAAAGATAAAAAAGAATTTTGTGAAAAATTAAGTGATGATAGTAAAAAAACTTTGGAAATTTTAAAAAAACAAATTGAAGAAATTAAAATAAAAGAAGAAGAAGATGAAAAAATGTTGAATAATAATCAAAATGATTTTGATTAGTTTATTAATTATAATATTTAAGTTTTAGTTTATACTAAAGACAAAAATATAAAATAAAAATATATTAAATTTCATTTATGTTTTTATTTGTTTCATTTGATAAAAAACTTGTTATTGAACTTAATTCTTCATTATTTATTATTTTTTCAAAAGATAAATTTTTAAAAGATGAAATATTTCCTGTTTTATTATTATGTTGATTATTACTATTATTTATTTTTTTAAATTCATCTTCAAAATATTGTCTTAATTTAATTTCTTCTTTTATTTTATTATTCAAATAATTTTCTAAACTTTTTTTTTCGGTTAGTCTATCTTTTATATTTTCTTTAATTTCATTTAATTTATTTTTTAATTGTTCATTTTCATTTTTTAAATTTATATCTTTTATTTCTAAATTTTTTTTTTCATTAACATAGTTATCATAAGTTTGTTTTATCACTATATGTTCTTGTTGAATTTGTGAAAGTTTTATTAAAAGCTCATTTTTTGTTTTTTCTAAAATTTTATATTTTTTATATTCTTCTTTATATTTTAATACATTTTTTTCTTCATTTTCTTTTATTTTATATTCATCATTTAATTCATTAAATTCATTTAGTAAATTATCTAATTTGTTTTTTAATGTTTCTTTTAATTGATAATAATATTCATATCTTTTATTTAGAACTTTTAATTTTTTATTTTGTTTTTCTAATTCAAGTTGAATATTTTTATTTTTCATAATTTATTTTTTTATTTTAATTAAATATAAATACTAATAAATTTATTTTTTGAATATTTTTCTTAAATTAAATCATCATTCTTCATTAAATTAGCATCTTCATTGATATTTTCATTAATTTCGTTATTTATATTTTTATTTATTGACATTTGTAAATTTTTTTCAACATTAATTTTTTTTTGTTCTAATTTTATCATTTTGGATTCAAAATCTCCAATAAAATCTTGATATTCATTTTTTGAATCTTCACACTTTTTTTCATAATTTTTAGTTTGAACTTCAATATTATTTAATCTTTCATTAATATTATTTAACAAATTATTAATCTTATTTAATTTATTTTGAAAATTATATACAATATAAATTTTAATTTGTTCAATTTTTTCATTAAAAAGATATTCATTATAAATTGATTCATTTTCTATTTCAATTGGAATTTTTTCATAACTAATTATAAATTTATAATTATTTAATTCATCTTTATTTATATTAAAACTCTCAAAACATTTATTTTTGAAATTATCAAAATTATTCATAATAGGTATTTCTTTTTTTTTATTAGAAAAAATAACTTCAATTGATTCTTCCATATTTTATTCTTTTTAATTTATCTTTAAAATTTATTAAAAAAATATTATAAATATTTTATTTAGTTATTTGTAGTATTTTTAATATTCAAATTGTCCTCACTTTCAAAAATTTTAGAATTTTCTACAGTATTATAATATTGCATATTTAATTTATTTTGTAATTTATTAATTAAATCATTTAATTTTAATTCTTTTTCTCTAAAACTTAAAACTTCATTTTTATTTATCTCAGTTTTCATATATTTTTTGTGACTTTTTAATTGTTTTTTTTCTTTTTTTTTCCTTTGTGAATTTTTTAATTGTTCTTTAACATCATTTAAACTAGATTGTAAAATTTCTTCTAAATTTTTTAAAGATGGTTGTAATATAGTTTGATATATTTTTGTTTCAAGCTTCTTTGAAAAAATATTTAATTTTTCATCAAGTTTATTATCTAATAAATCTTCCATTTTCATTATTTTATTATTTTGAACATATTCTTTATTAAAATTTTTTGATGAATGTGATTGATTTGAAGGAATGAATTCTTCATGTGAAAAATTATTAGTATTAATTGTATTAATAGTATTTAAATTATAAATATTTTTAGAACTTTGTATTTTAGATTCAATTAATTTATTACATTCATCTAAAATATCTCTTTGACTATTTGGTTTGATTATATTTAAATTATCTAAAATTTTGTTTATATTTAATTTAATATCATTTAAATCATTTTCTAAATTTGAAATTCTATCATCAAATTTATTCATTATATTATTTGTATTTGATTCAAAATTAGATAATTGGTCAATTATAATTCTATTATTATCATTACTATTATAAAAATTATCATTAGTAGAACAAAATAAAGGATTTTTTTCTCCATTTATTTTATTATTATTATTATCTTTATCAAAACTATCTTTATTATAATAATTTTGATTAAATCCTTTATGATTAGATAAACTTTGAGAAGTTAAAATAATTCTTTTTGATTCATCTTTTTCTTCATTTTTTCTTTTAATTTTAAAAATATTACTTTTTTCATAAGAATTTAAATTCTGAATATAATTTTTTTTATTATGATTTTTTTTCTCAGTCAAATCACTATCACTAAGTAAAATATCACTATTTCTAGAAGGTAATGAATTATAAAAATTTAAATTTAAATTTTTATCTTTTTCTTTATCTTTATTATATTCATTAAAAGGAAGAGCAGATTCATTCCAAGGTAAATGTTCATATAAATAAATATTACTTAAATAAGTTCTACTTCCTCCAAAAGAAGCTTTAATTAAAATTTTAATAAACATAATATCATTAAATAAAAATTCTTCTGTCGTTAAAACTTGTGTTCCACTTGATAAACTTAATTCAAAATTACCTAAAGAAATATATTCTTCATCTTTTTTACGTATTAAAACTTCTATTAATTTAGGATTTATTTCTAATTTATTTGAACAATAAATTCCTAATCCTCTTATTAATAAAGGTCTCTTTATCATATTTGATAAATCAAATATTATTTCTTGAGGAAATGATTCTCCACTAAACCAAACACTCTATTTTTATTATATATATTATTTTATTTATGTTATATATATTAATTTTTTATTTACACTTCTTGATGGATTTAATAAATTGTCATTTGGAAATTCTGTACTATTATATGATGTTGATATTGAGATTCCATTTGATTTAAATAAAAATGGAGTTTCTTGTGACATTTTTTATATTTAAATTTTTATTTTTTATTTTTTTTTTTTAAAATTTTTTATTTTTTTTATTTTATGTGTTTATTTAATTTTGTTTATTTTTTTAATTTTTTTTATTTTTTGAATGATTTTTTTATATTTTAAAAATGAAAGGTTTTGATAGTATTTCATTTACTAATCAAAATTCGGGAACTTATTTTACAAAAAATTTAAATACATCATTTTTGAAAATTAAATGGTATTCAATTTATATTATTGTAATAAATATATTTGCAATTATATCAAGAATAAATATTGAATCAATAACAATGATAATAGATATTCTTACAATTTTATTTTTAGCTTTTATAATTTATATTGCAACTTTATCTTTACAAATAAGTATTGAAGCAAATTCAAATGATACAACATTAAAAAAATATAAATTAGGTTTTGATATATGTTCAATTATATATATTATTGATTTTTTATTTGCTTTAACATTAAAAAATATTTCATTTTTCTCATATGATGAATTCGAAAAATTTTATGCTTTTATATTTGTAATAATAACAATAATAAAATTAGGTCTTTTAATAATGATTAGTATTGTTATTAAAAATTTAGAAAATGCTCCTTAAATATGTTAAAAATAATAAATTAATTTAATAAATATTTAATTAATTTTCCATAATATAATTTATTGCATCTTCAACATTTTCATATTTATTTAAAGCATCAATTAATTCTTCTTCAGATTTATCTATGAAAAATTCTTTTAATTTAGCTAAATTTTCTCTAAAATCACTTCTTCTATTCATACTTCTCATTAAGTCATTATTATTCTCATTAAAAAGATTCTCATTATTATTATTATCATTAACATCATCATATCTATTACTAGATCTATTATTATTAAATTTATTATCAAAAATATTTTTATTATTATTTCCAATAATTTCTATTTCTAGACAACATTCATAAAGTTTATTATTATTTGGATCATATAATATTATTGTTATTTTTTCTTCTTTCTGAGGATTATTATTTTTTAATTTTATAAATAAATCAATATTATCTGTATCATTAATTGTTTTATTTAAAAAAGTTTTTTCAATAATTAAATTATCTCCTTCTCCTTTTAAATAAGATTTATTTGGTAAAGGCGCATTTCCTATATTTTTAATTTCAATTTTAACTTTTATTTTTCCTGATTTTAAATCTTCAAATTTAGTTTTAATTTTATCTTTTGATAATATTAATTGTACATTATAACCTCTTTTTCTATTAGGTAAATCATCTTTATAAGAAGCACTCATATCACCTTGATCAGTATCTGTATTAATATATTTTTTTTTATTATTATGCTCATTTAATTGTTTATTCAATATTTTATTATTATTATTATAATTATTATTATTATTATTATTGTTATTATTATTATTATTTGATTGGAAATCTCCAAAATATTTATTTCTATAATTAGAACTTATATTTTTATTTTGATTTTTTTGATTTGAAATATTTGAATTTATGTCATTTATAAAAGTACTTATTTGCTCTTGAATAGAATTCATTTTTTGTTCTATATTATTATAAATAGAATTAAATTGGCCAGGAATAATATTATTTTTAATATCATTTATTTTTTCATTTAATTCATTAGAAATTTGATTTAATGAATTATTAAACAATTCATCATTTGATTTATTATTATTTTGATTAGTTGATTTCTTTTCAATCATTTGTTGTTCTAAATTAATAAATTTTGTTTCAATTTGTTTTATTAAAGAATTTGTAAAATTATCTATTTTTTCATTTATTTCTTTTAATTGAGTCATTCTATTATTTTTTTCTTCTTCTATTTTTTCATCTATTACTTTTATTTTTTTTTCAAATATTTTTTCAATCTCAATTAATAATTTATTCGAATCTATATTTTCTTTTTTATTTTGTTTTATATCTTTTTCATTAAGATTTCCTTGTTTATAATTATTACTAGAGAATTTATTTTTATTATCTTCTATTATTTTATCAATACTATCAACATCTTCATTTAATTTATTTTCATCTTGTTTTTTTAATAATTTTTCTTTTTCTAATTGTTCTTTTTTTAATTTATCTAATTTTTCTTTTTCTAATTGTTCTTTTTTTAAGCTATCTATTTTTTCTTTTTCTAATTTTTCCTTTTCTAATTGTTCTTTTTTTAATCTATCTGTTTTTTCTTTTTCTAATTGTTCTTTTTTTAATTTATCTAATTTTTCTTTTTCTAATTTTTCCTTTTCCAATTGTTCATTTTTTAATCTATCTAATTTTTCTTTTTCTAATTGTTCTTTTTTTTTTTTGCTTTCTTCTTGAATTAATTTTTCAAATTCATTTTTATCTATAATTTCAACAATAAGAAGATCTTTATGTTTTATATTTATATATTGGAGATAATCATCATTATCTTTTATGATTGTGCCATTTTTAAATGTTAAAAGTATTTGTTCATTATCTTTTAATTCAAGATCACATTCATCAATCAAAGTAATAATAAATTCATCTAAAGATTTTTCTGCATTAATAAAATTTTTTTTTTTCTTATAAATAAAAGTAATTTGTGAATTCATTTTTTTAAAATGAAAATTATATATAAAAAATAGTTTATAATTAATTTAATATATATGAAATAATAAATATTTAAAAGATAATAATTTAAATGAGTGATTCAGAAAATGAATTAATTGATAAAATATTTACTCTTTTAAAAGAAATCCAAGAAGATCAAAAAAATATAAAAAATGAAATTAAAAAAGTTAAAGCAGATGTAAATAATAAATTAAAAGAACAAAAAAATAATTTTTTAGAATTAATTAATGGTTTTGAAAAAAATACAAATGAAGATATTAATCAATCAATAAAATTAATTGAACAAAAAGTAATTGAAGAGATAAAGGAAAATCCACTAACAAAATCACATTTTACTACTCCTTCTTAATAATATAATAATAAAAATTTAACAATTATTGAATATTTTTTTTATAAATTTGTTTTTATTTAATTATATTTAATATAAAAAATTAATTTTAATATTCACAAAATATTTTGGAAGAATTAGCAATAATTCCAATTGCAAAAGCAGTGACTTCATTAAAAGGAAATTTATAATCTAAAATAAAAAATCCTTCTTCAGTTTCAGCAAATTGTAATAAAATATTATTTTGATTATCATCATTATTTGAATTAGATTGAAAAACAATTTGAAAATTCTTTGTTGAAGTTTTAATTTTTCTATTAATAAATTTAAGAACATAACATTTATAAATTTGATTATAAACAGGTTGTTTATTTTCCATTAAATATACTTTATCAGAATTGTAAATTTTATTTTGAGAATCATAACAATCTTTTAATTTATTATTTATATCTTTATTTAATATTATTTTCATTTTTGATGGTCCATTTAAACCTTTTAAATTTAATTCATATATTACATTTAATAATTCTTTATTATTATTATCATATACTTTAAAATTTGATGATAAAAAATTCCATTTTATTAAAGCTATTAAATCCTTTTTGTCATTGAATATTTTGTAATTACTATTTTCTTTTTTTGCATTAAGGATTAAATAATTCTTTTCATTATCGTTATCATCAAATAAATATAAATTTAAAATTTTTGATTCTATTTTTTTTATTATTTTATTTCGTGACCATTTTTCTATTGTTTTTATTGGAAAAGATAATTCAGATTTTTGTAAAAAATGTTCATTTGAATTATCTATTTTATTTTTATTTTGTATTTTAAAATTTTCATTTGTTTTAAATGATACTCCATTTTTTTGAGCCTCATTATTTGAATTTAAGTGATTTGGAGTTGTATGAAATCTTTTTTCTTCAATATTATTCTCTTTATTTTCAGGATTATTATTCAATAAATTCATTGAAAATTCTATTTAATTATAATTAAATAAATAAATAAATAATAATAATATACAAATTTTAAATTAAATCAAAAAAAAAAATATAAATTTAAATTAAAATTTTTTAAATCATAAAATGGAAGATGAAAAGATAGAAATAAGAAATAAATTATTTCAAACAAATATTAAAATAAATAACTTTTCAAATCAACTATTAAACGCCCAATTAACATTAAGAAAACAAAATTTAGATGAAAAATTAATGTCAAAAAGACTAAAATTCATACAAGAAAACAACAATCCTTTATCAATAAATATAAATGAATTAAATGTTCCAGAAGATTTAAAAAAAAATTATGTAACATTTTTAAAAACAAATTATGAAATAAAAACTTATCTTCATCAATTATTTGGTTCTGATTTAAATGCTAAAAAATTAGCATTATTTCTTTTAAGAAATTTTATTATTTTACAAATTACAGAATTACCTTTTGAAAAAAGAAAATTATCAAGAAATGATAGAGATTTATTTAAAAGATTATGTGATTTATTATATGATCAAGATTTACAAGTTAAATATGAAGTTTCATGGTGTTTAATAAATATTGCTTTATTTCCTAAAGTTGTTGAATATAAATTATATACTGAAGAAAATTTAAATAAAATATTAGATTTTATTTTAAATTCTGATGAACAATTTGTTATTAATTCTATTTTTATGCTTAGAAACTTTTCTACTAATGATTCTAATAGACATTTTTTTATTAATAATGGGGGTTTAAAAAAAGCAATTGATATTTTATCAAAAGATATTAATAATTTATATTTAATTAAACATGTTTGTAGATTTTTTCTAAATTTAACCAATATTTTAGAAAATGAACCAAAAGAAATAGTAAATTTAATTGTTATTATTCCAATATTAATACAATTAATTAATAATTTTGTTAAAAATCCATTAAATAATGAAAAAGATTATTTACTTATAATTGAACTTTTTCATGAACTTATAAATAATCAACATCAACTAATATATACAATTTTAATAAATAGTAATTTTAGTGAAACAATAATAAAATTTTTTAATATTTTAAAAGATAATGAAGTTAGAATAAAAACTTTTGATTTATTTAATGATATTTTATCATATGATGATAAAATGAATCAATTATTATTAAATGCAGGATTATGTAAAATATTAAAAAATTTATTGAATGAATTTCAATTTAATAATAAGAAATTTTTAGCAGAAATTATTTTTGCAATTTCTAATATTTCAAGTGGTCTTCTAAATCAGATTGAATTATTAAATAAAGAAGGAATATTTTATGACATAATTAAAATTAATAAATTTTATATTGAAAATTATAATCCTAATGATTATACTTTTAAAAATTTAATTAGAGAAGGCATTTATGCTTTGTCAAATGCAGTTAATTTAAGTCAAAATAATGCTAATATTATACAAAGTATTATTTTTTATGAAAATGGCTTTTTTATTCAAATTTTATTGTTTGGATTGAAGAATTTTAATTTTATGAAAGAAAATGAAGTTTTATTTTATTCAATTATTTTATGTATTAAAATATGTATTATACAATCAGAAAATGTAATGAATGATAATGATAATTTTATTAAAAATTATTTAATTAATAATCAAATTGAAGATATTTTGAATCATTTTTTAACTGATAAATATTTAATTTCTGATGTAAATAAAAATATTATTGATACTATTATATCTTCATTAAAAGATGAAAATGATTTAAATAACTTAGAAAAATAAAATTAAAAAACTTTAATTTTTTTAATAATTATAATTAAATTGATATGAATTTATAATATTCATATAATAATTTACTTCAATATCACTTTCATCAGAACATAATTTTCCATTAATTAACAAATCATCAATTAAATATTTAAATAATAACATATTTTCAATATTTAAAACTTTTTTAATATCATTAACAGTTAAATAATTTTTATTATTATCACTCATAAATTTGTTTATATTTTTAATAATATTATCAGAAGTATAATCACTAGAATGTAAAACCCACATTTCATTATTTAAACTTTGTAAAAAAATTTTTTGATTAGGTAACAATTTTAATTTATTAACAGCTTGTTTCATATCTTTAGGAGAAATAAGTTCAATTCCTCTTGCTCTATTATAAATACAATAAGCATCAATTAATGATAAAACTTTAGTAGTTTGATTTTTATTAAAATAATCAGTAAAATATGTATTAATTTGACTTGCTAATTTATCATAATATTCACTTCCTGCTGTTTCTTTTGTTTCTGGATTTATATAACCTATATTTTTTAATATATCATTTATTTCTTTATCATCTCCTTTTGAAACATCTAATTTTGCTCTTAATTTTTCTGCTAAATTTATCATTTTTTCTGCATTTTGTTTTAAACTTTGAATATTTGTAAATGCATTTTTTAAATCTTTTTTTTCTGATAAATTTTGTTGTTCTCTCATTATTTGTATTCTATTTAATCCTAATGCTGGAATTTTATCTACTTCTTTTATTTCTTGTGATTGAAAATTATTATTTAAAGTTTTTTTCCTTTGAAATTCATCTTCATCAATTATTTTTAATATATTTCTATAAACATTATCAATTATTTCTTTTGGATAATAAAATTTTACAAGGTCTGGATATGATATTGAACAATTATAAACTGTGTTTCCTGGGTAAAAATCTTTTAAATAATATGGACAAGTATATTTTAATAAAATTGGTTCTTTTGGATTATGATAACATATACATGGTTTTCCAATAAGTGGTTTTTTTAATTCTAATTTATCAATAAAAAAATAAGGAATATCATATACTTTATCATTTGTTAATATTAATGTTCTAAAATTAGTTAAATATATATTTGTTATTTTATGTTTATGTTTTTTACTATCTTCAAATTCTATTTTTTCATGTGTAAATCTTAAATTTTCTTTTGGATATAATAATTGTTGATTAAATTTAATTCCAGTTTTAGATGGATAATCATATTTTAATTCTGACATTTATTTATTTATAAAGACTATTTGATAAAATAAAAATGAAAATAATTATTTGAATTTTATTTTATTATTTTTTTTTATTATTTATTTTAATAATAATAAAAATGACAATTTTTAAAAATAGATTTATCACTTTTTTTATTTTATTGTTCATAAAATTAAAATGTCAATTAATAATAACATCAAATGATATAGAATCAGAAAGAAAACGTATTGCAAGTATTTTTAGAAATATATTTTTAGAAAAAACAAGAACTCTTTTATATCAAAAACAATTAAATTTTAAAAAAGACTTTGTACCTGAGCATCAATATCAAATTACAAAAGTAAAAATAATAAACTTTTGTGTAGTTGATAATGATTATGTTCCATATTTTATAAATGAAAAAAATGTTTTAGTATATTTTCCTCATAAAATAAAATTTGTATTAAATGTTGAATATTTTTCAAATGTTACAAATAAAACATATAGTGAAAATTTTGGAGTATTTCCTTATAATTGTATAATTAAAAATTATGATACCAAAAAAAAATTTTCAACAAGCTTTTCTGCAGTTTTTGATGATGAACCAAAAACAATTATTGATGATAATAAAAAAAATGATGCTGTCTTTAATAATATTGTTGACTCACTTAAATTTGATTTTTGGTTTGATAATGAAAAAGAAATTAAAGAAACAATTAAAAAATCTATTATTAGTGGTATTAATGATTATTATCAAAAAAAAGAATCTATTGATTTTAATACTATTAATAATGTTCCATATTCCATTTTCTTAAATAATTTTACTTATTTATGTAATATTAGTAACTTAAATAATACTTATCAATGTTATTATATGGGAAATTTAAATGGTTATCCAGAACAATATTTAGAAAATGTAACTTTGGAAAATAAAGAATTTTATGAAAATGATGGTAAATATAAGATATTTTTTCACAATAAACTTATAAAAAACATTATTAATGAAACATTAATAAAAACAATCAAATTTAGATTAAATGATACTAATTTAACTGAGTTTTTAAAAAATCAAATTAAAAACGAAATTGAAGATAAAAATAATACAAATTTGGAGTTTATTATTTTAGATGTTGTAACTAAAAATAAGGAAAATCAATTAATAACAAATTTTAAATTAATAAATAGAATCCCTAATATAGGAAATAAAGAAACAATAAATGATATTAATATTACATTCAATGTAAAAATTAATCTAACTGGATTTAATTTTTGTTACGATTCAACAAATTTAAAAATTATAATAGATGAAAGTAAAAATGATTTATTTAATTTAAACAAAAAACAAGATTTAAATGATGAATTATATCAATTATTAAAACACAATATTTCAAATGAAGAAAATTGTTTATTTCAAAATGAAGGAATTGATTTAATAGAATTTATGAAATTAATAGAAAAATGTGAAATTATAAAAGAAGGATTAATGTGTGTAGGAGAAAATATGATGAATGAAAAATAAAAAAAAACAAACAAAA
>JAEEGK010008621.1_pt1 | contig 24014 bp, 26 predicted proteins | sample 8958771 | NCBI WGS metagenome assembly JAEEGK01 (sample SAMN16246547, study PRJNA631951) | gut metagenome | biome: gut microbiome; feature: rumen; material: SC-attached | host: Bos | place: Iran: Karaj | collected 2018-10
CGATGGTGTTGTGCGGCGCACGGATCTCTGCAGGATAATCGGGGAAGGTGGCGATGTCGTTGCCCGTAAGGGCCGATGCGTCGGAGAACAGAGTGCCGCTAAGCTGCATGCCGTCTCCCGAGTCGCCAGCAAATCGGACCACAAGGTCCTCTCTATTAACTATCTGATTTTCTGACATGTTATTTATATGTTTTGTTATTTTTTTTAAACTTTGAAAGTGCAAATATACGAAATAAAAAACGACCTTGCAAAAATAATTTTCAACCGCTGGGTGAAAACCTACCCCACAGGCGTCAACTTTCACATAATCTCGCAAGCCGCGACAAAAATACAAATAATAATAATGTAATTTGGAATAAATATTTTTCCTGAGACACCGTCGATACACATTCGAATAGCCTCCCCCCAAAAACTCTTAACTCTTAACTTTTATCTCTTATCTCTTAACTTTTATCTCTTATCTCTTAACTATTAACTCTCATCTCTTATCTTATTTAATAGAACACAAAATGTAACGTCGTGTCCTCCCCTTTGATTGAATTCAGATAGTCGCGGTACATCCAGCGGCCGTCCTTGCGCACCAGCCACTCCTTTTCGGCACTTTCTTCGTCGTAGAAGTAGCTTGGCGAGGTGCTGAAGCCTACGAACGGTTCCCAACCTCCGCCCCCGAGGGCGTAGATGTCGCAATGGATGATGTCCGCCACCGTTGCGAAGCAGGGGACGATGGCAACGGCTCGCCGGCTGTCCTCCTCCAGCACACTGCAGTAGTACAGTCCGATGGCGTCAGGAATGCGCAGCTGTTCCTTGCCTTTCAGAAACAGCACTGCCTCCACCTTGTTGTCGACAAACCAGTAGTCCCAATCCATCGTCGTCTCCATCGAGGCGGGATCTGGGATGCTGTCGAGGAAACGCTGCCGGGAGTCCGACCAGAGGCGTACCTGCAGGGTGTCTTTCTGGGTGGAAGAGAGGAAGTTGTCGACCCAGTATTCGGGTTCGTGGCGAAGGAACCTGATGGTCCCTTCGCCCGGTGGTGTCGCCTGCACGCATCCGCCGCCACCCACAATGAGTAATATCAAAAAACCTATCAACATATTAACCTTATCTTGCCTATCAAATCTATCTAACTCATAACTCATAACTCTTAACTCTTAACTCTTAACTCTTATCTCTTATCTCTACAGCAACGCCCCATTCCAAAAGATGTATATGTGTTCCGCGGCTCCTTGGTGACCTAACATGTACTCTCCGAAGCGGTTGACGTTCTCCTGCTCCGCCAGGCATTCATATTGGATGATGGCGACTTTGTCGTCTGGATGCTGCTCGATATGGCGGAGGAAAGTATAGGCTATCAGTCGCTTGTAGTAGTTGAAGCGCACATTGGTCCGTTCGCAATAGGTGGAAGGGCAGCTGTGAAGGTTGGTGTAGGCCACGCGGTAGGCTCGCCACACCAACGGCATCATCGGCGAATAGTTACCCGAGGTGAAGGCCTCCTCAGCATCCTTAAGAAGCATGGCGGAGGTATCGGACGAGGAGTAGATGGTGCTTCCGAAGAGGGTGAAAAGCATCGCCATCCGGGTGTCGAAGTTCTTCTCCTTGCAATAGAGATCGTACAGGTCGGCGACCATGGTGTCAGTGGGGGAAGCTTCCTGGCCGATATAGTCGTTGTAGTGCTCCTTCAGCGATTCGGGCAGGAAGTTCTGCGGGCTGATGCGGGGCACGATTGTGTCGGTGTAGTAGACGGAGTCAACCTCGGGTGTCCACCACGATAGTCTCCTGTAGACATCGGAGACGTCGCTCGCCGTGCGGTCCTCTTTCCCTTCCGTGTCCACGTCGCGGGCCTCCTTCAGCCTGCCGACGGTCCAACTGTCGCTGATGCCTTTGAAAGTGATTTTCCTCCACGAATCCAGCAACTCCTCCTTCATCCCCTCGTCCTGGTCATACCGGTACCAGGTATCGACATCCGTCGTGATGGCGTTGAGATTATAAAGATAATTGTAGAAATCCGCCATGCGGCGCAACGTGGTGTCGCCGCCCTCCTCCCACAGCAGCGGCTGCTCGAAATGGGCGTAGAAGGCCACCTCGCCGGAATCGATAAGAGCCTGCTCCTGCTGCACGATGGTGGAGTCGTTCAGCATGGCTACGAAGAGCTTGTCGCGATAGTTCTCTTGCCCTTGCGTATTCTGTTCATTTTTGTCCGAGGAGCACCCTGCGGCGAGGATGCCAGCCGTCAGCATGACGGCGATGATGTGCTTGTTTCTGTTCATGGTGTGTTGTTTTTGATTTTTTTTTGCAAAGATACGACAAAAGTCACAACCGGCCACCCTGTCTTTCTCACAATGTACAAAATACCCCCTCTGGCGTATGAAACAACCTCCAGGGGTATTCGATGGCTCCTTTCCGGCACCTTCCCATGGTCTTTTTGTTCCTTTTTTGCTCTCATATCGAAAAATAATAGTATTTTTACACCTCAATTATGATTGCCCTCGATACTACATATCTGATATTGTTCGCTGCCAATCTGGCATTTATCGTCACCCACCTCTACAGCTGGCTGCTCAAGTGGTTCTATAAACCACAAGCCTATCGCGAACACTTCCACGAGTTTTTCCCCGCCCAGCGCTCCGTGGGCTACAACTCCAACTACAACTCGCAGGCCCAGGAGAACTGGCACGAAGACAATACCTTCGGCAGCAGCTGGTAGTGTGTGCAGCATATGACCAAATTATGACCAACTAAATAACCAGACAAAGTAGTTCGTGTTTCAAAGAATGAATAGTGTTGCACAAAAGCGGCATTTATATGGAAAAATGTCGCGTATGTACAACATTTTTTTTCTTTTCGCAGATTGTGGGTAAGAAAGACTCTTATGTCTTTGCCCACGACTGGGATATGCCCGACAGAGCCAAGCTGTCCCTCTGGATGTTGGGTTTTTTGTATTGAAATGAGTGATTGGATAGTGTCATTTAGATGCGTCATTAGACGCATTTTTTCTATGAAATCTATTAAAAAATGACCAAATTTGGGATATAAAAGAAAAAGGATTTTGTATTTTCGTTCATTTTGAACTACTTACAAAATCCTTTGGTACCCCGGGAGGGAATTGAACCCTTGTTTCAACTTTTTTCACAATAATTCAATCTCCCGTTAATTATTAACTCTCAATCGGTTACAAGGGCATCTTTGTGCCAATTTGTTTCAAATTTCTGGTGCAAATATACACAAAAAATGCGCACACGGGAAAAAAATGCGCAAAAAATGCGCACAGATTTTTCCTATTAACACGCTCTTTATCGTATATTTGATTTGTCATGCTTTGTCGAATAACGCCATGTTTTCCCTCTTGAGTTCGTCAACAATTGCCACATAGGGCTTCATCGCTTTGAAATCGCTGTGGCCAGTCCACTTCATTATTACCTCCGCCGGTATGCCTAAACGCAGGGCATTGACCACAAATGTACGTCGGGCGCAATGGGTGGTGATAACCTCCCATTTCAAAACCGACTTCTCGATGCGTTGGTGGCCTTTGTATGACACAAGACGGAGAGTTTCGTCAATTTGTGCAAGCATGGCACAGTCTTTAATGTGTTCGTTGTTCTTTTGGATGGAGATGGCCGGCAGAACCAGTTGGTCTGGCGAAAACACTCCGTTGGTTCTGTATTTGTCAATTATGCTTCTGGAATATTTGTTCAGTTCGATTGTCAGGGCATCAGAGGTCTTTTGTGTCACAATCCGTATATGGTCGGCATGGACATCAGACCATTTCAGCCTCTTTGCGTCGGAGTAGCGAAGCCCTGTGAAGCAGCAGAAGCAAAACACATCACGCGCCTGGTCAAGCGCTATGTGGCTTCCGTAGTCGAAGTAATAGAGCTGGAGCAGTTCGTCCCAGGTCAGATATATGACTTCTTTCTGTGGACATTTCAGATGTGGCTGGTGGAGCTTGTACTCGTCATTGTCGAGGTATCCTACCCTGCGGCACCATCCGAGGAACCACCTCAAGACGGACGCTTTCTTCATCAGTACCGCGTTTTCGAGGTTTCGTGTGTTGAGGTACTTCATCAGTTTCTTCACACCTTCCCCATTGAGGTCTTCGACGTTTTTCAATCCTGCATTCAGTATGTCCTGCTGGATGTTGTAGAATTTTTTTGCTGTTATGGGAGCCCAGCCGCGCTCCTCTGACTGGTTTAAGATAAACTCTGTTATTGTTTTCGCAATCGGGTGAACCTCGGCATTCTCTTCCGTCTTCTCTTTTTCGGCTTCTACCTCTGCTGTTTCGGTGTCTTCGACTATCTCTTCCTCCGGCTTCTCGATTTTCGTAGCGAGGGCATTGGTCAGTTCCTCTTTTGAAGGAACGTGGTTGTTGAGAGAGGCAGTTTGGAATATGTCGGTGACTTTGTCTCGGAAGGAAAAGACCACCTCGTTGATATTGTTGATTTCTCTGTGGGTCTTTGTAGGTCTGGCCCTCATGGAGAAATCGTCCCACTGGTCTTCAAATGCGGAGACAGGGAGGCATTGGGACACTCTCTGCCCTTTCCAGCATACGGTCATACGCACGGTATGGGAACCGTCTGGGTGGGCTTTGGACAAGAGCCTGAATGTGACACTGTATTTGATGTTAATCATAAGTGTATAACCTCCCTCCGCTTGCAATCTGGCAAGCGGTTTTTGTTTTTCTTTGTTGTTTATTTACAGGTTATTCCGCGCGAATAAGTCCCACGACGATGGCGAGGCTTCTGATGTCTGATGTCGGAAACTTAAAGGGCTCGTATTTGTCCTTGTTCTCCGAGACAAGCAGCACATGCTCATCGTCTCCCTCAATCCTCATTATGCGTTTCACCAGCACTCCTTGCGAGGTGTCGATGACGTAAATCTTGCCCCACTGGAAGAACAGCACGTCCTTAATCAGCGTGCAGGCGAGAAGGTCTCCGTTGAGGTACTGCGGCACCATCGAGTCGCCGGACACGCGAATCAGGAAGTCCGCTCCTCGGCTGATGAAGTCGGGGATGTAATACTGTTCGCAGTCCTTGAAAGCCACTCCGATGTTGTCTACGGCGGGCAGACCGGCGAAGGCATCGTAAGGAATGAGCGGCAGGGTTTTCTCATAGGCGGGGACTTCCTCCTTCGCAAGCAAACTCTTCTCCGCGTCGGCCACCAGCATCCTACCCTCTCCGAAGTACAGCCATGGACGGCTCACCTCTGGGAAGACAGTCAGGATCTCCTCCAATACGCCTCTACCAGGCACCTTCGCGCCAACGCAGATTTGGCTTGCGTAAGAGGCATCCTTGCCGATGCGCTCGGCGAAAACGGTGTTCTTGCCATCACAGAAGTCTTGCCTAATTTTTGAAATGCGTTTACTAACAGAGTCAATTTCGCTCATAATAATTACCGTTTTAGTCAAAAATATTATAATTTTATTCTTCTATTATTCAGTTTGTTGCAAATTATTTTACTTTTTTAGTCAAAATTTATTTTGCCATGTCAATTTTTGTTCTTACTTTTGCAGTCAAATAAAGGTACAAAAAAGTAATTTATCGACCACTAAAATCAGTTGCAAAAGTAAGCATAATTTTCCAACTGGACAAATAAAAAATAAAATCAAAATAAGTATACAAGCAATAGTAATTATAAATCAATAAATTATAGAGGTAAAATTTTTTCAACAAAATGTCAATCCGTATTACATGTAGAGTAATAATAATGAATCAAAATAGTCATTGAATTGTATTTTTAGCCATGAATAAAGTAAACGGTATTGACGAATTGAATAATCATTAAATAATCAGCACTATGAGCGCAAAAGCATTTTTCAGCGACAAGACCGGCGAATGCCGACTTGAAATCAACCTCCCCAATGGCGAAATGCAGGGGGTGCGGTTTGAGAAGACCAGCAGCATGGTGGACTACTGCAACCACTTCGGCATTGAGGTGGCCGAAGAGGACTGGCGGACTGAATGACTACGGCTTCCATGTGCCGAGCATCCGTCGGCGGCGAGAGCCACGGCGGATGACCAGAGTCGCAAAATGCGGCAACGAGAGAGCTTTGACATATTGGGTAAATATTCAAATAAGAGCAAAGACAACAAACACGAAAGCCCTGAAAAACAGAGGTAGGGGCGAGTAGGCGGACTGGGCGGCGTAAAGTTGTCACGTCGTCCTCCATAGTCCGTAACCCATAGACAACGAAGGGGTGTCGGGGATAGCTCCCTTGCGCCTCTCCAAGGTTAAATAAAATAGAATAATAACTTAATAAGCAGCATTATGTGTGAAAAACTAAAGGACAGCAGCGGTACGGCGAATACGGCTGAAAAGTTGTTCCGTGTCCTATTGAAGACCCCTCGGCAGCGCGAACTCTCGAAGCGCAACGCCGAGATTTCCAGCCGGTGCAGGCGAGAGATAGAAAGAGGCTCCGATAATATGTATGTATATGAGAAGTACAGCAAGATATACGGACTCTCCATAAATCATATTGGCGACATATACAGAAAGGGGGTGGTGTATGCCTGACCTCCAGAACCGCCAAGTCGTTGCCCGTGGCAAACTGAAAGATATAGCCAAATATCTTGATTGCAGCCGCTCCACCTTATGGCGGCGGATGAAAGACAACCCAGAGCGGTTTGTCAGGATTGGTCGCAGCCAGGTGTTGCTGGTTATTCCCCAACAGCCCGCCGAAGAAACGAATGAAGAACAGAAAATGGTTTAACAACTTAATACTTTATTATTATGAGCGAAAACGCAAAAAACACCCAGGAAAGAGGACTCGCAGTCCTCGACAACGCCCGCGAGAACTTCTCCGTGGCCATGAAGGACGCACAGCGTCTTGACATCGTGAACAACGTGTGCGGCGCATTCGATGCCGCAATCATCGTGCAGAAGCTCGAAGCCATCCTGACTGACGAGATTATGGATGCCGTCTTCATGCCGCTGATGAACAAGAAAATCGGTTTCCGCACCGACCGTGACCCATCCCGTCCCGACAAGCGCACCGGCGTGGCTCCAAAGCCCTACACCCGCGATGTCGTGCGCACCTGCATCATCGACGCTGCCGCCAACGGACTGCTCCCCACGGGCAACCAGTTCAACATCATTTCCAGCACTATGTACCCGACCAAAGAGGGCTACACCGCGCTGCTGGCCAAACTCAAAGCCTCCCCGATGCAACTCGTCTATACCTTTGAGTTCGACCCAGAGACCAAGGCCGTGAGTGCCGACCCGACCTATGTGGCCATCCCCTGCCGTGTCGGTTACAAGACCAGCCGCGAGGACATGAAGGGTTGGTTCCGCTATGTGGCTATGGTCAAGTCCAACGGCGAGACCTCCACCACCGACCAGTTGCGCGGCAAGGCTGAAAGAAAGTGCAAGAAGGCTTTCTTTGAGTTCTTGACTGGTATCGACCTCGGCGATGCCGATGCCAACGAGGTGATTGACGTTCCTTATACCGAGGTCAGCTCCACCACGTCGGCTCCTGCCGGTGCCGCCCCTGCCCCAGAACGCAAGAGCGCGGCGCAACGTGCGCGTGAGATTATGGCGAAAGCCGCCGCCAAGAAAGAGGCCGAAGCCGCCGGACAGCAGCAGGCCGCACAACAGCCAGCCGCCGAGACTCCCCAAGCCCCTGCAGGCCAGCAGACGGTGGACTTCGACAAGATGTCCGATGAAGAGATTGAGGCTTTCGTGAAGAGCCAGGAAGGGGGTGAGTGATGAAAGTACGCACAGTAAACGGCATTACGCGGTACGACTGTGACACCAACGAGGAGTGGCGCGCCGAGCGCGCCAACTCCATTGGTGCTTCATCCATCGGCGTACTTTTCGGCGAGACCCACTTCCGCACACCGCTGGAGTTGGCTCACACGATGCGCGACGAGCTTAACGGCATCTTCAACTACGAAGAGACCGAGGCCATGCAGGACGGCCATCTGTTAGAGGATTATGTCGCGAAGAAGTTCGCGCTCAAAAGCGGCTACAAGATAATCGAGGCATCGAGTGCCGAATATCTTCTCCGCCGTGTTGACATCCCCTATATGCACGCCAGCCCAGACCGCACGTACTGGATTGACGATGAAGGGCCGAAGCACGGTAAGTTCGCCGAGAAGAACAAAGGCATCCTCGAATGCAAGACCACCAACCGCAAGATAGATCCTGACGACCTCCCTTTGAGTTGGATATTCCAAGTGCAGGTGCAGATGGGCATCAGCGGTTGCCGCCACGCGCATATCGCTTGGCTCTGCAAGAAAACCTTTGAGTTCGGCTACAAGAAAATTGAGTATGACGAAGAGATTTTCAACGCTGCCATCATCGTGTGCCATGACTTTTGGGACAAGTGTGTCAAGGGCGGCGAGGAGCCTGAACCCGTGGCCGCGCGTGACGTGGTGAGCCTCTATCCCCGACAGACCGAGGGCAAGACTGTCACCGCCACCAAGGAAATCATCGACACCATCTCCGAAATCAAAGAGATGAAGGCCGCGAAGAGCGAGCTTGAAACAGAACTTGACGAGCTGGTCGACAAGGTTAAGGTCTACTTCTCCGATGAAGAGGCGCTTGTGGACATCGACGGCCATGTCCTCGCCACGTTCAAGGCCACCAAAGGCCGCACCTCGCTCGACTCCAAGAAGCTCGCCGCCGACTACCCAGAGGTGTACTCCGCCTGCATGAGAACCAGCGCGGGGTCACGTACTCTGCTTATCAAATAGCACATCTTCATACACATAGCAAGCACAGCGAGAAGGGCGTTGTCCGACACCAAAGGGCAACGCCCCTTCTTATTCCCAGTCCGAAAGATGAGCAAAGAGAAATATACACCGCCATCCCCTCCGCGCAAGGTGCGCTGCTCCGGCTGCTGCAATGCCGTGCGCGACACCGAGGGGATTAGTTTCGCCATCGCCACCGGCGAGTTCTTCATGGGAACGTGCAAGAGAAAGCACGGCTATCCATACAAGGTGTTCATGGACAAGGCGCGGGTGTGCGAAGACTACAACAAACCATTAACCGAAGACCAACCAGCTAACAAAGAACAAGATGAAGACAAGGAAGAATACAGAGAAATCCTCTGCCCAGGAGGGCAAGGAAAAGCGCGACAAGAAGATAATCAGTACCTTCTTTTCGATGCTTGAGGAGAAAGGAATGACATTGGAGGAGTTCAACAAGCCCCGAAAGAGAAACTGCGGCATCGCCATGCCCACCTACGAGGCCATAGCCAACAAGCTCGGCATCTCGGAGTTCACGGTGCTGCGCGTGCTGCAACGCAACGGCTACGTGCCGAAACGGAAGTATGTGCTTGTCGAGGACATCCCCGCAGATGTTTACATGCCGCCGGAGATGGGAGCGGACACTAAACCCTCAACTCCGTGACCTATGGAAACATACCTCCTGCAGAAGCAGAACGGCACCTTCGACCTCCGTCCGCTCATCAACTGGCTGTCCTACGCCAAGGACGGCGTGTACAAGATTGACGTGAGGCTCATTCGGAAGCAGCGCACCCTCGACCAGAACCGCTGGTTGTGGGGCTGCGTCTATCCGCTTCTCCGCCAGGCCCTCAACGCCCAAGGATGGGAGTTCACCGAGGACGAGCAGGTGCATGAGTTCTTCAAACAGCAGATGGCCTCCGACAAGGTGGTGAACCGCCACACGGGTGAAATCATAGAGATACCTGGCTCCACCCGCGAGATGGACACCGTGACCTTCTCGACCTACTGCGAGAAACTACGCGACTATGGGAGAGAATATCTCGGAGTGGAGATACCCGACCCCGTCAAATAATCAATCAACCTCAATCAAGAAAGGAACAGAACAATGGATAAGCAGAACAACGGATGTATATGGGTCCGCAAAGGAATAACCAAATGGATGTGGTGGAAAGACAAGAACGCTTTCAGCCTCTACCTGACGTGTGCCTTCCTCGCCAACCGCGAAGACCAGACCATCGGCGGTGTTGTCGTCAAGGAAGGCTCTTTCGTTACCAGCGTGGAGCAGTTGGCGAAGGAGGCCAATATGAAACTCGCGGACTTGGACGACGCATTGCTGAAACTGGTAATCACGAGAGACATCATTGTAATGAGGCTCGGAGAGGGAATGGTCGTCACCATCACCGACCTTGGCAAATGGATTTCGCTGCGCCGTCCTGGAAAGGAGGTGTAGTATGGCTGCCAACGAAGAGGGATGGATAAAGTTCCACAGAAAAATCCTCAAATGGGAGTGGTGGGAAGACATCATCTGCTACCGGCTGTTCTCTTACTTCCTCTTGATGGCAAACGCCGCTGACCAGCGGTGGAGGGGATATGAGGTCAAGCGGGGCTCTTTTGTCACCAGTTCCCAGCGTATCGAGCAGGACACGAAACTGACGACCCAGCAGGTACGGACTGCCATGGAACACCTCAAATCAACAGGCGAAATAACATGCAAAACAACAAACAAATTCACTATGATAACCGTCTGTAATTATGAGAGATACCAAGGGGTGGCTGTGCCGCAGCAACAAGCAAATCAACAAGCAAATCAACAAACGGGCAACAAACCAACAACAAACGAGCAACAAACCAACAACAACAAACAAGAATATAAGAATAATAAAGAAGGTTTTGAATCTTCTCCCCCTGACGGTGGAGAAGATATGTCGGGCTTGATGCCCGACGCTCCTCCTTCGCCGGAGAATGAGGAGGACATAAAACTTCAAATAGATTACGGGAAGTTGGCGGAATACTGGAACAGGAAGACGAAAGGGCGTTTCGGAAGGATTCTCTTCATCGAGAACAACCGCCGCAAAATGGTCAGGGCGAGAATACGCATGTACGGCAAAAGGGCATTCATGCAGGCCATCGATATTGTGTGCGCCTCGGAATACCTTGACGGACAGTCGTGGTTCAATTTCGACTGGCTCATCAAGCCCAACAATTTCGACAAGGTTATGTCCGGCAACTTCGACAACAAAGAAATGCCAACAAAAGATGGAAACACAGCAAACACAACCGAATCAAGACTCGGCCTCGGAACTGTCACCAAGCCCGCCAACAAGGGTATGCAGACCGACATTTAGCCGAGAGATGGAACACGCCATCGCCACCAAGAAGCCGGAGGAGATGACCGAAGAGGAACTGGAGGCGAAGCGGAAGTTCGACGAATGGTATCGTCAGGATCAAGAAGAGCGGGAGCGTCAGCGCAAGAAGAGCGAGGAGGAGGCCAAAGCCTACCGCGAGAAATACTGGAAGATGGTGTCGCAGAACGAGAAGCAAGCCTCGGAACGCTCACTGGAATGGTTCGCAGGTCAGGTCAGTATGAGCTGCAAGGCCGAACCGCCCGTCCGTCTGGACATGACGGCGGAGGTCGCCGAGCAGTACCTTCGGGTGGCCTATGTCGGAGAGGTTCAGCGGAGAGGATGCACGATGAAGGATGACGGCTACACCCGTGCCGTGCTGCGCTCCGTGGGGCGGTGGCTCGTCACCCTGCCCAAGCCTGGGCTGATGCTGCGCGGATACATCGGAGTGGGTAAGACCACCATGATGCTCGCCGTAAAGAGGATGCTCTATCTCCTTACCAACGAGGTGATGACCGTGGCCGACGCACGAGAGATTGCCGCACTGGGCAAGAACAGCCCTGCGGAGTTCAACGGATTGAAGCGGTGCAAGTTGCTCGGCATTGACGACCTCGGCACGGAGGCCGTCATCGTCAAGAGCTACGGCAATGAGTTCTCACCCTTGGCGGAGCTGATAGCGGCACGTTACAGCAGCCGCCTCTTCACCGTCATCACCACCAACCTCTCCGTGGTCTCTGACAGCCAGGGGATGGAGGTGGACGAGTTGCAGAAGACCTACGGCGACCGCATCTTCGACCGGCTGCGCGAGATGTGCAACACCATCCGCTACGACGGCGAGCAGCCGAGTTACCGCGTCTGACAGAGCGCGCAAACAACACATTTTCACCAACACTCAAAAGCATGACACAGAATGAGCAAGCAAAAACCATTGACATCATACAAGCGGAATTTCATCCTCCGCAACTACAAGGAGATGACCATCGGCGACATTGCCAAGCGTCTCCGAGTGCCGTACAACATGGTCTACAACGTCCTCTACGCGAGAGGACTGCTGGACGTGAGGAAGCAGGAGCCTTTTGACTTGGAGCGCGGCGTGGCAAGCCGGATTCTGCGGATGTATATCCAGGGATGGTATCTGGAGGACATCATGGAAGCCACCCATAAGAGCGAGGGCATCTGCATAAGGGTCATCGGCAAGGTTTTCCCCTCTGCCGCCCTTCACCGGCGCAGCACGATGTTTGAAGAGCCGAAGGACTCGTACACCGGCATGACGGAATACCAGATGCGGATGCAGAGAGGAGGCGCGGCATGACACCCCACCGATGCACCAACTGCCGCTACGGACGGTACAATGGATTCCTTACTTCCTTCTGCGCCCTCACCAAGCGCGTACACCCTGCAGGCTACTGCTGCCTCTACTACGGAAGGCGGAAGAACAACACCACGACAAACCCTTGATTTACCAACCATGAACCGATTTGAAAGACTACAAGATGAAGAAACTGAATGTTATAACCCTCTTCTCCGGCTACGACAGCCAATGTCTGGCCCTGGAGCGGCTGGGCATACCATACGAGCTTGTCGGCTGGTGCGAGGTGGACCGACACGCCATCAAAGCGCACGACACCCTCTTTCCCCAATGGGCGGACAGAAACCTCGGCGATGTGAGCGGAGTCATCTGGTCGAACATCAAGCAAAAGATTGACTTGCTGACTTATAGTTCACCTTGTCAGGATTTCTCGCAGGCTGGCAAGCAGCAAGGCGGAGCCAAGGGCAGCGGCACACGCAGCGGCCTGCTGTGGGAGTGCGAGCGTGCCATCGGTGTGCTGAAACCCAAGTACCTTCTCTTTGAGAACGTCCCCGCTCTGGTCAGCGACAAGTTCTTCGACACCTTCCAGGCGTGGGGAAAGGTACTGCAACTGTTCGGCTACCGCAACTACTGGAGATGTCTCAACGCCAAGCACTACGGTGTGCCGCAGAACCGCAACCGAGTGTTCATGGTGAGCGTCTACGGCGAGGGTGAGCCGTACTACTTCCCAAAGAAAGTGAAACTGGAACGCCGTCTGAAAGACCTGCTGGAGAAGGATGTCGATGAGAGTTATTACCTCTCCGAGGAGCGCATCCGCAACCTTCTGGCCAGCACCGACAAGGAGAACGGTCGAGGCAACGGCTTCGGATTTATGCCAAAAGACCCAGACGAGTGCGACACGTCGAGTGCCGTTCTCGCCACCACGGGGTCGAGGAAGACGGACAACTTCATCGCCGAGCCAGCCATGCTGTCGCAGGTGCGGACGGAGGAGATGAGGGAGGAACGCCATCGTCATGGGGGCGACCACGGTCTGAAATGGGGTCGGAAGGAACTGCGGCCACGCGAGGACGGCTTGTGCAACACGCTGACCAGCAACATCGCCAAGGATAACCTCTTGATGGAGCGCAGTATCATGGCTCTCCCCCACGGCTACTACCAAGGCGGCGAGTTTGACAAGGAGGCTCCCTCGGTGAAGGCATCGGCCTATACCGAGACCAATATGGTCGTGGAGCGCAGCGTCCTCGGTTGGAGCCGCGACGAACACGGCAACGTGACAGACCGCCATCCCGTGGATGTGGCCAACTGCGTGACATCCGAGAAGGGAAGCAATATGCAGAACTACGTCAAAGAGCAGATCCTGCTAAACGGCGACAGTGAGGGCAATGCCTCCACCATCACCACCGGCCATGACTGTGCCAGCCATATCACCGAGCCGGTTGGAGGCCACAGACAGATGGGAGTGTTGGAGTACATCGTGGAGGACAGCCAGGGGAACAGACGCATCAAGTGCGTCCGCATCCGCAGGCTCACGCCGAGGGAACTGTTTAGGCTGATGGACGTGGATGACAGCAAGATAGACAAACTTCTCTCCGTAGGAATACCCAAGACACAGCTCGCGAAGATGGCTGGCAACAGCATCGTCGTGAATGTGTTGTATCATATCTTCAAGCGGCTTTTCGTGGATACGGAGCCGCCGGTGAATGAACAACTGAAACTCTTTTAATGAAATGATTAACAATAAAAAAGACAGAAAAATGTATCGAAGTTATTACAGATTCAGAGGCCGTGTTCTCAACGGCAATGAGTGGGTGTACGGCTCACTGGTGGACTCGGAGGAGAGGAGCTGGATTGTGCAGACCGGCTGCGGAAACGAGACGCGGATGACAGAAGTGGAGCCGCGTTCCGTGGGCTTTGCCACAGGCTACTATGACAAAAACGGAAGGGAGATTTATGAGAATGACATCCTGCTGCTGGACAACGGCAGAAAGATGCGCGTCCGTTTAATCCCCAAAGGGATGGAACTCTTTGCCCAGTATCTGGACACACGGCAGATGGTGACGCTCCTCGATATTTACGTGAACTTCGTGAACACACGTGCCAGGGTCGTGGGGAACGTGTTGAAAAACAGCGGCAGCGCGGATTTCTATTTTGACATTTCCATCCCCGATTCGGTACTGAAAGAGGCCGCTCCAGGATGGAACCGCTTTGAGGAGAGCGGCGCGCCTTCGGAGGAAGATGCGCGGAAGGATGCGGAAGGGGGCGCTTGAACGCCCCCTTTCCTCTAATTGACAGCCGTTTATATCGTGATGATTGTCAGTTGCAAAAATAAACTTGGCCGTGTGGAGAAAAAAACGTATCTTTGCATTTGCGTTATTGTACACGATATCGCATTGTAATTATGCTGATATTGTGCGCTTTAATTGACAATTTATGAAAGATACCGAAATTATTAACAAGCGAATTATAAAAACAATACAGAAATGACTAAAGCAGAAATCGTAAATCGTATCAACGAGAAGACAGGCATTGAGAAAGTGGCTGTGATGGCCATTGTCGAGGAGGTGATGGCTTCCATCAAGGAGAATATGACCAATGGCGAGAATGTCTATCTCCGTGGCTTCGGCACCTTCCACATCGTGGAGCGCAAGGAGAAGATTGGCCGCAATATCAGCAAGAACACCTCCGTGGTCATTCCGGCACACAAGATTCCTCGCTTCAAACCGAGCAAGGAGTTCAATGGGATGATTAAGTAGGTTGTACGCCTACACTATTTGATATAAACCAGTCAAAACAAGTCTTTGCAGAAGCAAGATTGGGAAAAAAACAAAATAATATGCCTGCCAATTTTAGTGAATTTACTCGTGTACAGATACCAGCCCTCCTTCATTTGGAACGGTTAGGTTATACCTTTGTACATCGTGAAAATCTCGGACAGAATCGAGACAGTAATATATTGCCTGATGTTTTCAGAACGGCGGTGAAAAGATTAAACCCCAGTCTGCGAGATGCGGAGATTGAAGAAAAACTCCGTGAGTTAATCCGTGTAGCAGGCAATGACGACCTCGGTCGTGAGTTTTATAAGAATCTCACTGACACAAGCAATTTCCGTCTTATTGATTTCGATGATCCTGCTAAAAATGATTGGCGTTGTACTATCGAGTTGGAATGTGAGAACCAACAGACACACAATCATTTCCGTCCCGACCTCACATGCTTCATCAATGGTCTGCCACTCATACATATTGAGGTTAAGAAACCGCAAAATCGCGAGGGTATGCTTGCAGAGCGCGAGCGTATGAACAACCGCATGAGGCAATCCGACTTCCGTCGCTTCCTCAATATTGCGCAGTTGATGATATTCTCCAACAACGAGGAATACGATACGGAAAACCGTGTGCCGATACAAGGTGCATTCTATGCCAGTATGAGCAAAGACAATCTCTTTTTCAATGTATTCCGAGAGGCAAAGAAATCCTATTACGAAACATTGAAATTGGATGACATAGCACCTGAACGTGAGAAGGAAATATTACAGAAGTTGGGCAAAGTCGTCCTACTCAACCTCCCAGAGTATCAAACCAACAAAGACCCTCAAACTCCTACCAACCGCATACTATCCTCTCTTCTTGCCAAAGAGCGTATTCTTTACTTCCTAAAATACGGATTCGCTTATGTTGAGACAACCAAGAAGAACGCGGAGGGTGAAGAAATTAAGACGCTTGAGAAACACGTGATGCGTTACCCCCAGTTCTTTGCCAACTGTGCTATTTGTACCAGTCTTGACAAGGGAATAAATTCAGGTACTATTTGGCATACGCAGGGTAGTGGAAAGACTGCCCTTTCGTATTTTGCAGTCAAGATACTGACGGATTATTTTGCCAAGCGTGACACAGTTGCCCGATTCTATTTTATTGTAGACCGTATCGCCTTGATGGAACAGGCAATGCGCGAGTTTACCGCACGTGGACTTGTGGTCTACACAGCACAAAGTCGCCGCGAACTGATGAACGACTTTGCAAGCAACAAGACGATGCGCAACACGGAGGGCAAACCCGAAATTACGGTTGTGAACATTCAGAAGTTCGAGGAACAGACAGACAAGCCAGATTTCCATTATGGAACAAATATACAGCGTGTCTTCTTTGTCGATGAAGCTCATCGAGGATATAGTCCTACCGGCTCGTTCCTTGCCAACTTGCTCAATTCTGACACCAAGGCCGTGCGTATAGCCTTGACTGGAACGCCGTTGCTGAAAGCGGAGCGGGAAACATGGAAGGTCTTTGGTAAGTATTACGACAAATACTATTACGACAAGTCAATCGCAGACGGATTCACACTCCGCCTTATGCGCGAGGATATTGAGACAGACTACAAGGACCGTTTGCTGAAAATCATCGAGGAGCAATTCCCCGATGACATAGAAGTGAAGAAAGGTGACATTACAAAAGACATGATTATCAACTCCGATAACTATGTCAATACGCTGATTGAGTTTGTCAATCGCGACTTACGTCGTTTCCGCATAGAACAAAACGACCAGTCTGTTGCGGGAATGATTGTGTGCGAAACGAACCCTCAGGCTCGTAAGGTGAAACAGATGTTTGACCAATACCAGGCTATGCAGGCAAGGCCTCTCCGTGCAGAGCTTATCCTCCACGATGAAGGTGAGGCTGTGGAACGCAAGACAATAACGGAGAATTTCAAAGACACAACCGACATTGACCTCCTCATTGTCAACCAGATGTTGCTCACGGGCTTTGATGCGCATAGACTAAAACGCCTCTATCTGACGCGCAAGATGAAAGGCCATGACCTTCTGCAGGCTTTGACACGTGTCAATCGTCCTTATAAGGAGTTCAAATATGGATATGTTATAGACTTCGCTGGTATCAAGGACAACTTCGAGGAGGCCAACGATGAGTACATTCGTGAACTCAATTCTTGCGACCCAGAAAATGGTACAACCGATGATGACGGAGACGACCGTCAGTCTCTTGGTGATGCCATCATGGAAAATAAGGATGACATCATCGAGAAACTCAAAGGCATAAAGCAAGCGATGTTTGCCTTTGACTGTGGCAATGCAGAAAACCTTCGCAAGCAGTTAGAGGCGGACAACATTTCCAAAGATAGGCTATATGAGTTGCGCAACGCTCTTGAAGAGGGGAAAGCCCTCACCAACCAGATACGCAGTTTCGGTGATGATGACTTGAAAAAACTGCTTACGGATATGGAGGCTAAGAACAGCAACTTTGCCAACCTTCTCACCGTTGTCAACGACCGCATATCCCGCATCAATATGCAGGAACAGATGGAACACTCCGAGGATATACATGGAATGGTAAACTATATCTTGTCGGAGATGCAATACCAATTCGTGCAGAAAGGCAAGGGGGAACTCAAATTCATTTGGGATAATGAGATGCAGGAAAAACTCACTCGCGTTATTGAAGAATTTGAGATTAACTTTGACCACGAGGAGCATGAGTTCAAAAAACTGATTGAGTCCTTCAAACGCTACTATCGTGAGAAAGGGTTCAAACCTCGTTCACGCCAGGAGATACTGGAAAAGATGCAGTATCTGGACGAGGTGATGAAAGTAATACGTGAAATCAACAACCGCAATCTCCTCCTCAAACACAAGATGGGAGATGACGAACGGTTTGTGCGCATCTACAAACGCATCGATGAACAGAATGCAAAACGCACGATGATGGAGCCTTATATCATCTCCAAGGTCGAAATGGAGCGTGTGGATGCACTCAACAGAATACGAAAGAGTGTTGATGAAATCATATTCAACAACAATAACTGTATGGAGAACGAAGCCTACTTTAACCGAGAAGTATTGGTGCGCGTGAGCCATACGCTCAAGGCAATGAACCTTGCAGATTCCGCAACACTCAATGACAAAAAGGAGATACAACGTCTCATCGTTCAAGAATACACTACACAATATCAGCAATACAAATTCAAAGCAGCATAACCTATGGCAGAAATAGATGTTGTAAATGTAGAAACCCAAACCAAACAACTCATAGACCGTCTAAAAGCGACTTGCGCCCAGTACGGACTTGGAAATGATGGCAACGAATACAAGATTATCACGGAGGTATTCTTGTACAAGTATATGAATGACATGTTCGGACATGAAGCCAAGATGGTGAACGACCGCCTTGGCCATGCCGAGAAATGGGATGTGGAGTACGATAATTTCACCGAAGAGGAAGAGGATGACCTTTTCACTTATCTTTCTGCCGGTACACCGCAGCTCCGCCACGACCATACGCTGGCTCATCTCATCAATGCCTCGAAGAAAGAGGATTTCGCCGACATATTCGACAGCACAATGTTGGCAATCGCCGACCTTAATGCGGATATTTTCTCAATGGCAACATCTGGCCAAACAAAGATAACCATCTTTGAACGTCTCACTCCGCTAATCAATGAGGTAGACCAGCGCAATAACTTTGCCGCTGCGCTCGTCAGCCATCTTGCAACCTTTGATTTTGAGGCCATCTTCGGCGAGAAATACGACTTCTTCTCCACCATCTTTGAATACCTCATCAAAGACTACAACAAGGATGGCGGCGGAAAGTATGCAGAGTATTACACGCCCAAGGCTGTTGCAACAATTATGGCGCGTATGCTTGTGCCTGACAATTCCAACCTTCGCTCGGTGACTTGCTATGACCCTGCTGCAGGATCTGGAACACTTCTTATGGCTCTCGCCCACCAAATCGGAGAAGACCGCTGTCAGATTTACTCGCAGGATATTTCGCAGAAGTCCTCCCAGATGTTAAGGCTCAACCTTATCCTCAACCGTTTGGTCAGCAGCATCCAGAACATCGTCAAGGGCGACACCCTCGCCAGTCCATACCACAAGGAGCAAAACGGTTCGTTAAAGAAGTTTGACTTTATCGTCAGCAATCCTCCGTTTAACCTTGACTTCTCTGATACGAGGGACTCCATTGCAGCCGACACACGCCGTTTCTTTGCAGGTGTGCCTGCCGCGACGGGAAAGGATAAAAACAAGATGGCCATCTACCTCTGTTTCATCCAGCATATCTTGTATTCGTTGAGCAAGAACGGAAAGGCGGCTATCGTTGTGCCTACCGGCTTCATTACGGCGGCAAGCGGTATTCCGTATAAGATTCGTCAACGTATTATTGATGAGGGATGGCTGCGTGGAGTGGTATCTATGCCATCGAATATTTTTGCCACTACTGGCACGAATGTGTCGGTTATCTTTATCGATAAGGCCAACAGTGACCAGGAGATAGTGCTGATGGATGCCTCCAAGCTTGGTGAGAAGAAGAAAGTCGACGGCAACCAACGCACCATCTTGTCGAAGGATGATGTGGACAAAATCATCAAGACTTTCAATAGTCGTAAGGCTGTAGATGATTTCTCCGTGATTGTAACCAATGACCAAATCAAGGAGAAAAACTACTCTTTCTCCGCTGGTCAGTATTTCGACATCAAGATAGAATACGAAGACATTACCGCAGAGGAATTTGAAAAGCGCATTGCAAAATATACCAAAACGCTGACAGAACAATTTAATGAAAGTCATCGTCTGGAAAAAGATATTTTGGAACAGTTAAATTCGCTTAAACTGGAATAATTATGAAGTTGATAAAATATAAGCTCTCTGATGTCGCAAAGGTAGAAATAAGTGGTGTGGATAAAAAGACAAATGAGGGGGAAACAACTGTGAAATTATGTAATTTCACTGATGTTTATCACAACTGGGCAATAACTAAAGAATTGGAGCCGGCATTCATGGTCGCTTCCGCAAATGATAAGGAACTTGAAAAATTTTCCATCAAAAAGGGACAGGTTGCTTTTACCAAAGATAGTGAAACACGTGATGATATTGGAATCCCCACATATATCGCAGATGATTTTGAAAATGTTGTTTTAGGTTATCATTGTGCGCTGATTACACCAGATGAAGACAAGGTTTTAGGCTCGTACATCAATGCCTTCATGCACACTTCCTTTATTAAAAAATACTTTGAAAACAATGCCACTGGTAGTGGGCAAAGATATACACTATCAGTAGAAACTATGGAGAACATGCCGTTATTGTTACCAACATTGGAAGAACAGCGGCGAATTACTAAAATTTTGTCAGACCTTGATAAAAAGATTGCTCTTAATAGTGAGATAAATCGGAATTTAGAGGCATTAGTAAAGCTGATTTATGACTATTGGTTTGTGCAGTTTGATTTTCCAGATGAGGAAGGAAAACCATATAAGTCGAGCGGTGGTAAGATGGTTTGGAATGAGCAGCAAAAATGCTATATTCCAGCACACTGGAGCAATAATGCAATAGGTGAAATTGCCGAAGTAATTAACGGAGCGACACCATCTACATCGATAGATGAAAATTACGGTGGTGAGATTGTTTGGATTACCCCCCAGGATCTATCCAACCAACAACAAAAATTCGTTTATCAAGGTGAACGAAACATATCAAAAGAAGGATATGAATCGTGCAGTACACATTTACTTCCCCAAAACTCAATCTTAATGTCAAGCAGAGCACCTATTGGCTTACTTGCAATATCGAAAGTTGAACTTTGCACAAATCAGGGATTCAAAAACTTTGTTCCCAGAAACAACGATATGAGCAGTTACTTGTACTATTATTTGAAAGCCCGTATCAAGCAAATAGAACAACTTGGAACTGGCACGACTTTCAAAGAAGTTTCACGCAGTGATATTCAAAAACTACCGGTGCTTGTTCCTTCAAGTAATACTCTAAAATTGTGGGAGGAAAAAATTAGTGGAATCAATGATAAACAGTTGGAGATATTGAAAGAGAACGAGAGTTTGATTAAGCAACGCGACGAACTACTTCCTCTGTTGATGAATGGCCAAGTTGTGATAAATTCCGATTTATCGCAGTGTTGAGTTGAATTTTATTATCAATATCGGTCAGTAATTGGCCAATCCGTTTCTGTTCGGCGAGTTCTGGAACCCACACCGTGCAAGATATGATTTTTTCGGGGGAAGTATGTCGAATCTTGGTCTGTTGTGCGGCTATGCTTAATTGATGACGAACCAACTGGGAAGAAATGAGGTAGTAACAAAAATCGGGGTCGATTTTTCCTTCTTTGCAGGTGACGAGAGCCACATCCTGACTTTGAATGTATTTCCTACTTTCGGGAATCCGAGCTGTTGTTCCAAGTAGACCAAGCGATTGTTCGGTAAGAGGAGTGATGATGTCGCCCTTCTTTAAGATGAACTCATCTTTGACGGGACCAACGTAATAAATGTCTTTTTTCGATGTATTCTCTTTGAAACCACTACCATTGAGATTAAAGTTACCCAACGTAAGACGAATAAGTTCCCCTTCTTCGGCATAGTATTCCCCAGGTAAACTCATCCCGCGAGTTACCTCTACAAGGTCTCCTAATTTGCACTTTTTGAGTGTCATAATAACATCATTTTCAAAGTGCAAAAATACAAAAATATACTCACCTGACAAAAAAAACTTGCAGGATCAGTATGAGCTAAGTGATGTATCTCCGATGGGCTTGTTTCACGTTGTTTTGATTAACAAGGGCATAGCGTAAGGTGGTGTCTATTCTGACATGACCAAGTAGACGTTGAACTTGCTCGATAGGCATTCCTCTGTCAATGGCCATTGTCGCCAGGGTGCGACGGAATTTGTGAGGGTGAATTTTTGTTAAACCAAGACGTTTCCCAAGTTCCTTTAACCTTATCTCCACCCCACTGATGGTTAGTCTTGAATATGGTTTGTGAAGAGATATGAAAAGAGCCGGATTATTGTCTTCTCTTTGTTCAAGGTATTGTTGTATGTGAAGTTTGGCTCTTGCGTTGAAATAAACCATACGTTGTTTGTTTCCTTTGCCAAATACAACGCATTGTCTCTCTTGAAAATTCACATCGTCACGGTTGAGTTTTACCAGTTCACCCACACGCATTCCTGTGGATGAAAGAAGGTCTATCAGGGCCAAATCTCGCAAGGAGGTACATCCGTCGCGTAATACTTCAATTTGTTCGTCAGTCATGGCTTCTCGAACTATATCATCGACTTTTACCTTGTGAATACGCCGCACGGGGCTTTTGGCAATATAGTCCTCATCTTCCAACCAAGCAAAAAATGAGGAGAAAATACGCCTAATATTGTCTATTGTCACTTTACTGGAATTGTGTTGCGACTGGTAATCTACAAGGTACTGTCGGATATCTGATGTCGAGATGCGCGGGACGGACAAATGTATAGTGGTTAGTAGTTTAGAAATGGTATTGCGATAATAGGACAATGATTTAGTGGAACACCCTTCTATCTGTTTGGCCGAGATGAAAGAATCAAGAAGAGCGTTATTGTCACCCGTTGGTGAATGTGCCGGTTTCTCAAAAACATCGACTTCATGCAACTCTGCTCGTAGCACAAGTCGGAGACGTGCAGTTTGTGTTCCATCCAATACTCCTTGCATGGCGGAGATGATTGATTGTATGATATTTTCTTTCATGTTAATGATATTTATAATACACCATAAATATACGATAAATCGGAATTTAGAGGCTTTTGCCAAACAACTATACGACTATTGGTTTGTTCAATTTGACTTTCCTAATGAAAACGGAAAACCATACAAAGCAAGTGGTGGTGAGATGGTATGGAATGAGCAGTTAAAAAGGAAGATACCCAAAGACTGGAAGGTTTCTAACATTTGTAGCCTACTTACCATGTATATGGAAAGATGCGATTACGTTCCAGATGGATTGGTCTATACACCCATTGAAGTTCTGCCAAGAAAGAGTATGAGTTTTTATGAAGTAGCACCATTGGAAGAGGCCGTCAGCGGCTTATGTAGATATTATAAAGGAGATGTTCTATTATCGAACCGTCGTATTTACTTTCATAAAGTTTGTATTGCGCCATTTGATGGAGTTACAAGAGATACGGTTATCACGTTACGGAGCAATGATGATAAATATTACTGCTATGCTTTCCAAACTATCAATTCCGACCACTTCATTTCTTGGGCCACAAAGCATTCTTATGGGTCCGAACAACCTGTATTCAGTTGGAATGAAGCTCGAAATTATTTAGTTGCAATCCCTCCTACACAGATTGCCGAAAAATTTGAAAGCATTGTTAGATTTTCTATAGATAAGGTTTGTATATCACAATTAGAAACACAGAATTTAATCAAGCAGCGCGACGAACTACTTCCCCTGTTGATGAATGGTCAAGTTGCGATAAATTCCGATTTATCATTCAGTTTCCGTATCCTTCTGCAAACTGCGCAATATAAACTGACTTTTTACGTTATATTTGAACATAATTATAAAATATACAGAGATATGACTAAAGCAGAAATTGTTGCAAAAATCTCCGACAAAACGGGGATAACCAAGCCGGCCATCCAGATGGTTATTGATTCCATGATGGAAGTTGTGAAAGAAAACGTATCCTCTGGAGAGGACGTTTGCCTTCGCGGATTTGGAACATTTGGTCTAAAGCACAAAGCCCTCCGCCACTTTAACTATGCTCCTGGGAAAATGAAAATTATTCCCGAACACGATGAACCTGGATTCAAACCCAGTAAGGAGTTTAAGGATAAAGTTCGTTAAGCAAATCTCGTGGCTATATGCAGTACAATCGTGTTATGCTTGGCAGAGGAGGAATGTTCGCCAAAGACT
>JAEEGK010008625.1_pt1 | contig 24009 bp, 19 predicted proteins | sample 8958771 | NCBI WGS metagenome assembly JAEEGK01 (sample SAMN16246547, study PRJNA631951) | gut metagenome | biome: gut microbiome; feature: rumen; material: SC-attached | host: Bos | place: Iran: Karaj | collected 2018-10
CCGACATATACCGTATAGGCAACATGGTTATTACTCCTCTCCACCAAAATAAAAACAGTCATAGGATCAATTCCTATGACTGCCTTATTTCATATATTAAGCTATTAAGCTATAACACGTCTAGCTAATTGCTGGCCAGTTGCGTTTTGTGTAAATACCCATGGGAGTGCCATAGTTGTTGGATCATTTGCAAATACAACATTTGGTACAGTATGACCAATAGTAGCAGGTATTGTCTGATTTATGAACAACTTAGTAGCACCGTTGAAGATGTCCAACTTCTGAGCACGGAAATCTACAGACTTAGGCTTAGCAGCAAATGGAGCATCTACGTTAGTGTATACTACACTCTTACGCATCACAATAACAAAGTGCTTACGTAATTCATTGTTAACTAACTTCTCAATATCCTTATCAGTCAGCTTATTATCTAACGTATGAGTATGAGCAAGCCATCTATCAGTTGTATAATTAACAGTAACACCGATAGCTGGGTTAGCTAACGCAGCAGCTCTATCTGCAGGATCCTTGTAGTCAAGATACTTCTTGAGAGTAGTAGGAGCATACATAGCAAACAGAGAGTTGTTAATAGCATTACGCACTACATCAATGTAGTACTCACAACGTTTAATATCACCATACTTAGTCATATCAGCGATATCGATAGCAGCATAAATGTCATCAATAGACTTAGCTTCATTCATGCCCTGGTAACCAGTTGCAGTCTTAAATAAGCCAGCGGTGTTCATTACATCGTTATAGCTCTTAAGAATGATAGGCTCAACTGCCTTCTGATACTGCTTAGGTGCAAACTTAAACTTCTTAAGGATTGACTTAGCTACATCAAACGGTCTAGTTTCATAGATTTCATACATAGAACCCATTGGATCAGATCCATCAAGGTACTGCTTCCATACTGCAGCAAGGTCGTTATGTGCCTTAGAACCAACGTCAAATGGAACATCCAGAACAACCTGCTTGTTATAATGAATCTTGTATGAGAATGGCTTAGAATCATCATGCTTCTTGTTATCAGCAAGCACTTTGCGAATTGCCTGATTATCATTTACACACGGCTCATCCGCTAACTCAACAACATGAGTGCTAACTGTTTCTTTCTGAAGATCTGGAGCCACACCTATACCGTATACATGCTTGATATACTCAGTAGTCATAATCTTAATCAGCTTAAGATACTTATCGCGGAAATGTGCATCATCATCAGGATACATTTCCTCAATTTCTTCCTTAGTACAATCGTCGAATGTAGTAGCATCAGCTAGATTGAGCATAGTCTCTTTATCGAGCTTAGTTGCTGGCTGAGTGCTTTGCTGCTGTGGCTGACTAACAGGTTGTGCTGGAGGAACTGACTGAGCTGCATTAGTACATGTAGCCACATGTGGCTGCTGTGAATGTACACGAGTTGCTGAAACATTCTGTACAGGAGCAGACTGTCTCATGGCACCATTGGTTGCCTGAGAACTCTGGCTATACAAGTCATCAAACGTGCTACCACTTCCTTGTGCATTCGGTTGCTGATATGCAGGCTGTCTGAACTGATTGGCTGGTGGTACAGCACCGTTAATTGGTTGACCAAATTGATTAACTGGCTGACCATATTGATTAACAGGCTGATTATACACCGGCTGACCGAATTGGTTAACTGGCTGACCGAACTGATTAACTCTCTGCTGCATAGGCTGTCCAAACTGGTTAACAGGTCTTTGTCTGAACTGGTTAAATGTCGGCTGATTAAACTGATTAAACTGATTAACCGGTTGACCGAACTGATTGACTGGTTGGTTATATACAGGTTGACCAAATTGATTTACTGGCTGATTGTATATAGGCTGGCCGAACTGATTAACAGGTTGGCCGAATTGGTTAACTGGTTGATTGTATACTGGCTGACCGAATTGGTTTACTGGCTGATTATACACGGGTTGGCCATATTGATTAACTGGTTGCTGATACATATTAGGATTACCTCTAACGTTGGCGCCTGATCTTGTCTGCATCTCAATCCATTCATTAATTATCAGGTCTGCAAAACTATACAACTGATTATCATTGGCTGGATTGTTACCAAACATGTTGAACAATCTATTGCTATACACGCCATTCATAATCTGGCTGCGTAGCTGTGCCCCACACTGCTGTGCGGCATTAGGATTAAGTTCAAATCGCTGTACACGTGAACCAATCGCATTTTGTAACAGATTAGCTAATCTACTACCATTAGTAACAATCCAGTTAGTTTGATTAGCCTGCTGAGTCGGCTGAACTGGCTGAACTGGCTGTTGTGGCATACGCCCGGTAAAATTACCATTAGTTGAGTTTAATGCTGTGAAACCCATCTACACATTTTCCTTATATTTAAAACGTAAGACGGCGTCAACGTTGCTCCGCCGTCGAAATACACGATTACGCTACACGCTTATAAATACTTCTTGATTGGCTCAATTTCTTTATACCACGTGGTAGCTTCTTTATCAAATCTACCATCTGGAGTAATGCGAACAAAAGGATTTATGTCACCTGCAATACCTGGATTAGATTTAGGTATTGAGAGTACTGATTCGATTGCCACAAAACTTGGATGGAATTTATGTTCAGGTGCCTGAATATTATTTTTATTACTACTCTTAGTCTGCTTCGCGTCATCACTTGGCTTAGATTGTCTTAACTTATCAACTAATATAGTTAAGAACTGATTATCATTATACTGTTTAGGAGTATCCGCACATTCTGCACTATGAATGTCTTTAATTGACATCGGATCCACCTGAACTGACTTACAGAGCATACTCGCATTGAGTTTCTTGTTAGTCTTCTGATATACTCTAGACCAAATTGAACATGACAGGAAATACAGAGTCTTATTTATTCCCTCTAGACGTTTCTCGAATAGATCATTAGGACTGTAGTTCACTAACCACATATCAATGCTACCAAACATATATAACAACACATCATAAATGTCATGTAACATCAAACGTCCATCAGGATCCAATTCTTTCTTAGTACGTACATCAAGATACGTTCTAAGAGACTCGAGATGCTTTTCAGCATGTGAAACTGCTAAGCCACAAGTAGTTGACCTACCATATACGATTTTACCAAGTATAGACTTATACAACACAGGGTCTTTTATTTGGCTATAATACTGGATAGTATCTTCCTTGTAGCTGGTTAAAATCCACCAGATAGATGCAACGACACGTGCTTCATACAAATCATCAAGCAAACATCTATCTACCCGGAGATATAGAGAATCTTTGATTATTTCGAATATCACACTATCCGGATCATCACTCGGTTCAGACACTAACTCAACTTTACCGAGAACATCAAATCTTCTCAATGCTTCATCGAAACCAAATTCGGCTAAGAAATACAGCACTAACGGCGGACGACGCGGTTTCTGTGCTGCATCTTTACCTCTATGGTACGCATGAATGTTGACAATAGCTGTAGGATATTCTTTACCATTTATATCTTTAAGCTGTACTACGGTATCACGCCAACACTGTATAGGCGACCGCATTACTTTAATGATTACATGGTCTGAATCACGTACAATTATGTCACTCATTACGTGTTTGAAGTAATATTGTCTACCATTGATAGTGACACCATTATTCACCCAATATGGCAGATACAATCTAACACTCTGATCTTCAACAACAGTTGCACCAACATCATTTACTGATGTAACTCTGAAATCATATTTGACTAATCTAGTACAACTTTCATTAATGTTATACTGTTTCTTAGTTCTAGCATGTTCTGAAGTATACATAACCTGTTCTGCTGGTCCGAGCACTTCGTAACCAACATAATCAACATGAATACCGTGTACAGACATGTTTATATGATCTGTTACTGCTACAAATACTTCACGTAAATAATCAGGACAACTATTGATATTACGTTTCTTGTACCCTACTAGCAGTTCATCATTGAAGTCTGGTAAGCGTTTTGCCACTTCCCCCACGATTTTGTTCCAACCCAATTTCAACTCCTTAATGCCACACTAAGCTAAATATACTATTAAGTGGTACACAATATACACTAACAAATTATATATTTAAACAGTGAGGCAGATGTTGTGGGTCAGAATCCAAATAGGCCTGCACACGAGCTACCGACCGATTTTATACCCTCGAACATAGAACTGCCTATATCGGACACTGTATCAGCTACTCTCCGACATGCGGATTTCGTAGTATCCCACGCAGCTCTGCCTACAGATTTTATAGTATCAGCCGTTTTACGTAGTACTTTACCTCCATATTTGGCAGCTGACCCAACTTTGTTTACGATTTTCTTACCACAAGATTTTATTCCCGAGTAAGTCCCCTTTAGCAACTTAGCGACGCCATCGCTACCTCCGCTTGCACATTTATATGCTAGCAGAGCGACCAGAGCCGTTGCTGCCACTGCTGCGCCTACAGGTGTAGACACCGCAGCTGATGCTGCAACACCTGCAGCACTAGTCGACATAGCTTTGGCTGCTAATGCACCTATCGTTGCGGCCGAAGCTGCAACAACAGCTGTTGATTTCCATGCAGTTGCACGTTTATCAACCATATTCGCTTCCAGCTTGGTTTGTGCAACAGCGAGATCATATTCAGCACGCTGATTCTCTCTATCATTCTTCAGCGGAAGCATTTCCATATCGGCTTCAATACTAGCTTTTGCTTTCTCGTATTCAGCATTAGCTATGTTTTTCTTCATATTAAGCATTTCAATTTCAGCTATTTCTTTCTTTTCGTTGATTATTGTGTTAAGCTGTGTCTTAAGTACACTGTTATCTTTCTTAATCAACTCCAGTTCTTTGTTAGTATTTTCAAGCTTACGTCTAAGTACATCGAGCTCATTGTCTTTTGCTTCGTTGAGTTCTCTGAATTTAGCACTTACTTTCTCAGCGGAAATACCAATTACTAAACCGGTTACTTTATACGCCATCTCTTCGCAATTAATATCAGGAATCTCATGTAAAAACTTGTAATAACGATTCCATTTACCCTGTGGTCTTCTGACATAGATAGATATGCCCTCTGGCTCAGCTACATTGTGAGTAACAGCTACTGCAGAAATACCTGCATTACTAGCAACATACGCATCATTTATAGTTGTATCGTAGAGGTTTACCTTTACCTTAGTTAAAACATCAGCTGGTGTACGATTTAATTCAGATATAGTGGAATTGTGGAATGCTGGATGTACGCTCTTAAGCAATGCTGGATTATTAACAAGTGATACAGATACGTTAGCGTACTTTAAATACACAGCAGTTGGTATGTTACCTGTTGTGTAAAGTGAACTGAGATTAGTGATGTAGACGTCGTCTACTCTACCTGCGGCATCACCGATGTTGTACTGATTGACACCAGACACTGGTTCGTTCCTGTAACGAGTATCAACACGTTCAAGAATCATTGGGGCGTTATCGTCGAAATAATAATTACGAGTATATGGTAAGCAACGAATATTACCATCGGCATCCATGGCGTAGATAGTCCGACCGGTACAGTTACATAATTGAACCCCTGTGTATGCACATGCAGATTCTAATGTTAAATACCTCTGAGAAGGTATCTTCTTAAGTTGTTTGTTCATTATTGTTATCCTGTGAAATGAGAGTTTATAACAGCACGACGCTGTTCCAGTTTAATAATATATATATTCAGCATTGTTGAGATAAGCATAGTACACTAGACAGCACTACGCTGTCTAGTGTACGTATGTTGTTATTTGTTCATATATATCGATGCTTGAATTAATTTTCTAGTATCTGACCCTATAGCTGCATCTGCGATATAGGTGTTATTTGCACAAAATAGCTGAGTACTTGGTCCACTAAATGTAGATGATGTTCCAGCCATCTCCATATATTTAGCTAGGCCTAGCATAGAACTATCTGTATCAGTTTTCAGTAAATCACTCATTGTTATACCAGTATAACTACATGCATCCTGATATACCAATAGTGTACCGTTCTCTTTAGCTTTTTCTGTGGTTGTATTAGCATTCAGTACTACTATATCCTGTTTGGTGTTAGGTAAGTTTTCTTTACCTATTTTACCTAATATAGTGTAGTATGTATCCACATCACCGCGTTTTCTAGCATCCTCTGCGGCTGCTTTAAGTACCTCTATGGATGACGAATCATAATAGAGATTAGTTGATGCAGTACAATTAAGTAATTGACCGAGCAACGCAGATGCTCCTGAACTAGATAGGAGTGCTAATAAACTGTCAAATAAAGATTTATTCAAATCAAAATTCACAGTACCATTTGATTTTATTTCGATATCTGGACAAAACTTAACTAACTGCTCGTAGTATTTATCAATGATATCTTTATCATTATCGCCGAATAAATGTGATAATGATAAACCACTCGCATCGGTTATCTTGGCATACTTACTACCTAACTGTGCTAGTAATGCTGTACCAACTGCATCTGTTAACTTATCTGTGGAGGCCAAACCATTTATACTTGTAAGAATAGTGTTAACTTTCGTTAACTTGTTGTTAGTTACTTTACTAGTGAGATTAGCAAAATACTGTGAACTTCTATTATTAACAAGCCTACCCAATGGCCCAGGTAATGAATTCGCTAATTCGTCAGTAAGAGCTTTACCAGCAGATATAGTGTCAGTTATAGTTCCTACTATCGGGTTAGTAAATGATGTTATACCTTGGGTAACACTACTCACTACACCAGCGGCCGTACCTACTACTTCATTAGCCGCTGTCCTAACAGTATCTATAGCACCTTTTACTGTATTTTTTACTGTACCTACTGTTTCAGATACTACAGATTTTACACTATTCACTGATTCCGTAATTTTTGCTTTTACATCGTTAACCACGGATGTAGCTTTCTTTATATTACTTGATACCTCATTAGTTACTGTTTTAACTGCATCTGTCATTGATGCTACTTTACCAGTAGCTTCTTTTATTTTCTCACCAACTTTACTTAATGGACCATCTTTAGGGAGTTCTTCCTTCTTCTGATCAACTGGAGCTGACTTTGTATTCGTTGTCACTTCAGTTACAGGCTTACTTACAACAGCAACAGGTTTCTGCATAGCACTGTGCTGATCAGATGATACTTCCTCAACTTTAGTAGCAGTTTCTTTCTTACCCTGCTTCTTGGGATTGGCTAATGCAGTGGTTTCTTCTTTTTTCTTAGAATCACCACTAAACATGCTGGCTATCTTATCTTTAGTGTCACTAAGTACACCAGACATTTTGTCAGCCGTGCTTTTCACTGTATCGATAGTATTAGATACTGCACTAGAGATAGATGCTGTCAAACCACTGAGAAACGATGAGTTCTCTGACTTATCCATATCGCTCATAACGGTGTCAACAGATTTAATAGTCATCGTCTCACCGAACTTTAGAGTAGGATCGCCCAACTCTCCCTGTGCTTCAGCAGTGGCGGCATCCAACCGCGCATTGTAATTATTTACATATGCATCCTGTCCCTTAATATATGGGTCTTGCATGATTGCTTCTTTAATTTTATCAGCGCCCATGCTCTCTGGTAACATTTTTCTATCAGTATAAACCCGATACTCTCTAGCAGCATCAATATGACGCTGATTAGCCGCATCATATTCTTCACCAACCTTTCTCATTCTAATACCATTTTCTTGTGTTGGGTTTTTCTCATATGCTGCTATAGCACTGGCAAGCTCTTTCTCTTTGACATTACAATCTGCTTCCGCATTTTTATACGCTAATTTATAAGAGGTTGCATCATTAGCCATATATTCCTCCTTTATAATCCAGATACATTGGATTCGATATGTATACCACTATAATACAAATCTATAGTTATAGCAGAACGCACTTTAGTGCCAGTTTCCCTGTCCACTATAGTTCTACCAGTTTCTTCTAATTCTCGTTTATATTCGGCGAATGCAACTAAGTCACCGCCACGGAATTTATTCAGTTCTCTCAATGTATTCTTAAACCCAAAGCCATGTAAAATACGTGATTCAGGTTCAGATAAACCTGCACCTTTATCTGGTTTAACAACCTGACCTGTAAGCATATCTACTCTACTGTCACCTTCGGCTATGGTTAGCTTATGGTCAGCGAACTGTACCATTCGACGTATAGGTAACTGTAATACAGCGTACTCTTTCGGAGTATAGTAGTAACAATCATTAACAACATCATACATACGGATACGTTCAAATATCTTAACGTTGTTGGCCTTAGCTACATTAGTTACATGTGCGACCGGTAAATCATCTACTAAGTTAGCAGCGTATAAGTGTAAAACATCTTCACCACTACGTATACGTTTCATATAGTCATCAAAATCTTTATCCGACATCTTAGCAAACATATCTTCATAAATCTTCTTATTTTTACCGCTAGGGTCTAACTGATTCATTACTTTGTATATCTTATCCTGTACGGATTTACGCTTTGTATTCATAAGCAAATCATCCCTTATATTAACTGCAATATTATATCGTCTCTATCAAATGATATTACAATCAGTTCCTATATATGGAGGAATAGTACATGAACGAACTACCAAAACTAGATGCGCTGGTAGCAGCGATACACAATGCGCTTCAGTTAAAGTTGGATAGTAAAGCATCCGCACTCGACTTTGCTGAGCATACTACTGACTCTATTCTGCATTTGTCAGCGTCCGACCGTACTAAACTAAATAATTTAATCACTAACGCTGAAATACAAGCGACTTATGCAACTATCAATGCTCTCAATTCTCATGTAAATGATGGTTACATTCATCTCGATACAACTAAAATAAATAGATGGAACAGTAAAGCCGAGGGGGTTCACACTCACGAAATAGGTGATATCAATATGTTACGTGAAGAACTAGATGCCCTCAGAGATACTGGTGGTGTGAGACAATTAACTCAAGCTGAATTAGCGGAGATACTCGTATGGAATTAACTTTTATAAGACCTGATAATTGGGCGTCTGCGTACCCATATATTACTTGCCAAGTTAACGATAACGAACCTACTATATTAGTTAGTAATCCTCATGCAGGTGAATCTGTAATTCAACCTAGCGATTGGACGTCACCTGCTGAGTATACCGTTGAACTACCTAATGACGTTTATTTAGCTATAGCGACATCAGGTTCAACTGATACAGTAACGTTACAGATAAAAGGTTACGAAACTACCACTAACAGTACACCATCGATTCTGAAAGTGGTAACTCCACAGGAATGGGGCACTAATGTAAGCGCTGTATTCACTGATACAGCTGGTGTTACTCGTGAAGCACCGTTACGTCAAGAATCTATTGAATATAACGGTGATACCCACATTTATTACACTATAGATCTTGCGACCCTTGATTATGGCCAGTATATCGCATCTGTTGTTACCACAGACGGTACACATCTGTCCGACTCATTTAACATAGCTGAATATATACTGCATTCAGAAATTTATATTGATTTAACAGCTGAGGAAAACCAGTTCGTTCATGTCAACATGGGTAGTGTACTGGAGCGTAATTTAACTCTCCAACTGTTATACAGCGTATCTCATCACAACACGATAAACATCAGTGACCTTATACTTAACAATGCCACATCCGTAATCGTAGGCGAAGCAGATACTGCTCCAGAAACAGTATTTGTTTCAAAAAGTAATTTAGCCACAGTGTGGGGTGCTGTAGTTAGTAATGTTAAGAACTATACACACAGTAAAGACTATGTAGATAATAAGTTTGCTAATGTATACCCTAAATCATCAACATACAGTGCAACTCAGATAAACTCTATGTTGACTAACAAAGCTGATAAATCTACTACTTATACTAAAACTGAAGTTGATAATTTAATCGCTAGTAATAACAATGTATACACTAAAGCTGAAGTCGATGCGCTTTTGGAAAATGCAGGCGGAGATACATCTAATTTCTATACAAAAGCAGAAATAGATGAAATGCTTGGTGATATTGAATCAGGGAGTTATTAATAATGAGTATAGTAGCTAAACTAACTGCTATAGCAGATGCATTACGTAATGTGCTAGGCACTAGTGGTAAATACACTCTAGCGCAAATGCCTGGATTGATTAATAGTCTTAGCAGTAATTACAAGACTATGGATATTTATTGTAACATATTCAAATTTGATGTTTCCGAATATGGTGAAAGTTTGATATATAATCAATTTGATTATTCTTCTGTATACTCAGATAGTGGTCGGCGGCCGAGCGATTCCATACGTCAGCGTGATGTATATACAATAAATGTATATCCGAATTCACCTAGTAACTATTTTTACTACATTCAGCCGACTAGAGCATATGAACATCGTAGGTTACGCTCGATTTTACCTAATATGGTTGACTATGTTGCAGGTGATACGTACGTAGATGCTTCAGGTGACGGTGTTGATTTTCAATATTGTACGTTAGGATTCGCATCATTTAAGCCATCTTTAGCTAAATTTGAAGAATTAAAAATTAATGAACACTTCAAATTTATGTATACGGATTCTGAGAAGGTATATTCAAATGGTTTATGTGTTATTACAAAATATAACCAGTACGACATTAACTCATATGACCTTGTAGCAAATCCGGATATATACCACATGCTTGGTATGGTTGAAATAAGCAACGGTAAACTATATCTCGTTAATGGTTTAACGTCGACTGAACACACCGAGATATGTACTGTTGAACCGAATGTAGAATACGATGTCATACTGCAGTTACACCATAGTGATACTAATTTAGATGAAAATTCTAAGGTAATAAATAGTGTAGGATATTCAATAACGATCACGGATAACAACGATACTAGTACAGAATACACAGGTACTATCACCTATTTGACCCGATATGGTATACTCCACAATACCTATACGGATTCCATGGGGATGAGTATGTATTCTCCAGCAAATAGGCCAGAATTATGCCATTGGTATAGTTTTGAATTAGCAGGTAAAAGATACTCTAATAGACTGATAAATCCTATTGTAGCGCATGCTGATGATACTTTGTATGAAATAACTGATGATAATGCTCCGGGTATGCTTAATATACACACAAACGCATTCAATCCAATACACTGCACTAATTTACATCGTATCAACTGTACAGCTGTAACCGATGTATCGACGTATGCGATGGCTCAAATATTTATATATAGCGACAACACTCAGTCATATGCGTTCCATTCGCAAAGAAATGAAATTGTATTACCTAATGTTACAAGTATAGGTTCGAGTGCATTTAGAAACAATAACGCACATGATTTCGGGGCAAATTCATATGGTGATGCTAATCCGCATATCGCAATAGCTAAACTGGATATACATAATGCAATTTCGATTGGTGAGTATGCGTTTTTTTCTGCATTAACTAATTACTTCAAACCATTAGTTCTCAATAGACTTTCATCATTAGGCAGATATGCGTTTAGTTATAGTACTATAACAGAATTTAAATCTACGTCTATACAAGGGATAAGCGCAAATGCATTTTGTAATAGTTATGTATTAGAAAAAGTTGATTTGCCTGAATGTATTACTATCAGTAGCTATGCGTTTAGCGACTGTCCGAACTTAAGATACATCAATATGCCTAAATTAACATCAGCCGGATCTTATGCGTTTAATGGTATGTTCTTGTATCCTGGAGAAAATGGTCGCACGATTAACTTACCTTTATTAAGCTACTGTGGTACTTACACTTTCGGTAGACTAAATCTAGGTATAAATGGTGAGCTAACTTTACCGGAATTAACCGAAATTGATGGCAATTATTGTTTTAGTTACGCAACAGTATCCAGTATAAATCTACCTAAATTAAGTACAATGCGCAGTTATAACGCAAATACTTTCAGTGATATCAGAAATTTAAAAGAACTTAGGTTACCGTCGTTAGAAAATGTAAGTTCTGGTAACACCGCTACTGGTGTATTTGCATCACTTGTATATAAGGCTGAAGAATTCGATCTTGACGTGATTGCACCCAATTTAACAATATATGTGTCCGGAATGTTCCAAGCAATGCGGTGTGCAATATTTAAATCCTCAAAGCTAGTTAATCCACATTCGTATACTCATGATTTGTTCGCACAGTGCTACATGAATCAAATATATTTATATAACCTGCCATATCTAGGATATGATACGTTCTATTATGCATCAGGGTTAGAATTAGTATATGCCGATAAGTTATACACATTAGGTGAATCTGGATTACATTTTGGCTACTGTACCCATCTTAAAGCGTTAATACTAGCTGGTGATGAAGCAGTATGTACCCTGTCAAATACAAATTCCTTTGATTATAGTCCTATTAAAGGATACTTTGCATCATCTATAAGCTCTACCGATAACAGATATAAACGAGATGATGGATATATTTATGTACCTAGGGCATTATTAGAAGATTACAAAGTTGCACCTAATTGGTCTACATTTGCGCATAAATTTAGAGCTATAGAAGACTATGGTGGATTAGCTGGTATAAAAGCATTAATATACCCAACGTATACAAACTCTGTAACTGTAACAAATGCTGATATATTAGCTGACATAAATAATCCTGATATATCTACGTTGAATACTGCTAATGGTGACATTAGTGTGGCTATATCAAACAATCTTAAGTCGATAAATCTATATGCCTATACTGGTGATGATACCGACTACGTTGTTGTAAATGCTCCGTCGAATACACTCAGTGCTAAGAGATCTAGATTCTTTATACCACAGTTACCTGCAGTAAAAGATTTTACACTAGAATTCGATGTTGTGCTGGAAAATTACGGATTCGGTATAATATTTGGCATGAAGACTTTACCTACTGATAGTTCTGAGCTAAATGACACTTACCTTAGATCACCATCATCATACCTTTATTGGATTAGTAGCGGAACAATGTATAATGATGTAAACATTAAATCGTCTGCTAATGGCCGCAATGCGTGTATTTACTCTAACTGGTTGCTATATGAAACGAACTATCCAGGTAAAAATAAGAGAGACGTTCTAAACTGGAATGGTAATCTCTGTAGGGACAGCGGTAACAATAGTAGTGCTATTTTCTATAATGGTGAAAAGGTACATGTTAAAATAGTAAGAGATAAACGTGAGATACGCATATACCTTAATAACATGCTCGCTGGCAGTTATATGTCAGACATGGTTCAGAGCCAGCCTGGTGGTTATTTTGGTATGTCAACTGAAGAAAGTGGTACAAATTGCTTTGGTATAGCTAACCTCACGCTCAAGTATAACAACACATGGACTAACCCACTCGCTACTGAAGTATGGATATCATCTGTTAACTGGGCGAATATGACATCTACTATAGACGGTGTGGATACTGTGTTAACTAAGAACTCTCACGGCTATTATGTACTTGACGTATCTCAGCTAAGCGGAAGTGAAACATCTTGGGTATTATCATCTACTGATGGTACCTCATCTACTCTTGATGTTAGCAACTTAGCTACATATGCGGGTAAGATAATAGATGTATATGGAACTACTGTAACTGTATACGAATAAACTAAATCTAATCAGGGTGTACACTGTGTCGATATCGACACAGTGTACTATCCTTAAAAATATCATGTAATGACCTATAGTTAAACATATCTTTTGTATTGGAGGTCTTACCTATGTCACGATTGGGGCCTACTGGTGTTATCCAGTTATTAACAGATATAAAAAATTGGGTTATAACTAAATTAAGTACAGCTACCGTGGCTAAATCAAGAGGTTTGCCTACAGGTACAGTAAATGAAGCAACATCTACTGCAACGTTAACAGTAACGCTCAGTGATGTTACTGCGCTATATGCTGGATTAGCGATATGTATACGCATGCCGTTCAACAATGTTGCGAGTAGTACACTGAATGTAAATGAATTAGGTGCTAAACCTATATACTATCAGAATAATACTACCACTAAAGACTGTATGATAGCTAATGCATATTACATATTGATATACGATACAGTAACTAATGTAGAGGGCTGTTGGAAGATTGTACACAGTTTGAATACTAATACCGATACATTAGTTGCACAGAATGTCAGTACTACTAACAACACATACCCTGTATTAATAGGTGCTACTGCTAATGCGACATCTAATATAGGTAACAAAGCTACACTATTTGCTAAAGGTGTTAAGATTAATCCTAGTACCAATGTAGTTAGTGCTTCAGGATTTAGTGGTCCGTTAACTGGTGATGTTACAGGTAACGCATCTAGTGCTACTGAATTTTCAGCAACAACTACAGTAGCATTAACGGGAGACGCTACAGGTACATCTGCTGGTTCCAAAAAGGGATGGAGCGTACCTGTAACACTGGCTAATTCTGGTGTCACTGCGGGTAGCTATGGCCCTAGTGCCAATGCGTCACCATCTCACGGTGGTACTTTCTCAGTACCATATGTGACTGTAGACGCTAAGGGTAGAACTACTGCGGCATCAACTAAGACTATAACACTTCCGACATATTCAGCATTTACTGGAGCATCTTCATCTGCAGCGGGTAGTACTGGATTGGTTGTAGCTCCCGCTAAAGGTGACCAGGCGAAGTTCTTACGCGGTGATGCTACATGGCAGACTATAACTATACCTACAGTTAACAACGCTACATTAACTATACAGAAAAACGGTACTACAGTTAATACTTTTACAGCTAATGCTTCTAGTAATGTAACTGCTAACATAACTGTACCTACTAAAGTATCTGATTTAACTAATGATAGTGGTTATTTAGTAAGCTCTGACTTAAGTACATATGCTACTAAACAAGATTTAGCAGATTTGGTTGATAGTGCACCTGAAACATTAGATACACTTAACGAATTATCAGCGGCATTAGGTGATGACCCTAACTTTGCGACTACTGTAGCAACAGCTATAGGAACTAAGGCTGATGATAGTGCTGTAGTACACAATACTGGCAATGAGACTATAGCAGGTACCAAAATATTTTCATCTACCATAACCGGTAGTATATCTGGAAATGCGGGAACTGCCACACAGTTTAGTGCAAATAAATCAGTAACGTTGACTGGTGATGTTACAGGTACTGCCTCATCTAAAGCTGGTTGGTCAGTGGCCACAACATTAGCTAACAGTGGTGTTACTGCTGGTGACTATGGACCGAGTGCTGATGCATCGCCTGCGCATAGTGGTACTTTCACTGTACCGTCTATAACGGTAGATGCTAAAGGTAGAGTAACAGCTGCTAGTACTAAGACTATCACGTTACCTGCAGATAGTAACACCGATACTAAGGTAACTCAAGCATATAGTACTACTAACAATAGTTATCCGGTATTATTCAGTGCTACGGCTGGTGTAACATCTACCTCTTCACGTGGTGCTACTACTAGTATAGTTAACAACGGTATATATGCTAACCCATCTACTGGTTCACTATATGCTACTAAGCTATATAGTGGTGGTAATGCAGTACTTACTGCTCATCCGGCTATCACAACAAATACGGATACCACTTCAACTGCTTCTCCAGCACATAGTGGTACTTTCACCTGTATCGACAGTGTAACACGTGATAGTAACGGTCATGTCACTAAGGTCAACACCAAGACGATAACGTTACCTGCAGATAATAATACAGATACTCTGGTTACGCAGAATGTATCTACTACTAACAGTACATATCCTATATTGCTATGTGCTACAGCTAATGCTACTGCAAACCAAGGAGCTAAGACTTCTATATTTGGTTCTGGAGTTAAAGTTAACCCTAGCACAAGTACGGTGACTGCTACTACATTCTCTGGTTCTTTAAGCGGTACTGCTGATAAAGCGACTAAAGATGCTTCAGGTAATGTAATCACATCCACATATGCTACTATAAGTGATATGACGGAAATGACAGCAGCTGAAGTAACAGCCATATCTGCGGAGATATTAACTTAGTAGTATAGGAGGGAGCTTACCATGCCTATAACACCTGGTAGTAACGCAAAGTTAAACCGATTAATCGGATGTTCTTCTATACTTGAAGTGAATGGTGCTGATACTACGTTGCATACAAAAGTTCTTCCAAAAAACATAATAATAAAGGACACCGTTGCTGGTAAATTATACTTGACAGACGGTGTTCATAATTTAGCATATGTCTTAGAACATTGCGAGATTATGTCGGATGATGAGATGACAGCAGATGAAGTATCAGCTATAACCAGTAGTATACTAGACTAAAACAATCTACCCATCTCTATTACGGAGATGGGTAGACTGCCTTTATTTTCTTTAGCTGGTTAAAATATTATAGTAAATGACATACAGGGATATTTAGCATGATTACTAAAATTATCGGGATAGACCCAGGTATACATAACTGTGGTGTTGCGTTATGTGAATTTGACACAGATAAACATTTATTAACTGTAAAAGATTTCTTCACTATACATGCGTCTGACCTGGCTAAGAAAGCGAATAGAAAAGATAGTAACTACTATGGTAGTGTATTCTCCTTATTTTTATTAGAAAAAGAGTTCAACGAGATATTTGCTAACTACTTACCAGATGCTGTTGCTAGCGAAGATGCCTTTTATAACCCAAGAACTCCAAATGCTTATGCATCATTAAAAGCATGTATACTCAGTATCAAGAGAGTACTCTACACCTTCAGATTAAAACTAAATTTGATAGCTCCCAAACTAGCTAAAATGACAGTGATTAAAGCTACAGCTAACAAAGATGACATAATGACAGCCATAGCTAAATTACCCGATTTAGTTATAGAGAAAGACATAACTGATATAGTGGAACATGAAGCTGATGCTATAGGTATAGCTTATACTTTAGCTAAGCTAACTTATAAATAGTAAAATACAACTTCCTATTATTTGAGCAGAGAAGTGTAATCGAATGCAAATTTGAATTTTCTTACACCGGTGATCCGAATCCCTAAACTGGTGTAAGCACTTCTCAACTCCATATAGACTCCAACTCAAAAACTCTAACTATTTAACACATGTATCCTGCATATGCAGGATACATGCTGTTATTTATTCTATGATTAAGCACATTAATGGAGGGTTCACCTAATGACTGACTCAAACAATATAGGCGTTCCGTACAATACGTTGTCTAAGATTCGATACTCTGAACATTTAGACCATACGGCGCTTATCAAGCGATTAAACGATATCGCTGATGACATCTATAGATTAACAGGGCTATGCAACGATATAGAAACAAGATTATCAGATCACAACGATGCTACAGACGCACATCGTGCATTACGTGAATCTATCAATAACGTAAATTCACGCATAGCTGGTCTAATGACTAGCGTTGATGCTAGTATAGCAGAACTCAACACTTCACTTGAAACTACACAGACTACTTTAACTGCTGCCAATAATCAATTAAGTAATAAAGTAACCCAACTCGAAACTGAGTTAGCTGATATTCGTGCTGAAGTAGAAAATGTTATATTATCAACAAGTACCACTATCGTGAGTTCTGTAGATGGTGCACCTATAATAGAAAGTTCTGCAGATGCTGGAAACTTAACATTAGCTAAGATACCGTCTACACACGGTTCATTTACTTATAATGTACGTGATGGTAAGAATACTGTAGAATATACCGCCTCTAGTAATACTACGGGTGTACCAACTTATGCCGCTACTTTACTGGATGAAAGTGGTAACGCCACATTCCCTAAAACCGTAACTGCTACTGCATTTAACGGTAATGCATCAAGTGCCACTACATCAGCAAATGCTTCTAAACTAGATCATAATGTAACCTTTACACTGAAAGATGCCACTAACGAAACTGCTAGCTCAGTCACAACTGATTTAACTGGTAATGTAACGTTAAAATTACCATCTATACTTAGAGGTACAGACATCACTGGTGGTGCTAGTTATGCTACAGCTGATAGCATGGGTGCTAATATAGCTAACACTTACATGCATAAAACTAATGTAGATGAAACTATAGCTGGTACTAAGACATTCAGTGGTACTCTGAGAAGTGATACTATCATACCTAAGACACATGCAGGTTCCACTCTAGGTAGTACTAGTGCACCATATGAAGAGATACATGGTACTAATATTACAGGCGAAACTGCTAATATACCTAGCATTACTGGTTCCTTAACTGGTAATGCAAGTACTGCTACTAAGTTAGTGACTGCCCGACAGATAAACGGTACCGAATTTGACGGTACTACTGCGATCATTACTAATAAGTGGGGCTCAGCAAGAAGCATGAATATCACTGATGCTAGTGGTACCAATGCAGGTGGTGTTGTTGGTGTAGATGGTAGTGAAAATATAACCCTAAAGCTACCTAGTACTATAAAAGCTTCTATCAGCGGTAACGTATCTAGTGCCACTAAGTTAAATACCGCAAGACAGATAAATGGTACAGCTTTTGATGGTACAAGTAATATCACAACAACTAAATGGGGTACTGCTAGAAATATAAAGATATCAGATGCCGGTGGAACTCATGAAAGCGTTAACGTATCCGTTAACGGAAGTAGTGATATAGAATTGTACTTACCTGCATCTATAGCCTGTGATAATTTTTACGGAACAGCTCGTGATGCACTAAAATTAACTACCGCTAGAACTATCAATGGTACAACTTTTGATGGAAGTGCTAATATAACTACAGCTAAGTGGGGAGCTCTTAGAGTTTTCTCGATTTCTGATAATGATGGCACCTACTCTGGTCATTTTACCGGTGTTGACGGTAGTGATAATGTGACACTGAAGTTACCTGGAATAATAAAAGCTGATTTGGTAGGAAATGCTGGAACTGCCACAAAGTTTAGTGCGAATAAACCGGTAACTTTGACTGGTGACGTTACAGGTACTGCATCTAGTCAAGGTGGTTGGATCGTAGCAACTACATTAGCTAACTCTGGTGTCACTGCTGGTAGCTACGGCCCTACCGCTAATGTAACTGGTAACAATAATACCACTATATCAGTACCACAGATAAAAGTAAACTCTAAGGGTCTGGTGACTAGTATAACTAACAGAACGTATACATCTGTAGATACCCATTACACTACAATGATGTATGCTGGTGCCAAGACTACACAAGATAATGATGCTAGTGCTAATGGTTACACATACTTAAAGTTATATGACAATAATACTGCAAGATCACGTATCAAGATTATGGGTACGGGTTCAGTGAGTGTTACTGCAGATGCAGGTATCATAACCATAAATAGTGATGTTATACCACCCGCATCTAAACAGGTGGCAGGTATAGTTAAAGTTGGCGACGGTATAGATGTAGATAGTAACGGTAAAATCAGTGTAAATATCCCTATGGTGTTTGGTGTGAAAAGCTTTAGAGGAGGCACATTAATGACTGGTGAGACCTATGAAGAATTCATATTACAACTTGGGGATTTCTATACTAGCGAGAAGCGTTCGAGCCAATTTGTACAAGTTAGAGTAGGTAGTGTGTACACAGCCGGTAGAGGATCTAATATTACTGTAACATGGGATGAACCTATGGTTGCGAGTGGTGGTACTAATCCGATCGTCAGACCTTCGATGCACACCAATGTCATGTTAACACCATCTAGAGGATCGTCTGGTGGTGATCGTTGGGGTGATGACTATTTCTGCGTATTTGCACAAAATATTTCGGATAATGGTTTCAATATATACTCTAATCATCTCGATGAAGGTGGTAGCTCCGCACGTGTAGACTTTGTTGTATTCAAGTTCTATACTGAACAATATATGTAAAATAAAAACCTCCTAGTCACTCTTGCGAGTGACTAGGAGATAAGTTGTTATTATCATTTCTCATTTTTTGGAAGTGCTGTTTTCGGAAATAGATACTGCATCATCGATTGTACGGTACACCCAATAACCATACCTCCAATCGTGTTGACTATCTGCACATTCTCTTGTGGTATCACGAAAAAAGTAATAGTGAACAAATAAGAGATTGCAGCAAGCAACATGAGTATACACATCAACCGGATATACATACTTTTCTTGTTCTCTGCCTTGTATTCTCTTGCAAGATTTTTGATCTCACGATACTTATCCATAGATACTTCGATGTATGCATATAAATAGTCGCGGTATTCTTTCTCATATTCTTTTAGCTTAGTTATATCGTTAGGAGTTAAGTGATACAACTTAGCTATAGTCGTCACATCAACACCACTATGACTTGTTATGTCTGCTTTTAGTATATTTATATTGTGCTCTTCTATAGAAGAAAATACAGCGCCTAGCAGATACAGATCTTTTTCTATCAATGCAGCTGTATAATCAGACCTTATTGTCATAATGTTTATCACTCTCTCTCTTTATGTTGTAAACATTTTCTTTATTAAGTTTAATTTTGTCCGTTTAGAATTAGATTCTTCATTTATGTGCTTTATAAGCGTATCATCTATCCGCGATATATCACGTTCATGGCGATCAATATCGTCAGATAATTCAGATAACTTTTCTTCGTGTAGCCGTATAGTTTTACCAAAAGAATAACTAATAAACGCTATAAAAAAGGCACACATTAATATTAACACAGTTGTTGTAACAGTTTCATACATAGGCATATACTCTTTTCAAGCTATGACCCTGAACCAGATCCTGATTGTTGTGCGGCTGCTTCTTGTAGCTGCACGAACTGCGATGCAGTCGGTGCTTCAAGAAATAAAGTATGGTCATACATAACGGCACCAGCGGCTTGTACGTTAGTATAATCACAACGAATAGCTGCAACATCGATATCCAGAGATTCTTGTTCTGCTATTTTCTTCCAGATATATGAACCTGCATTTTCAGGATCTTCTATCCATGCATACATAGCAGCTCCTGTAACAACATCTCCGCTAGGATCTCCGGTAGCGTCAATAACAAATATTAGACTTTTCTTTTCTTCTGCAGTTAATGATGCTAATCCGGAGTAAGTAGCAATATATTTAACACCAGCTCTGGCTGTATCAGGTAATGCTTCGATTAAAATCTTGTGCGTAGTAGGATCGATATAGTCAGACAAGTAGCTTTCCACTATCTTACCACTACTAACAACATTTAAAGAATCGTCGCTGATTTTACCTGTACTGTCATGAACTACCACACCGTTGGCTGTACGAACATAAGTTCCTGTACCTAAGGCACTGGATAGCGCTGATTTCTCTACAGAATTTAACAGTTGATCAATTAAAGGGTCGATGTTAGCTAAAGTTTTAACACCATCAGAAAGATAGACTTTACCATCTGACTTTTTGACTAGAACATTAGCAGGTAACACTTTATTAGCTAAAGTGGTTTCCTCAGCGGCTGTTGTGACGAGTACAGCAGACACGCCCTTAATTGTGTTTAATTTAGATGATGATCCAGGTGTTATAGGCATAGTTTTATCCCTCCCAAAACGGTTGAATCACACATGAGAACCCTAATATAAGGTACACTCATACTATATCTTTTTGATTCCTGCAACTGTGTCCCACTAATTTAATGAGCATTGTATACTCAAATAAGGAGTATGTGTTATGAATAATTCCATCATACTTGAGTATTTGTCACGTAAGTTTCATCTTACCATAAATAATCCTAAAAAAATATACAATGTCACGCAGTATGATCTTTTATATAAAGGTTGGTGCCTTATAGGACGATGTATCGAATCAGCGACAGAGTTCACTCTAATTATAGGGTATTTTGTCTGCTTTGTCAACACCTTATATGGTGTTATTCGCTTAAAAAATTCTTCTGATGAATCGATAAGTGATGATACAGTATGGAGTTGGATCGTCGGTGCTATACAGGAGCAACGTAAATATGATAGATAATATATAACCTCTAGGGTTGGTACTACACCAACCCTAGTTGTAACAACTTATATTAATCATAAGGAGATTCGTATGCATCGGATTGAGATTGTTGTTAATAGTCACTGTGATTTAAACTGTAAATACTGTAACCGACATGCTAGTGTATGTCCACCTACTGATATCTATCATCCAGACGATGTGCGTAATGATTTAAAGCATTTGTTGAGTTTAGGTCACAAGTTTGATGCTATATGTTTCACTGGCGGTGAACCTACCATTAACCAATACTTTTGGGATTATCTTAACATAGCGCATGAACTTAACATAGGTGTAATATATGTAGCTACTAATGGTAAATACTTAGCCCGAGCTTCCGATGATGTATTAGATAAATTAGTGTCACACAAAGTCAGCTTAATCATTTCAGTATATCCTGAACTATCAAAGATAGATTACGACTCATTATTCGCTAGACTAAACGCTAAACACATACCATTTATTAAACGTACTGCGACCTACTTTAAAAATTATAATGATAATAAACGGCGATATTTGATGTTGAAATTACGCCTGTCGGAAAAAGAAAGAGATTTAACTTATGTTAAATGTTTCCAGCAGATGTATAACTGCGGTGAATTGCAGCACGGTATATTCTACAAGTGTGGTGTTATGTGTAACTTAAAGCATATAGATACCAAGTTCGGTACCACGTTAAACGATATGCTTGTTGAAGATAGAGATTATGTGAATATAAGAAATATAACAACTTTCAATAAAACTATCGATGCATACACTAGTGATAAACCTGTAGGTGCTATATTACCCTTCTGTAAACACTGTAGTGCGGGATATGATCATGGTATTAATGGTAAATTCGTTAAGTGGAATTACTCAACGAAAGATCGTATTGAATTTATTGAGGAGGAATCATGAACTTTGTAGGTGTAACTATCACGGATTTGAATGAAAAGTATAGGGAGATGACCATACGATCCATCAAATCATTTCTCAAGTTTCATGATACGAAACTATTTGTACATATCGTCGGTGACAAAGAACTTGGTCTTACCGATGAGCGTATAGAAATAGTAAGATTACCTAAAACTGAATATACTGTAGATAACATGCCACAACCATATCAGACAGCCAGTAATGTCCTTATCGAGAAATTGCTTTGTTTAACAAAGTATAAGAATTTTATATTTTTCGAGAATGATGTGTTCTTCTTACGCAGTATGGATGCAATCTGGGCTAGAGCTAAACCTGGTGTAACTGGAACTAATATTGTTGTTGAAAAAGTAGGCTACTCTACTGCTGTCAATAGTGGATTACTATTAGTTAAAGATTATTCTTTCAATTACACTTTAAAGGATATTCTAAACTATTTCAGTAATAATCGTATAATTCATCCATGTGACCAGTTTGTAACTAACTATGCACACAGAGATATAAATTACTGCAGTTCTATCACGAACATACTTGTGTATGAATATGGTAGTAGTAAAGATATAAGTATACTAAATTGTACACACAGCGTGCATTATGTAGGCAAGCAGAAAGTATTTATGCCACATGATGACTCTACTATATTCTTAAGGAAACTAAAAGAAAAGATAATAACTATAACACAATAACCACCATACAACCTACCTCTTACGTAAGAGGTAGGCTGTGGTTATATGTATATATTTATTCTAAAAGTTCGTCTACCCGTCTACAAAAGTCTGCACTTAATGCATGTTTAATCTTACTATATTCATCTAGCCACATTAATCCCATCTGTTTAGCATTCATTGGCATTTGACTAAGCTTAACTTCCCATGGTACATACATACCACCAAAGTGTTGTATAAATGCTTTCTTTGAGAATGCATTAACAACTGAGTTCTATGTAGAAGGCATGCTTACTTTACTTCTATACGCTCTGGTTATGAATTTCTCATCAGCAAAACACATCAGATAACGGGCATCTAAATCGATGCTTATCTCATCTAAAAATGTTTCGTATTCTGTGAGCAAATCTCTACCTAGGTTACGAAGTAAAATGACACCACAGTTAAACTCTATAGCACTTAGTGGCACGTATACATGCTTAGGTACACCTGCAACCTCACCACGTTTTATAGTACTAACTATGTTATCTATATTCTTCATAATCATCTTATCTGCATCCA
>JAEEGK010008627.1_pt1 | contig 24006 bp, 29 predicted proteins | sample 8958771 | NCBI WGS metagenome assembly JAEEGK01 (sample SAMN16246547, study PRJNA631951) | gut metagenome | biome: gut microbiome; feature: rumen; material: SC-attached | host: Bos | place: Iran: Karaj | collected 2018-10
TCGAGGATTTGAAGAAAAAGAACTGGCTCTTCACCTATATCGGTGCCAACCAGGATGCATTGGCTGTGGCCCGAGACATGGGCATTGACCATAGCATGAACTTCACGTCCGATGCCAAAGGTACAAAGGCGATGTTTATGAAGGAAAAGCGCTCACGTAAAGCATTCTACGACAAACTGGCTCGCGGCATGAGCTTCAAAAAAGCGATGGCAGAAGAAGACTTCTTCGTGGATGATAATGAAGATGCATAGTCTGTCTGAGTGATATGATATAAAAAAAGACAAATATGATGATAATACTTCTTCTTGTGTTTTTGTTTATGCTGCTTTTTGGTGGCTATGCTGTTTTGGTTACAATGGATGAGTGGAGCAAGAATAGAAAAAGATGACCATAATACTTCTGTTTATCCTAACATTGATACTTGCCAAAGTAATTTGGGTGATTTACGGGACTTTCTGGCATGGAAATCTTGTTAAGGAGGAGGCGGAGGTTGTTCGTCGAGCTAACTACCTCATCTCAAAGGTCGCTACTTCTCCAAAACAATTAATGGATGCTATGCCCAGACAAATACCACCCCAGTTTCAAGGAGAATGGGCAATCTATTCATGCTCTATGACTTGTAAGGCACTTGCTAACATTGCAGCCTTATATCCTCAAAATGTCTATAAAGAACAGATTGCAAAGATTATCAGCATTGCGATGTCTGTGGAAATTAGGGGATATGATGCAGAGAGGTGGGATGAAGATCCTCTCAAAGGATTGGATGGTAATGTAAGCCACCTTTCTTATTACAGTCATCTGGCATGGATGATTGGAGAATACAAGTTGCTTTATAATGATAATCAGTTCGATGCTCTTTATCATTCTCTTTGCGAGGCTATGTACAGGCGGATAGGCAATAGTCCAATACTCAATATTCCGACATATCCGTTTGAGCAAATTTATATCCCTGACATGCTTGTTGCTATTGTTGCATTAAACATATACAGCAAGATCTATAATGGAAGATATCAAGACTTGGTACAAAAATGGATGGATGCTGCAAAAAGGGAATGGATAGATAAGGAAACAGGCCTGCTAGTATCATTTATGAGTAATAGTGGTACAATAAGCCCCATAATAAAAGGATCATATTCCGCTTTGAATTGTTATTACCTGTCATTGATAGATATTGAGTTTGCGAAACAACAATTCCAAATCCTAAAAAAGTATTTCAAGAAGACTCTTCCTCTAATTGTTGGTATAAAAGAATATCACTCAGGGAAATGTCTTTTTGGATTTGATATTGATGCCGGACCGATTATTTTCGGACTTAGTCCTTCTGGAACTGGTTTTGCTATTGGTACCGCTACCATGTGTAATGATTCTAAATTTCGCAAACAATTGCTCAGAACAGCTGAAATTGCAGGTAGTACCGTTTCATATAACGGAAAGTCTCATTATCTCCTTGCCAATGTCGCTCTTGTAGGAGAAGCTATTATATTAGCTATGAGAACGAATAAAAAGGCTATGTAGTGTTGATTCTGCTGATTATTTCGGCATAAATTCTTGGTATTCTTAACAAAAACAATTATATTTGCAAAAAATAGTAGAGAATGGATTATTCAATTACAGATTTAATGAAAGCAGCTTCGATGATGTCGAAGAAGTATTTTGGCAGACAAGACGAGTACACCATCTCCTTCACGAAAGAAGACGATGGTTGCTGGTATGTGGACTACCCTGACTGGCCTTTCGATCATCACAACCTGATGATGGTTGAAGGAGCCGATGATCTGTGCGAGCTTCTTTCTTACGACGGGACGCATACAAAAATCAAGGTATGCGTAAACATCGTATCAGACAAGATGCCTAAAGGATGGTTCCGTATCGCCAAAGAAGATTCCAGCATCACTGGAGGCGCCCACTATCAGGTTGATCTCGTGGCAGCTAATTCTTTCGGAGGCTTCATCTGGTTGTGCCCTGTAACGCTCTTCGTGCTAGGTCAGTATCCCGATTACATGTGGATCAAACCTATGAATCTGTCTGAAGAAAAGAAGCAAAGTCTTGGTCTCCATTGAGCATCATGATAGTATAATCTCTATATTCCTCATACAATAATCCCGCCAGTTCATACAACGTGGCGGGATTTTCTTTGTCAGATGCAATGGAAAGGTTATTTTTGCAGTATCAAAAAAGCGATACAAGATGAAAAAGATTCTAAAATGGACAATTGTTGGAGCATTCCTGGCAGTGATAGCAGTTGGTGGATTTTGCCTCTGGATTCTCTATGGTAGCAAGACAAGTAATCCCAACAACTACAAGACCATTGGCGATATTCCTGTGCCATGGGGGTACGAGCGCATCAGTGCCGATGATGTTGATTATGCAAACTTTCTGCGGAGCCTTCCCCTGAAAGGACGAGGATCAAAAGTACAGCTCTATACTGGGGGTAACAGTCGATTTCAGTCACTTAACTATGCCGTAGTAGATATGCCGCTGTTATCGAATGCCGAGCAATGTGCAGACGTATGTATGCGGTTGAGAGCAGAATACCTATTTAGCACAGGGCAATATGGTCGCATCCGATTTCAGAACGTAAACGGAAAGACGTTGAGTTACGGCGGTGGCAGCTCCCGCAAGTCTTTCGAACACTATCTGAGGAACCTTTATGGCGTGGCCAGTACTTTCTCACTAAGCCGCGAGATGAAAACCAGACGATTGGCAGACATGCAGCCTGGCGATGTATTCGTCTATCCGGCCCGATATGGACAGCGATACGGGCATGCAGTCATGGTGGTTGATGTGGCAATCAACAACAATTGCAAGAAAGCATTCCTTCTGGCAGAGGGGAATACGCCTGCAAGGGAAATCCATGTGATGCGTAATTTCGAGAACCCTTTCCGTTCGCCTTGGTTTATGTTGGATGAGGATGCTGAAAATCTGATACTTTCCGTCTTTCACTATAAAGCTTCTGACTTAAAATCCTTTTAATTAAAAAAGATTTTGTATCTTTGCAGCGTGTAAACAATCTATGTAATGGATGACATTGTTCAAAAGAATCGGACTATAGATCGTAAGTCTGCCAGATATTTGGTAGAGCGGGCTTTAAAGATCATGGGCTATCCCTTTTCTGTCGAAGAAAGACAGGATGGGTCATGTCGTGTAAACCTAGCATACCAAGGGGCAGATTTCTTTATATTTATTGATAACAGTGATTATGTACGTCTGCAAATGATTGACGGAACATATTGTATGGCAGAAGACGTTGAAGAGTTCTCACGTTTGAAAAGGTCAGTGAATGAGGCAAACTGGAAATCTTCAGTAACAATAGTTTATACTATTCTGGAGGATAGCCAAGAAGTACTTCTGAACTTTTCTTCTTTTGCACTCGCTATCCCTCAAATACCCCTATTTGATAATTATCTGGAAACAGAACTGGACCAGTTTTTCTTTGCACAAGAAAAAGTTTGGCTTGAAATGAGCAAAATGAAGAGACTTGAGAATCAACTTAGAGAAGAACTATTACTCTCTCCTGATGAATACGATAACAAAAGAATAGAAATCATGAAGCAAAAGGACGAAACACAGGATTTATTCCTTGAAACTTTGGACGAAATGGGATGTCCTTATAAAATTGATGAGGAAATTAATTGTATTCTCCTTAATTATAAAAAGGTAGGTTTCATAGCGCACGTGCAATATGAAACGTCTGAGATTTTACTCGCGTGCCGAGGTTGGGGATCGGTAGATTTGAATAACATCGACGAGGTCATGCGCATGAAACAAGCTGTTAATATTGCCAACGACAAAGGCTATGTAATGACGTCCTATACCAATGATTATGATAGTCATGAGTTATTGGTCAGTTCCAAAAAGGTTATCTATTTCTGTTCTCATATCAAAGACCGGAAAAATTATCTGAGAGCGAAACTTGATGATTTCATTGAGGTTCAGCAAATAGTCGAGATTGAAATGGAAGAGCTAAGGAAGGATAAATAAACTCATACATTAACCCTGCCTGTTCATACAACGGGACAGGATTTTCTTTTTCGATTCAAATAGTATATGTATCTTCGCATTGTCAAACAATGAGTGTGCGATGAAACAATTAATTATGACCTTGATAATTGCGCTCATGAGCGTGATGGCATCAACGCCAGTTAGTGCGAAATCTAACAAGAGTGAATTGAAGAAAAGCATTCCGACCAACCTGATTGTCAAGCAAACGACTCAGTTCTGTGACGGAAGGACTTTGGTCATCTACTACAAAAAGCAGGGCATGAACTGCGAGGTGTATTCACCATGCAATGCAGATGATTACAGCGTAAGTGATGCGTCAAAGATCAAATCAACAAACTTCGAAGTTGTTGACAAGGTGGAGGGAAAGCTCTATAAGAAGGCATCAATTGGTGAGGTTACTAAACTCATTAAGCGTTTGGTGAATCAATACCTATAATGATGAAGAGAAGAAAAAAATGGGGCTGTATCACTGCAATGCTACTACTATTTGTAGTGGCTGCAGTGTTCTGCCTGCATTGGGCATGGAAGTATTATGGCCTTCCAGAATTGCCTGACCGCAGGGAGTATAAGACTATCGAAGAGAGGGCAGAGAAAGCCCTTGCCTTTGCCAGACGGCATAACATGAACGAACACTATGCACTGTTCGTGGATTATGGTATTCCGTCAGGAACACCACGATTATTCGTGTGGGACTTTCAGCAGCAGAAGATTATTGCAAGTACATATGTGATGCATGGGCCTGGTGGGGGAAGTACGGCAGAACGTCCAAGGTTCAGTAATCTCCCAGGCAGCGAGTGCTCGTCATTAGGCCGGTTCCTTATAACAAAAGATCGGGGAAACAGACTAAAACGAAGTTTTCGTCTCAAAGGAATGGAAATAGATAATCAGTCGGCTTATGCAAGAGGCCTGATGATCCATAGTTCCGGTTGGGTTGACAAATGGTGTTGGAAGAAGCACATCCCCCTTCATCGTGCAAGTTGTAAAGGCTGCGTTACCGTATCTTCCAGAGGCATGAACTATCTGTGGCCACTTATCAATAAAGAGAAAAAACCGATGCTACTTTGGTCTTTTGTCAGTAAACAAAGTTAAAAATGCTGCATTTTATACGGGTCTTTCAATAAAAAGTGTATATTTGCCACATGGAATGGCTCAGAATATCCACCAGCGCCGAATTGGTACGAGTCGCCACGGACGAGATTGTCTATGTTCGTGCCGATGGAAATTATTGCGACCTTGTATTGACGAATGGCACGAGGCGCAAGATGACATTCCAGCTTCATTTCTTCGAAGAGATTTTCCAGCAACTTCAGAATAATACATTTGTCCGGGTGGGAAGAAGCCTCATTGTTAACAAGAGGTATATCTTCGTGATTAACTTGCCGGAGCAGCAACTTATATTATCTGGAGGCGACATGAAGGAACCTATCGTATTTTATGGTCAGCCAAAAGCCGACAGCCCTCAGAACGTTTTCGTTAAGCCAAATGACCAAAGTCAAACTTGTTTGGATTTTGGCATGGCGAGAAAAGGTGGGATAAAATCCAACATTACGCTCGCTCGCGAAGGATTGAAACAGTTGAAGGAATTACTTGAAAACGAGAAACCAGTAGACAATGGATGAACTGAACAAGCAAAAACCAGAAGTGCCCATCATCATCATTGAGCGTGATGAGCAGCCACAGCCCCAGGAGGTTGTGACAAAGGCCGTAGCTCCATCCAGAAAGCAAAAATGGCTGAAACGATTCCTGGCATTGGTAGCTATTGGCTGTCTGATGGTTGCCATCCTCGCTGGCTATTATTTCTGGAACTACTACTATAATATAGGGGTATCCGTTTCCGTCACCCCAGAGCAGAACATCGAGAAACTTCAGAAGCCAGCAAAACAGGAAACTCCAGAGGTTGTAATGACCAGCGACAGTATCCTTGGTGTCGCTATGGACTTTTACGCCATTAACGGATTGAAAGCCTCAATACAGTTCGAGGAGCCAGATACAGCAGACACCTCTGTTTATCTCTATTGCCGTTCCGTAGATCACAAAGCTGATAGCACATATATCGGCACTCTCGTTGTCAATGGCGAGGAGCGTCAAAGCGACACCCATCGCTTGGGTTATATGGCTATGCTTGGAGGCAACAGTGTCATTGGCATTTCGAGGAGTGAGAAGGTGAAAGACTATGTTCAGGAGCATGGTGGTTCATTCTTCCGTCAGTTCATTCTCGTCAGCAATGGAGATATACCAGGCCGCTTCTTCCTGCATGGTAAAGTTGAACGTCGCGCTATCGGAAGGATAGACGATCAACTCTATTTCATTGCTACCCGACACAAGGAAACCCTTTGGGATTTCGCCGATGCCCTCAGGGAATATGGCTTCATCGATGCCATCTATATCACAGGCGGTGCAGATTATGTGTTCTATCGTGACAAAGATGGCTTCAGACATGATATCGGTGATAAGTCAGATTACCCCCATACGAAATGGAAAGGGATAATCCCCTGGCTTGTATTTAGAAATTGAAATGTCAAATGTATATATGACATCAAATAAATAATTGTATCTTTGCAAAATAAAACTCAATAACAGAAACCTTTTAAAGAACTTTGAATATGGAAAATCTGGACGAAAGAGCTGCTAAGTATGCAGCAGAAAAGGCAAATGAATTGTTCGTCAAAGCAATCGCTCAGGCTTATGCTGATGGTTATCGCGATGGTCTCAAAAAACAAGAGGGAGAATCTTCTGGCTTTGTAGAGACAGCTGATGTAGAGTTTGTTGACCTTGGATTGTCAAGTGGAACAAAATGGTCAATTGGCTCATTAAAAGAAGATGATGTAAACGATCTTTATCTTCCTTATGCTAATGCTGCCGCTATGGGAATCCCAACAAGAGAACAAGTGGAGGAGATGGTGAATAATTGTAATTTACGAGAAGATAGAACTCCTCAGATTTTTCAGGGAATATTTTGTCTTGGCACTACTGGTAATGAGATATATTTAGACGGAGGTAATTACAAGAAAGGAGATGAACTTCAATATACGTGGGGAATTTTCCACATTTATTTTTGGATTCGTGATGATGAAGATGGCAATCAGAAGAATGCCGTTCGCATCACAGGACTTAAAGACGGTAAACCAGAAATGGAAATAGTAAAACTATTCTCTGGTTATAGACTTCCAGTAATGCTTGTACGCAAAAAGTAAGTCAATAAAGTGAGCAACATTAGAAAAGAACTATGATATAAAGGTAAGCGATTTGAGATTAGGCATTTTTCATCCATCTTACGACAAACCGTATGGGTTGAAAATGCCATATCTCGAAAACGAAGTAAAAACGTTAATGGAATTACGATCGGAAGTTATTTTATAATGATGGAATGTCAAAAACAAATATATGAAGCCAAAGAATCGTGTTTATTGTTATGGATGTCAGAAGAGCAAAATGCTTTTTGATACCAAAAAGAAGGCAGATAACTTCATACAGTTTAATAAAGAAGGCATTTTGGAAGAGAACGGGAAAGCTCCCGTTCGGAGTTATTATTGCGAACTTTGTGGTGGATATCATGTTACCAGTAGCAGATCAAAAGCTAAGGGAGAGAAGATGGACGAGAGAGATCAAACTATAGTTAGGACACTTAACAATTACTGCAATTGGGAAACCAACTATGCCTCAATGATAGACACGATAACAAAGAAACTGAAGGCTGCAGAGGCCAAGATGGAAGAGGGGAATTTTAGGGATATTCAATTATTGTATGATGAATTCCAAATGGAACAAAATACCTTGTCAAAAATGCCATTAAAAATCCGTACTAAGTTTGCCTCGCTGTTTTATAAAATTAAAACTCTTACTGAAATTTCAATCCAAGTTGAAGAGCTCATTCATTTGCCATTAGAAGAAATTATAAAGAAAACCCACTATATAAAGCCGTCGAAAGAGGAAAAGAAAATAGTTTCACTTCTAAAAAAGAAGCTAAAAGAATATGAACTTGCACTAAAACTGATTAAGCTAGCCCCATTGCCCACTCCAGAAGAAATAGAACCCGTAAATGACAAATCGGAACATAAGGAATCTGTCCTTGCCATTATAGATCGGATTGAGCAGGTGAAAACAGCTTTTGAGAATGGGGATATTGATGAAAGTAGTGATCAATTAGAGATTGCTGAATATTTACTTCAAGAACTGGCAGTTGAGGATGAAAATACAACCTTGTTAAAAAATCAATTAGAGATTTGGAAGACTAGGATCTCAAATTACGAATAAATAAAGTTAAATAACAAGCTAGTTCTTGAGATGTTTCGTATTATTTAAAAGAAATTTGTATCTTTGCAAACAAATGAACGTTTAAAGATCCAATTATGTATTATATTATCCAGAAATCATTAGGAGCAATATCTGCAGTGATAACAGAAACTATACCACAGATGGGGTTGTGTGTAGAATTTAAAAATTATCAATTGGGAACGGATACGGCTATTGTCATCTACCAGAATGGTAAACCGAAGGATGTCAGAATAAACGGATGGACTTTCCCATGCGTCTATAACAAAATTAAAAAGATTGTTCATTCTGATGTTTATGGCGGAAGCTCTATATATACCATAGATTTTGAATGTATAGATCCCAATGGTAATATGCAAAAAATTGAGAATAAAAGTATATATGGAGCAAAAGAATCTCTAGATGTTGAATACTTTTACTCTTTGCTCTATAATGTTTCGTGCTGTGAGAACATCGAACAGGCCAAGTTGCTGTACAAGAATATTATAGACAATGATGACCTCCATTTCCGCAATACAATTATTAACAAAAGAAAAGATGCCATCCAAGTTCTGAACTTTATTGAATCTTTTACTCCTCGACTATCAAAAATAGAAGACACAGAGTTTGTGATCGGTTTAGAACGTAAAATTAAAGAGAAATATAATGTAGCTCAAGAAATAATAACTTCTGCCCCGGCTCCTCTTTAACAATGAATCATTCAATTCAATGATCTCAGAATGGCCAAATTATAGCCCAAACCACCCAGACAACTGCAAATAGCACCGTTTCTCTGTGATGGCATCAGGCGACCACCAATTTGCTAATGACATTCTAAGAAGTGTGCCTGCTGGTATCATTTCTAATGGTTCCTGAAAACCAACATAGTTGATAGCATTACAACCTTTAAACCAATATTTGGTTTTACCCAAGAAACCAGATTTTATAAGTGGCGCATCAGGACGCCAGAAACAAACACTGAACTGGGGAATATCATCTGGTGAGATATAGGTTGCAAAGGTAGAACGACGCAACTTTCCTTCGAAAATAGCATCTATGCCACCAGTGGGGACATCAACTAACCTATCTATCTCGTCAATAAATTCTGTAGTGTTCAATTGCCTAAGTTTCTCATAATGGGGTAAGATCTCCTTATCTTCTACATGAGGAATAGGGCGAGCATTAACAGACTTTCTGTAATTCAAATCATATACTTCTCCGATTTGAAAAGGAGCCGACTCTGTGAGGTTCTTTCCCCAGTGGTCATGCAATCTGATAAATTCTCCACTTTGAAGGTCCAAACCTCCACAACAAACTCCATTTCTCATTCGCGTACGCGAAACAATCAGTACTTCCATAGTCCATATTATTTATAGGTGAACAACTTCGAAATGATATTTCTCTGATAATCGATGGGCTAATAATGATCTGTGGCAAGCATCTGGACGAGACTCCAAACAGAATAAGACAACACGCTGGGCTTTCATTGATTCAAACGAAGCCACTAATTCGTCAAGATTCTCTTTATCCAGAATCAACTGCTCGTAACCACAACAAAAGGCATGTCCTAATGTCTCACGTGACTTCTTAGTCTGATGCACCTCTTTGTCTTCTGCCCATTGCATTTCACGGATTTCCCTTGTTGGGGCATATCGCTTTTCATACAAATAGCCTATTCCCAACTCAGAAAGTTTCTTTTGAAGATAACTACTATTGACGAAAGCATATTGTCGCCCTCTTACACCCCTTCGCTGTCTGATATCACAGAAAAGATCTATCTGAGATTTTATAAGCTTGCCAAAGAATTCCTCTTCAGTACTGCCATAAACGCCAATAGTGTAGATTATCATACCTCTTTATAGACTTTTCTTGAAGTAAGATTTTCGGATTCACCGAAAAGGTTGATCATGCTTGCCCCCTTATTAACCTCATTGATAACATCAATCTGACTTTTCAAAATAGGTTTACCATTATGATCATGACATATATGCTGTAGAATGATACCTTTTTCTCTAAGCGCCTCGCCTATCAGTTTTGAGCGATGACACATGCTGGGATCACCCTCACTACACATCACGCAAGTCTTATAACCTTGCTCGTTTGCCTTTACAAGCCTATCTATACCTTCATTAAAGAAAGGCATCTTACGAATTTTCCCATAATCCACCTTTCCTTCGGTATAGCAATCATCATTTTGAGGAAGTCCGCCAATCACATCACCCATATAGCCATACTTGATGTCGCCTGATTGATTGATGGCCAATTTCAGAGGCTCCAAATTAAAATGAGGATGGTATTTAGAATAAGGCATAGAGCGCACGTCAATTAAGAACTGTATGCCATACAGCCTTAACTCGCCAATAAGCTCCTCAATGGTCTTATTGCTATGACCTATTGAATACAAAAAAGAATCACTCATTTGTTAATTATTACTTTTTACGCTACAAAAATAGCAAAAATAATCGAGAGTATGAACAAAAACAGGAAATAATTTAGTATTTTTGCACAAAAATCAAATATGGATATATTAAACAACGATCAGAAAATTGCCGTTATGCGTGTTCTACTTGATATCATCTATGCAGATGGACGAGTTGACATCAGAGAAACTGCATATTATTCAGACCTTCTTAATGAGCTTCATCTTTCAGCAGAATTTGAAGAACTGATTCAAAAGAAATCTTCTCTCATCGCTTTATTAGACATAAAGAATTTTACGCTAGAACAAAAAGAGTACTTTGCAGCAATGATGGACAAGATGATTAAAGTGGACCAGGACATCAATGTGAATGAGGTTGCAATATATGATGTTGTCATTGAATTCTGTGGTATCCCTATACCTTTTGTTGCATAGTCATATGGAGAAGGATTTATATCTTTTATTATAATTAAATTTTAACAATGATGGAATTATCACTAAATGAAAAAATTGCGTTCCTTCATGCACTTATCCGCATGATGACAGCAGATGGCAATGTTTCTCCAAGAGAAATGAGATTTATTAACGGATTTGCATCCATGCGAGACGTAAACGTTGGCCAAGCGGAATTTGACAAAGCTAAGGCAATGTCAGATTCTGAAGCAAAGGATATTTTATCAAGAATGTCCGTAACCAAGAAAAATCTATTAGGTTTTCTTCTCCAAGATATGGCTCATGCAGATGGCATTATTCATGAAGGAGAGAATTTGTATTGGACTAAAATTAAGAATGATATAAATATTACAATTATTGACAAATTATAATTATGGATCGTTTTGTAGAAATTATCAACACTTCCAAAGTTAGAAGTAATACTAACCTTGTTGTTGCAGGAATAAGTGTTAATCAGTCTGAATGGAATAAATATCAGTTTTATCCAAATGAAGGTGTTGTAGGTCTGGTTGTTGGAGAAGCTCAATGCTATGAAGGCTTGATATATCTTGTTCAATGCGACAATAGAATTATTGTTCCTATTCTTCCTAGTGGTATTCGTGATATTACTCTATCCGAATTTCGCGAACGTCTTCCTCAAAACAAAATTGTAGGAAAGGCTACAGAACAACAAATGAATAGCAAATTCAATGTGGATGAAGTGATGGATAGTCTTAATAAAATGTTTGGGTTCTAATTCTCTTTTTTTGATTAGTGGTGCTTAATACATACAAATTGTTACTCCAAAAAAAATCAGAAGACTACGAGAAACTTTTGAACGCAATTTTGCATACTCGTATTGAAGACAATTTCAATACCTATGCAATTATGTGCGATAGAGGCAGTAAAGCTGACTATGTTCAATCATATTACTACGATCTTCTTCAAGTAGAAAACTTTGTAAGTACTAATGTTGAAAAGGGAGTATGGTTCACAAGTATATATTTAAGCTGGCTTTTACATGAAACATACATAACAAAGAATAATCTTTCCATAAGTTTTGATGTATTTTGTGAATTTGTGGAAAATAATTTATATAGAAAGATTATTGAAAAGAATAGATATGAATGTTATGGCTTCTGTATGTCTGCACTAACTATTCTTGATAAAGAGTTACTTACAGATTATCATGGAGAAAAAAGATACACCCTTTTAAAACTGGCTATTGAAGGAATCGTCACATATCTATATTACCATATTGGGGTAAATATTTTATGGGATTCAGAAATGTATTCTAATTATGCACGTTTGTTTGATAGATACAAGTCTGAAATGATGTCGATTACAATGAGTCTGTTAATTGGTTCTTATCCCCAATATAGTTATTGTTATGGTATGTATGAGGCCTATTTATGTGCCCCCGCTGAATGTCCTTACAAACTGGAATACCATAAAAATGCATTAATGATGCAACAAAATCAGACAGTTGTTAGTGTAACAAAAGATGCTATGGATGCTAGTTTCCTTGATGCCGTTGCTTTGGGGAAGAAGCAATTTTTGGTATATACTAAAAAAATGCTCCAATATTACATTGTTGACGAAAGTGAATTAAATGGCATGAAGGACTATGTCGGATTATTAAATCTTGAATATAATAAAAAGATCGCTAAAAACCCTGGATTTGAAAATCTTAGATGTTTAGAACGATACTTCCAATTGGAGCCCTATGACAAAGAAGGTTATATATTTCCTCCTTATAAAAAGACTGCAATTGATTACCACAAACTCTTGAATCATTTAGGAGTGAAAGAAAGAGACTGTAAAAAAATGGACCTTAATGATGGAGAAACATTGGTTTGCACTCCTATGATAAACATTTTCCCTCATTTTCATAAAAGCAAGGTTGGAGGTAACACTGATAGCTCTTCGATATTATTTGTAAGAATGATCGTTAGACCTGACGAATCTATTAATTCAATTATTGTTATTGGATTGCAACTTTATGAATTGTATCGTGATATTTCAACCTCTGAGTTATTTTTTGACATACCTTGTCTCGTCGGCCAATGGGATCCTCAATATGAGGGTGGAATGGATTATATGATTTTGCTTGCAGGAACAAATAACGATATAAAACATTATCAAAGATGAAAGATTTAACATTAATATCAAAACGCCATCAAAGGTATGAAAATGGCTTTCCTGTTATGGAAATTCAACATTGTGGAAGAGCCTTTATCATTAAAAACTCTAATTTTGTAGAGTTGATGAATGGAGCACCAGTGTCTCCTTCAGAAGGTTTTTTGGTAAGATTGATCAACACAGACAATCGAGATGCTAATGGAAATTATCTCGAAATGATGCAACCAAAGTTAATGGAGGTTGTTTCTCGTGACATTAATAAAATAGAATTGCGAGGTGTAAAAATGGAAATAATGGATGTGATAGGTGCCGATTTTAGTAATTATTCTATGACTCTTTATTTAGTATCAAATAAAGTTGAAAAATGCGTTTTCCATTTATTAGACAGACATATTGACATTGAATATCTTGACATTGAATAAGTTTTTCTGCTATCCTGAGAAAGTGAACAATTGTTCTTAGACCTCTACATGTGGAATTTTTAGAATTGCATAATAAAAGGACACCAGAATTATTCTATCTTCGAGGTTTTATGGTTTTAATATAAGAGGTGTATATGATCATTCCTAGACATTTCTTTCTCATACTATTACTCCTCCCGCTGAGAAGCATCGCTCAGCCGTGTATCAACGACTCGGCATTGATTCCTGTTGATTCGACGGTGAGGATCGGACATCTGGAGAATGGACTCACCTATTATATCAAGTACAACAACTGGCCTGAGAACAGGGCGAGCTTCTATCTGGCGCAGCGCGTGGGAAGTCTGCAGGAAGAGGACAACCAGCGGGGACTGGCCCATTTCCTGGAGCACATGTGCTTCAATGGCAGTGAACATTTCCCAGGGAACCGTGTGGACAGTTTCTTCGAGAGTATGGGTGCCAATGACGGTGTGAATGCCTATACGAGCATCGAGGAGACGGTCTATAACATCGACGACATCCCGACAACCATCAGTCAAGAGAAACTTGACAGTTGCCTGCTGGTGCTCTACGACTGGGCCAACGGGCTCTCACTCGACTCCGTAGAGATCGAAAAGGAACGTGGTGTGATCCACGAGGAATGGCGCTCAGGGCGAAGTGCCTCCTCCAGGATCTATGAGCGCCAACTGCCCCTACTCTACCCTGACAGCAAATATGGTCACCGCCTGCCCATCGGACGGATGGAGGTGGTGGATCATTTCAAGCATCAGGAGCTGAGGGATTACTATGAGAAATGGTATAACCCGGAAAACCAGTGCGTCGTCGTGGTGGGTGACATCGATGTGGATCAGACGGAAGCCAAGATCAAACGGCTCTTTGGCGACATCCGCCCCAAAGGACAGTCAGGCAAGGTGGTCACGGTGGAAGTACCCGACCACCCAGGCATCATCTACTCCATTGACCACGACAAGGAACTGCAGGGCAACTCCATCTTCCTGCTCTTCAAGCACAGAGCCACCACACCGGAAGAGCGCAAATATGTAGGTTACTGGACAGACTGTCATAAGACCTCTGCTGCGCTCACCATGCTCAACACGCGATACAGCGATGAAGCCTTGAAACCAGACTGTCCTTACCTGTCGGCCTCAGTAGATGATGACGACTACTGCATGTCGAGCACCAAAGAGGCCTTCAGCATCTCCTGTGAAACAAGGGACAGCATGCAGGTCCAGGCCTTGACAGCAGCACTCATCGAATGCAGACGAGCAGCAGAATACGGCTTTACGGAAGAAGAATACCAACGCTACAAAGCCAATCGGATCTCCACCTTGGACAATCTGCTGATGTCGGCAGATAAACGTGAAAGCACCACGCTGGCGAGTGAGTATTACAACCATTATCTCTATGGTACTGACATCTCTTCTGTCGAGGATTTTGTTGCCATCCAAAAAGCCATCACCAACCAGACGACCCTCCAAGAAGTCAACCAGCGGATGAAAGAACTGCTGCCAAAGCGTAACGGTAACATGGTGATTGGTTGTTGGACCATCGAGAAAGACAGCGCCTATTACCCTACAGAAAAAGAACTCGAAACAGCTCTGATGGCTGGTAGAGAGGCTCCGTTGACACCTTACGTGGATGAACTCAAAGGCGCCAAGCTCCTGAATGAACTACCCCAGAAAGGCTCCATCATCAAAGAAGACTCCATACCCGAATTCGGGTTCACCCGCCTCTCACTAAGCAATGGGGCCACCGTACTGATCAAGCATACCGACATCGACAAGAGCCAGGTGCTCTTCAAAGCCTATGGTAAGGGAGGTTGGACGTTATATGGTGAAGAAGATGATCCCAACATCACCATGCTTTATTCTGTGGACTTTGGCAATAATGGCCTTACCTCGTCTCAAGTAGAGAAGCTGTTGGCTGGTAAACGTGTAAACTTGCGTCACGGTATCTCCCAGCGTCACTTCTCATTTACTGGTAGTGCAAATCCTGTTGATCTGGAAACGCTGATGCAGATGATCTACGCTGATTTTACAAACATCAGCAAAGACACTGCTGCCTATCAGAAAGCCCTCAAAGACATGGCTATATATCTGAAGAATAAGAAAACAGATCCTGAGAGTGCCTTTTCCGACTCAATCACTGTGACCAATAACGGGCATCATCCCCGCTTTAAAATTCTCACAATGGACGACTTGTCAAAAGTCAGCAACAATCGCATCCTTTCAATGATTCAGGAGCAGACCTCAGCAGCCCAGAACTACACATTCTTGTTTGTTGGAAACTACAATGACTCCACCATCCGTCCGTTGATAGAACAATACCTAGCCTCCCTGCCCAACCGTCAGCAACTCTCACAAGGTCCTTATATCAAGAACTGGTTGATGAGAGACGCCAGCTGTCATTTCAAACGGCAGATGGAGACACCCAAAACGATGGCTCACATGGAATGGTTCACGGAAGCACTCCCCTATTCACTTGACCATTACATCAAGGCGCAGACAGCCAGTGAGATACTCAACCAACTCTATAAGAACATCATCAGAGAGGAGAACAGTGCCACCTATGGCTGTTATGCAAACTACTTCATGCTTCGAGACGACAAAGACAGTTGCCAGATAGGATTCACCGCCGATTGTGAGATGAAGCCGGAGATGTGCGACTCAGTACTGACGCTGATGAAAACCACTTTCAATAGCATAACGAAAGAGATCGAAGAGACCATATTCAGGAATGCCAAAGAGAGCCTGCTGAAATCATTCGACGAACTGGTAAAGACCGCCAACGGTTTCTGGCTCGACACCATGTGGAGAAAAGAGAACACAGGTCTCGACTTCTACACCGACAGACGCAAACTGATAGAACAGCTCACACCCAACGAACTTCTATCATTCATGAAGGTATTTCAAGCTCACGCCCACTATAGCGAAACCCTCATGCAACCGGAATAAAAGGCGAGGCGCATGTTGCGCCCCGCCTTTAGTTTACACCTTGATGAAACCAGATTTCCTTCGATTATCCCTGGGCTTCACAGCGAAGTGGATCCAATGGTTGCCTGAGCCGTTCTTCTCGATGAAGAGTTCATCGAAATCTCGCTTAGTGCCTTCAGAGATATCCAGGAGGATCGAGGCATAGCGGATGGCCTGTTCAAAGCCCGACACGTGGAGATCCACCGCGCAGCCCGTCAGGTGGTTACTCGTTGGAGCACCCCCTACCCTTTTATTCACCTCTGGCGAGCGATAGCCCGACGTGATAACAACACCTTGAGACTTCCCTTCGTACAGCGTATTGTAGCTGTAACGGAGATCTTCGAGCCAGTTCTCACAGAGATTCTTCAAGTTCTCAATCGCCACTCGACTTGGGATATTCTGATCCTCCGTCTTATAACTCGTCTTGGTCAACTCCCCGAGCGTAAAGTGAGGCGATAAGCGAAGGCCATCAAGCTTGCTTGAATGGCTGAGCGCAGCCTCACTCGGCGAAGCCAAGTGCTCACTTAACTTCATGTCCTTATTCATCATTACTTCTTTCATCATTTGATTGATTTAATTGAAAATTCTGATGCCGCGCCGCCGCAGTGCCGCAGCGCCGCGGCATCAAGGTTAACGGTTATAGCATGACGGTTCCCGTCTTATGGAACAGGGCTTTCTGGGTACCTTTCTCCTCGCCCACCTTTTCGATCAGATGATCGCGATACAGACGTGTCACCTTCTTGCGAGCGGAGGCTGCACTACCCAGATTGAAGCAGCGAACCACATCCTCGACAGTAAACTCATCAGGCAGTCGTTTGAAAGCCTCAAAGGTCTTCTGCTTACGCTGGATGTTCACAGAGGCATCCTTCTGCTTGTTGTCGAAATATGCTTCGGCCATCGCCCCGAAGTAGTGGCGCTGACAGGCATACTGGATATTCACGATCAACTCAGCCAGTCGCCAATCCACCTCGTCCGTCTCAAACTCACCACACCAATACGAGCCATCCTGTTTCATCTGATCCCAATGGCGCATCACGATAAAGGGCGCGGAGAAGTTCAGTCCATGATAGGCACAGCGCTTCAAGAGCATCTCATCCGCCTTGGATTCATTCTCCTTTGCATCCTCCATACGGCGCGCCGTCCAGTCATAAAGTTCATCCACAATCTTCTGCACGGAGAGTTCACCCTTCATACGGTCGAGTTTCTCTGCCCAATCTTTCAGACGGTTGTCGCTGTCAAGATCCACCAGACGTTCACGACTCATCATCTCGAAATCAGTGGCAGGCAGGGGGATGCAAGTCAGGCGCGTGGCCAGTCCAGATCCGAAGTTCTGCTCATTCACCATCTTCTTCAGAGCGATGGGCGTACCTGTGTAGATGTAATTCCAGATCACATAGAACTCCTGAAACACCGAATCCACATTTGAATAGGCCTGACCATCCTCCTCGTTATGGAACGCTTTGAGTTGCAGGGCTTGCTTGTCGATATACGCACCACCTTTCTGCAGCGACAGGGTATTATCCAACTCCGTGTCGAAGGTCAGCATGTGCAGTTGCATCGGCTCGCCATCCACTTCCTCCTTGGCGTTCACCATGTCCTGGATAAACTGGGCATTACTCGTTCGCGCTGGATGGATCCTCACCACCACCTTCGGCTTCTTCGGTTTCTCCTTATTGGCGCCCTTCGTACGCATCTGTTCGCGATAGGCATTGATGGCCTCCTTGCCGATCTTGTCAGCTGCCACGATGGGCGAAGCCAGGAGTTTGAACAGTCGTGTCGCAAAGCTCTTACCACTGGCAGGGTCACCGATGATGAGCGTCGAATTGTTCAGGCGTCGCAATTCCTCAGGGCGATGGTAAAAGCGATAGGTGCAGCGTGTCATCAGTGTCATCAGCAGTCCACCAGCCACGAATAGCGCTGCTGGATACTGGTTGCGCTTCAGTCCCTTTGTAATATCCTTGATGATTGGATAATCCTCGCCGAGCGCCTCAATCTGCGCACCCCATTCCCAGAGCCATCGGCTGATGTCTGCTTCACTGGTGACTATCGCCTTCTGCGTTTGCGCCTTCGTGATTTCCACATACGAGCGACCCGTTGCCTCCTGAATCGCGGTGAGCATCGCCTTTGAAGGCAAAGAACTGGCATATTTCCGTTCCTTCTGAGCCATACAACTGGCTGCACTCTCCACCGTCTGAGCCACGTTTTCATTCCGTTCCTCGATGATTTCCTGCACCCACGGTTGCGCCTCCACAATCCGCTGCACAAGGGCTTTATCCCCATCGAGCAAAAGCAGCAGGTCTGTGGCCAGTTTGAGTGACTCCGTATGACGGTTGGAGTCTGCTGCGCAGGGCAGTTTGTCTGCATAGCGAGCATCAATAATACACTGTACATCATACCCTCGCCATTTTAACGGTACTGACTCAGCGTCCACCTGGCCGACATCCCCAGCCCCTTGTTTAACAACCTTGCTGGCCACAACATCAGTCGCAGCAGCACGACTATTACCAGCACGATACTCAGCATCGTATTTCTTACCAAATTCTTTGTTTTCATAAGTAAATAGTTCTTTGTCAATGAATAGTATGTCAGATTCTTTGCAAATGTAACTCATCCTCGATGAGTCCTTTCCACTTTCATCGATGGTCACATTACCAAGCTCACTCGCCATAGCGTGTTGATTATCTATGAGGTTACCCTTCGCTACATCAGCCTTAAACACGACTTTCAAGCCCTTACCTGAAGGAGTCACATAGACCAGCAGAATACCAGTCCTTTTAGTCCTGTCGTCCGTTGCCAAATGCCAACTCTCAAACACCTCGCGCGGATTCTCCACGTGGTCGATATCCATCACCACCAATCCTGTCAGCCTCGTAGCAGATTGTTTTCGCCAGGCACCAATCTTACCAGCCTTAGACGTGGTTTCATCGAATGTCGCCTGAAAGATAAAGGCAGGCAGCTTGCGTTTCAGGGAAGCCTCGCCAGTCTCACGATACTTGTCAATGTTCTCGTTCCATTGCTTCGCCCTGACGAGCGCATAAAACTGCGCTTCGTCAACGGGCAAAGTAGGATTGCTAAAATTCTTCTGATAGCAAAACATATACTAAAAGTTTTTGTGTTAGACAAAGTCAATCAATTCACGGTCGATCAGGGCGTTTTTCGCATCGCGGGTATGATCCTGCAGCAACCCCATCACCTGGGCGGTGCCCACTTCCTTGGGGAAACTACCAAACACCTTGATACGTGCCACCGACTCCTTCACCCAGCCCCAGGGCAATTTCTTGATGAGTTTGTCCTTCGGATGCTTTGGCTTCTTTCGAACCCACGCGTTAAAGATAATCTTACCTGTCCATACATCACGATGCAGTGAACCTTCCACGTACTTTCCTTCCACGAGGCTTACGAGAACCTCTTCTTCTATCTCAATATACTTTTTCATAACTTGTCGAATTAATGAGTGAAGGTTGTGTCAGAATTTGGCCATTTTCACTACGTAGACTTCCTCCACCACGCTTCGACTCGGTTATTACTTTCTATTTAATACTGGGGGCAGTCCCCAGTGGTTACTTACAACTTTTAGTTATCTCTTTCAACATCTCCTCGGCTTCTTCTGTGAATGTAGGAGTCAATATATCGAACATCGCCATAGCGTCAAAACCTTTTGCCTTGGCAAAGACCTTCAGATATGCTACCATCTGCGACAGAGCATAGGTCTTTACGAATATTCCATAATAATCGAACCCATAACCCATCATCTGCTTCGCCAGTTCCACACCCAGGCTCTCGCCTTCGTTGTACAGCATTGCCAACTGTTCAAATGGCAGCTTCACGCCATTAGCAGGGCTCTCGCCATGGTTATAAACCAACTTGTTTAATCCGTTACTCATTTTAATCTTTTTCTTTTTCATAACTTTTAATGTTTTAATGAATTAATACTATTTGCGTTCCTTTCAGGCGAACCACTGCTCCTGTTTGTAATCCAGCGATCTTCAGTCCATCGGACATTTCCCACTGGCGACATTTGAATTTCTGTTCAACGATCAGCCCCACCTTCGAGCAGATCCTAGTGCCGTCGTTTTGGACTTCCCTGTGCTGACACGAAGCACAGCATTCTTTGATCTCAATGTGATACCGATTCTTCATTTTCCATCTTACTGAATTTTTAATTGTTAATAACTTGCCAAGTCCCGAAGGTACTCAACGTAACTTTTTCTCATTTCGGCTACGGAGAGGCGATCGCACGCTTCCATATACCCTTCATCCAATAGTTCATCTTCCTCTAATCTTCGCTCATAAGCAAACATCAAATAGTCCAACGAACAAACTTCAATTCTTTCTCTTTTCATATCCAATTTCTTTCTTGTTTTCTGATTTCATCGGCAAAGGTAGAAAGACTTTTTGGGGCGTGAAATAGCCGTAAAACAGTTGTTTAAGATCTTGTTTAAGAATTCAGTTACTTGTTTAAGATCTTGTTTATGATTCCTCTTTTTGCTGTTCCAAAAGCACTTAAAAACTGCCTTACCACGTTCTTTCTTCGTAAAATCTCACTGGGATTATCCATATCCGTAAACGTCCAATCAGGGAAGTGATTAAACGTCTTAGAATAAGCAAGCGACAAGGTAATCCGTGAAGGGAGTTTCTCTATACCTATTTCATATAGATAATCAAGGAAAGCCTGGGGCGACCTGAAACGCTCATAATCATCAATCAGCCCCTCATTGATAGCCATCATAACCCACGTATAATCATAGCCGAAACGAAATACATGGTTATTCCTTAATGTCTGGATGGCATACACCATGCACTGGTCACGATCGTTCATAACGTCCGTTATGCCACTTTCGCACACCACTTCCACCTGAGGGCACAGACTAACCATACCCATAAACTTCTCATACGCTGAGTCATCAATCTTTAAAATAACTTGTTTCATCTGTTTGCACGTTGCGAAACAGAATAGGCCTACCTGTCTCAGGTTTGTAATAATGTTAATTGTTGCATTCCAGGAATGCGGCGTAAAAGTATAACAAAATTATTGATGAAACAACAAAAATAAAAGGTATTATCGATAATGGCTGATAATACCTCTTAATGGATCTTTTTGGCACATTTTGGCGGTTGCCTAAAAGACAAAAATATTATTGAAACGATTTGAATGTCTCTTTCATCTTCTTATATTGGGAATCGTTGTCATAACTGGTGCTGTTTGGGTTGGTCCAATCATTGTATGACCGCTCTTTGATCAGTCCATTCAGCTCTGGGAATTCCTTCATCACCGCCTTATAGGGGATGTGGTCGGTCAACTTGTGGTCAAAGAGGAATCTAAAGGGGCGGGCTATTCCCTTGGGGGTCTTTTGGTCCTTCAGTGCCTCATGCAGGAACCAAACGATGGCCTCTTTATTATCCGCCAGGATATACGTCAGGATATCATCCGACTTCTTACTGATCCGGGGCTGTTTGCTCTCTTCCTTCATGACTTTTAGAATCCGACGCATCATCAGCGCTTCCTCGTAGCCGATCATGATCAGATCGGCAGGATTGACCTTCTCCATCTCTTTCAGATACGACATTTCGTAGTCAAGGAGCCACATCACATTCTCTGTCTGCTCCCAAGGTTCCAACATTATCTGCACGCCCTGGCCTTTCAGCACCCAGTTGAAGGCACTCTCCACCATTCTTGCCAAGGTGTCAGGGTTACGAAGAGATTGGGAGCACTTTTCAACGACTAGATAAGGCTCATGATAAAGAACTGAATGAAGCACGATTCGCACGAATGCGAAATCCATACCCTTCTTAAATTGACCCACCATCAGGAACGCATTGCCATTCAACGAGCTACCGATGTAACGACGTACGTATTCCTCCCCACTGTCCTTAGGATGTCTGAACCTAAACTCTTTCTCCATATCCATATCCGCCTGCATCGCTTTTTCAAACAACTCCAACTGGTCAGAATTGGGATGGTCATCAAAAATTGAAAGTTGCGTACTCACGAGTCGCATCTTATAAAGTTTCAAATTGCGGAAACACTGGCTAATGAGAGCACTGATTTCCTGTTCTCGGGACAACAAGTCCCCACTGAAAATCTTCTTTTTCATGTTATCTATTTTCTTTAGGTTTGAAAATTTTGATGGCAAGCCATCGAAGTTAAAAATTTAGCGTGCAAAATTACATCAAAAGTGTAAGAATTACAAATAAAAAAAACAAAAACTTTGGTAGTTACAAAAATAACCTTTACCTTTGCACCGCAATTAGAAAAACTAGCATTAAATCCATGATACTATGGACGGACAGTTAGCAAATTTATGAGGAGGAATAGTGAGGTGTCAATATGTCACCTTATAAAGAAGAAATTGGTTTTTAGTTATTCATATGATTGTTGGCAGAAGGGGGCTCGCAGTGATGCGCGCCCCCTTCTATTTTCAGCATGCAATAAAGTGATCTTTGTTTCTAGCCGCGCTCATTACGTGGTAAACATCTTCGTGGTTCGCCTCACACACTTCGATACATTCTTTCATTAAGCGATTAGCAATTTCTGCATCCTCTTTTGTAAACATTGGTTCATTTGCATATTTGACAAGATAGTCTTCGAAGGGCTTTTCTTTGGTGACATATAATTGGAGATCTTTCAAATAATCAGCAAACTGTTTCACCTCATCCATGGTCGTTATATGCTGAAGGCTGAAATGGTCGCAATCGAATTTTCTTCCTCCGAATAACGCAATGATGAGAAAACATTGTACCGCACATATTTCTATATGATTACATTCGCAAACCTCTTTTGCCTCATGATATAGACGACAACCACATTCTACTTCCTCCTTTGATAAAGGTGGGGTTATTTTGTCAATACCCATGTTAAATCCAAAATCTTCAGGTGAACTTACCATAGCATGCAAATCCATTAACTCATACTTTAAGAGCTGTTTCACCTCGTCCATGTTGGTGATATGCTCCAGATGGAATGCCTCGCAATTAAACAAATTACGAGCCTTTGTTACTTCTTTCTTCATATTTCTATTTAGATAATAATAATGTTATATTTAGCTTTTTTGCTGTTTATTTTAAATTTCGAGGTGCAAAATTACAGCTTTTATGCCTTTCTACAAAGATTTTTCGCCACTATTTTTTCAGCCTGTTTCGCCCAAACGCCCAAACCATTTGAAGCCCAAACAGATACAACGATTATTTTCTTGCAAAAAAAATCCAAGGTGTGTCCCCTGTGTTGAAACCCCTCCAAACTCTTCTGCTAAAAAAGCCAAATTTCCATCATCTGCCCCACATGATCACTGATGGCTTTGTCCCATGCCAAGAGTTCATAACGCTGAACCTCGATATTCATATCTCCTGAGATAATCGTAGGAGGGTTCTT
>JAEEGK010008628.1_pt1 | contig 24006 bp, 11 predicted proteins | sample 8958771 | NCBI WGS metagenome assembly JAEEGK01 (sample SAMN16246547, study PRJNA631951) | gut metagenome | biome: gut microbiome; feature: rumen; material: SC-attached | host: Bos | place: Iran: Karaj | collected 2018-10
TTGGTTTTTTTTTTTATTAATAAAAAAAAAATAAAATAAAGTTGTTTTATTGGGGGCTGGGGATTGGGGATTGGGGATTGGGGATTGGGGATGGGGGATTGGGCCCAATCCCCAATCCCCAATCCCCAATCCCCAATCCCCAATCCCCAATCCCCAATAGTTATAATTAAGAATTTTTATAAATTAATTATTAAAATTCATAATTATAATTAAATTTTTTATATTTTGTAAATTTTTAAAAACAAAAATATGTTTCAAAATAAATATTACTCTTTAATTTTTTTTAAAATTAAATCATATTCTCTATATACTTCTCTCATTGTATAATTTTGGAAAATTACCATAAGTTCAAAAATCACTGTAAGTATAAATAAAAGATTATAATGTGTTTTATTGATAATATATTTTTGAACATCTTTTTCTAATTTTTGAATAATTACCCAAACAAATAAAGTAACAAAACAAGAAAAAATTATAAATTGGTTTGTTAAATCCAAACAAATTTCTCTTTCTCTATCTTTCATTATTTTATAAACAGATTTTATTCCAGAATATAATAAAAATGATAATAGAACACCACAATAAAAAATATAATAAGTATTAATCATCCAAAGATTAATAATTAAAACAATTAAATGAATTAAAATATTAACTGCTAATAAAGATATAATACAATAAAATATTTCCCATAAAATTAAAAATTTTTCATAATTATTTGCAATAATATTATGTTTTTTAACTTTTTTTATTATTTCTTTTGAAATTGATGAATTTTGATTTTCATTATTATATTGATTATATTTATCTAGTAAATTTAATTTTAATGGGTCAGTTTCTTCAAAATTTTCATTGTCTTCTTTCAATTTATCTTTTTTTGTTTTTTCTTCAATATCGAATATCATTTTATCCACATTTGAATTTTGATTTTGATGTCCTATAAATAGATCATTCGAATCATTAAATGATTCATTTTCATTATGATTGTTTATATAAGTTAAAACTAAATTTTCCTCTAATTTCATAGAAATTAAATTAGAAATTCTTCGAAAAGATTTAATTTTAATTTTAATGGGCTTAGCATTGATACAAAAATCAAAAATTTCTTTACTATTAATTATTTTATTAAGTTTCCCTAAATTTTCTTTTTTCCCAATTAAATTTAAAACTTTAACTTTAAAAATTTTAGCTCTCATAATTTTTATATCTAAAAAACCAAAATTAAAAAAAAATTATTAAAAATAAAATGGAAATAAACACACAAACAAATCAACCAGTTCAACAAACAAATACAGTTCCTCAAGAGAAACCTCCAAAACGTTCAAAAAAGAAAAAAAATTTTGGATTATGCAATCAAGAATTATTAAAATTAGTAGGAAGAGGAAGTGCAATAATTTGTGAAATACTTCGTTTAAAAGATTATATTCCAGAAGCATATTCAAATAAAGAAGAAGAAAAAATATATAAAGAAATAATATATGATTTCACTTATTTTAAAAGTGGAATTAGAGATAAATTTGAAGAAAAATTACATTCAAATCAATCTTTATTAGATATGGATGAAGATTTTAGAACAAATAATATTGAAATAATAGAAAGATTCTTTTCTTTATTTTATTCAATTTTTCAATATATTACAGATTGGAAAAGCTTTTTAGAACAAGTAAATCAAGGTAGATTTGTTCAACATACATTAGATAATATAATAACAAATAAAGAACTACGACCAATATTTTGTGAAAGTTTATTTTCAATTGGAGTAATGTTATTATTAGTAGATAAATTAATTCCAGGTCCAATACGAGAAAAAATAATAGTAAGTTATTATAGATATAAAGGACAAACAACAATAACAAATTTTGATTCAATTTTTAAAATATTTAAAGACACATCTTATATTCCACCAACATCATTTAGTGACCCAAAAGATGAAAAAAAACCATCAAAATACCCGATAGATTTTTTTTCAAGATGTGAATTACCTCATCAAATAATAGAAAATACAATAGGAATTTTAAAAGATAATGATATATATGAACAAACACTTGCTTTTCCTTCTCCTGAACATAGATCTCATGCTTTAAGTTCACAAGCTGCAATTCTTGTTATTGCTTTATTTTTCTGTCCTCAAATTTTAGAAAAAGATCAAAGTAAAATGAGAGAAATAGTTGATAAACATTTTAATGATAATTGGGTCATTTCTATTTATATGGGATATACTATTGATATCCAAGATTATTGGAAAGAATTTAAAGCTGCTAATAAAGCACTTGAATTTTGTCTTGATGAAACTATGTTAAAAGAAATTAAAACTAAAAATTATAATAAATTAAAAGATATGACTCAACAAGTTAAAAAATATTTAAATGAAGGAATTATGACTGAAGAATTTGTTTTAAAAGATATTGAAAATTTATTAGTAATTTTAAGACAAAGTAATGTTGCTTTAAGATGGTTTATTTTACAAAGAAATATTAATCATAAGAAATTTAGGCAATTATTTAATGAAGGTTTTACACATAGTGATATTATACATCTACTTTTGAATTTATCTCAGTTTGAATATTTATTAAAAAAAATGTTTACAACTTTGGTAAATAATAAAGAACAATTATGGAAAACTGATAAAGAAAAATGTTTACAAAAATTATCTCAATTAGTTTCTTATTATAGTGGAAATACAGCTTTTTCACAAGACGTAAAATTAGAAAATTATTCAAAATATTTTGAAGAAACAAGTAAAAAAATAAATGATTTAAATTATAATAATCCAACAAGAACTGGAAAAAAAATAGGTCAAATTAGAGAAGAAATTGATGATATAAGGAAATTATGGAATATATCAGGAGCTGCTTTTGCAACTCAAAATATAAATGAAATAAATGATACTTTAAATCATATGTTACTCATATTAAATGTTAAAAAAAATTATTTAGTTTATATTGCAAAAATATCTGATTTTTCATATGCTTGGATTAGTATTCAAGATTATTGTGATGAAATGAGAAATGAATTAAAAAATGATTCTAAAAAAGTTCTTTTATTAAGAGCAACATTTCTTAAATTAGCTTCAATATTGAATTTCCCTTTAGTAAGATTATTTGAAATTGAAAGTGATGATATTGACTCAGTTACAAATTATTATTCTGGAGAATTAGTTAAATTTGTTAAAGATATTCTCCAAATAATTCCACAAAGTGTATTTCAAATTTTATCTCATATAAGTGATATTTTTTCAAGTGGATTTAAAGAAATCCCATTAAAATTACCTAAAATTGAAATTAAAAATTATATTCAAGAAGAAAAAAGATTTGATTTAGCTCAAAGTGTTCATAAAATATCAATGTTTACAAAAGGTATATATTTAATGGAAAAAACTTTAATGGGAGTTATTGAAGTTGATCCAAAAATTATTTTAGAAGAAGGTATTAGAAAAGAATTATTAAGATTATTAGCTTATGTTTATCATAATATGATTAATTTTGGTCCTGATGATAAAATTGATATTAGTTCAAAATTAGAAGAATTAATCAATAAAATTAAATCACTTAAAAAAAGTTTCATTTATATTCAAGATTATATCAATATCAATGGAAGTAAAATGTGGTGTGAAGAAATGCATAAATTAATTAATTATTATGTAGAAATTGAAGCAAATAAATTTTTAAAAAAAAAAATAAAAATTAAAGAAGAAGAACAAGAACTACAAAGATATTTATTAGAATTTATTTCTCCTTTAAAAAACTCTCCTCAATCAAGAACATTTTTAGGAAGATTAATGAATTATGTAATTTCATTAACTAATCCAAAAAAATCATGGTTTTGTCCTGCAAATTACATTTGGTATGATCTAAGTACAAAAAAAAATGAAATATTTGGAATTAGAACAATAAATAAAATTAAAGAAGCAATTGGAATTGAAGGATTTCAAGGATTTGGAAAATTATTAGGTTATTATAATTACCAAAATATATTAAATATGCCAATTTATTATAATCAAATAACATCAATTCCTAATATCAACACTCTTTTAAAAAATATCAGCCAAGAATTTGGTAATCCTTTTGTCATAAAATTTAAAAACAAAGAAAAAGATTATAAAAATTTATTAAATAGAATTGAATCTTTTGATTCTAGAATTAGTCAAGAAATATTTGATAGAATTTTGAAAATAGGACAAATTGAATTTTTAAGAAAATTACAAAATTTTTCATTAAGTGAAAATTCAGAAGTTGAAGCTTATATTTTATCAAGTCAAATAAAATCAATGAATGAAATAAATTTATTGATTTTAAAAAATAATATTAATTTAAAATTTAATGATCCAGCAATAAATCAAGATCCCAATAATCAAAATGCAGAAGAAGTGGCAAGAGAACAAGTAAAAAAAATTAATAATTATTATAATGATTTATGTTCATTTTTAGAAGACTTTGGTTTAGTTGATACTCAACATACTTTTTATTGTAATTTAACAAGTTTACAATATCTTCCTTTATTAATTACAATCTCAGTTTATAATCAATTTAAAAATTATTTTCATTTAGATAGAAAAAATTGTACTTTGAAAAAAAAAGATGGAATGCCATTTGATTTATATTATTTCACTTTAGGAGTTTATTGTATACTTTATCAAATGGGGAAAAATAATATTATTTTATTTATTGCACTTTTAAGCTTTTTAATGAGAACTAATTTGATAAATCTTTTTGGTTTAAAATCTGGAAAAAGTACAATTGTTGATGCTAATCCTGAAACATCTAAAATAATTGCTATTATTCAATTATTTTTACAAGAATTAGCAGCCAATACTAGAATTGATTTAAATTATTTTGAAATAAATTTCAATAGTTATCTAATATTTAGAAATATTATTGATACAGAAAATAAAATTTAAATTTAAAATATTATATCATAATTGCAATTTTTTTATATTTAATTTTTTCTAAAAAGAAAATATATAATAAACCAAACAAATAATAATATAATAAATTAATGATATATTGATTTTATGATTCATTGAAGTTCTATTATAAAAAAATCTTAGCATATCATTGAAAATTGTGGTGTTGAATTATTATTAATTAATAAAACTTTCTTATTTTTTAATTTTAGCATTTTATCTGCCAACGGCATTCCTTTATAATTTTCAATAGTTAATTGAACTTGATTATCAATAAAATTATATATAACTAAACTTTTATTAGTTCCTAAAAAACAAATTTTTTCATTATAAGGAAGAAAAGATATAATATTAGAAAAATTATTGGCACCCCATCTTCCTACCAGTGCTACCTGTCTGTGAAATCCAAGATTATTATTATTTCCAAATCCTAAATTATTAATGTTATTTAAAAATGGATTACCATTATAATTATTATTATTATTATTATTATTATTGTTGTAATTATTATTATTGTTGTTGTTATTATTATTGTTATTGTAATTATTATTATTGTTATTATTATTAATATTGTTATTGTTATTATTATTTCTATTAGTATTTAAAAATGATATAGGATTATTTAATAATTCAGAATGATTTTCAATATCATAAATGAGAATATTTTTATCCCTTTGGAAAATAATTTTATTTCCTTTTCCATATTGATACAATCCAGTAATTTTTCCTTTTTCTTCCATAGAAAGTATTTCTAGATTTTTTTCGAAATCATAAACTTTAACAGTAGAATTATTAGAATTAAGATTAAAAGCGACAATCAAATTCATTTTATCCAAAATAAGTAATTGAATATTTAAAAAATTAGGATTAAAAGTATTTAATATTCCATAATTATCTTTACTTAAAATAAAAATAGATCCAGTTGTTTGACTATAAACAACAATATTTTCATTTTTTAATTGTTTAATACAAGAAATAATTCCAGGTACTTTATTAATTATTTTAGTTTCATTTCCTTCCATTGTCCATTCTCTAATAGGGTCAGTAATTAAATGATTTATTGAATTAGAAAAAAATTGTGTTCCTGCTCCAGAAAGTAATATTCCATTTTTTAATTGACATAAAGATAATATTGATGTTGTATGTCCAATTAAAGTATTTATTTCTTCTAATTTATCTGAATTTAATATATGAATTTTTTTATCATCTCCTCCTAAAGCTATATTACCATTTGATAATTCTATAATTGAATGAATTTTTATTCTGTTGAAAGATTGTGATAATCTTTGTAAGTTAAATTTTTTTTTTTTTACTTTAAATGGAATGCTATAAGTATTATTATAATGTAATATTTGTTTATTATTGTTTGAGTTATTAAATTGATATTTTATTTTATGTCTTTCGAAAAATTCTAATGAATTATTTTTAAATTTTATTAATATTTGATTTAATTGATTTTGAATATTTTCTCCTCCTGAATTATTATAATAATTTGAATTCCCTAAGTTAAGGTAAGATGAACTATAATTATTTTTAAATTCATTTAATAAATGAGGTTTAAATGAGTTTGAATAATTATTATTTCTGTCTTTTGATTCTTCATAAATTCCAGTTGCATTTTTTATAGTTACAAATTGAGGTATAATTTCACCTGAATTATTATTTGTATTAAAGAAACTTTCCATTATAATTTTATATAAAGCAATATTTATATAATTATTTTTAAAAAGTTTTTCACATTCATTATTAATTTCATTTTGAATGATAAAAATTTGATTTAAAATAGAACTCAAATAGGCATCTTGATTTTTTTTAAAATCAATTATTTCATTTATTTTTGTATCAAAAAAATCATTAATTTCATCTAAATTTTTAAATTTCATTAATTTTAAACACTTTTCATAATATTCTTTAATAGTAATAATCTTCTCTTTATGAATAGAATGAATTTGATTTAAACACACATTACATAAATCTTGTTGACATTCTTGACAATAAAACGTTTTTTTTTCATTTTTATGAATATGGCAAATATCATTATTACTAACATATTGTTTTTCTATTTTATGATTAGGTTCAAAAGATGCATGAAAAGATTCACATATATCACAAATATATTTTTTACAATCAGGACAATAAAATGATGCTATTGTTTCTTTATGTTTAAAACACTTTTCATTAGAAGAATTTAGTTTTTCTATTTGAAGAATAAATTCTTCTAATGGCATTGAAATATTATGCGAACTACATGGACATTTATAATATATTTTATCTTTGTTAATATTTGTTATTATTGGAATATTTGATTTACATTTTAAACAGGTTAATATTGAAAATTTTTTTCTTTTTATTAAACACTTCAATTTTTCTTCATTTAAATCATTATTTTTATCTATATTATTTTCTCTTTCTTTTATATTTTTTACTTCTTTCAATTTTTTTTCTGAGTAATTGTCTAAATCTTCAGTTTGTTTATTTTCTGTTTCTGACATTTTAATTATTTTTTTTTATTTTTTGCATTATATTTGAAATATCTTATTTTTAATTATTTAATTTAAAATATTTTATTATTTATTATTCTGAATGAGAAATTTTAATTTTTAAAAAAATTAAAATATTCAAAATATATTTGAAAAATTAAATCTATTTAAAATGGAATTTTTTTTAGATAGTCCAAATGTTGAAATTAAAGTAGATGAAATAGAAAATAATCAAGATAATATAATATCACCGTTAGATATTGATATTAAATTAAATAATAAAAACGAAGAAGAAGAAACAGAAAAAGAAGAGAATGAAAATGAAGAAGAAGAAATAGAAATTAAAACGAGTAATATGAATTATTCTCTTAATTTATATTTTAAATTTGATGATTTTTATTTAGTTAATCAAATAAAACTTTTTATTAACAATGAATTACAAAATTATATTAAAATTAATAAAATAAAATTTAGAAATATTAATACTAAAGAATGGGAAGATGCATATTTTTATGCTCCAGATACAAAAGATAAAATTTTAAAATCTAATGATGCAATTACAATTTTTTCAGTTGGATTAACTAATAATGTTAATATTTCTTTGATAATAAACAAAAAAGAAAAATATAAATCAAATTTAATTATAAAAGAAATTAAGGATTCAATTTCAAGAATTTTAATTCATGCACAATATATATATACTATCCCAAATTCAACAATGTTAATGACTTTAATAAACTTAAAAAATTATTTTTTAAATTATTCTTCATATAATCATATTCTCATTGAAAATCAACCTAAAAGTATAATTCACAATTATTTAGGTTCATTATTTTTATCATCAATTGCAATGATTCAATCAAGATTATTTATTCAAGCATCTGAGTTATTAACTACATTACAAAATTTTATTTTAAAAAATGAAAATAATTCAGATGTGATTGATTTTTGTAAAATATTTTTTGAAATCGAGAAAAATGAATATCAAATAATTAAAATTTGCATAATAAAAATTGAATTAGTAAAATCTTTATGTATGTTTGAACATGGGCATATTCACATATATTTAAATTGTTTAAAACATTGTATTAAAGTCAATGAAAAAAATGATTTTTCATGGATAAAAGAAACAGTTTCTTTTAATAAAGTCAATGAACTTGTCAGTGATAAATATTATATTCAAAATTTTCTTCAAAAATATGGAGATAGAATTAGTGATTTAATTACCAGATACTTGACTAATAAAAGTGAAATAATAAAATTTTCAATATTAAAAATTGTTGAATTTATTATTGATTATAATCCATTAATTCTTTTTAAATATTTAGATAATATTGTTTATTTCCTATTTAAAACAAGTTATTCATGTAGTGATAATTATAAAAATAGTGGTCAAAATACCTTAAATAGTCCAAATAAATTATCTGAAGTTTTCGAAGAAAATGATTTAATGTTTCCTCAAAAACTATTTGAATCTTTTATAAATAATAATTCAAAAATACATAAATTACAAAGTAAAGAAAGTTTTAAAGATAATTCTGTACCTAAAAGTAAAAATTCGATAAGTCAAGTTTTGCAAACTCAAATTAAATATACTATATTAACAATAACTTCAAATATTCCCTCTTTCAATGATGAAATTATAATTAATATATTAGATAAAGTAAGTTCCTTTCTTTTTGAAATTCTAAGGACAACAGACAAAGAGAATGTTGTTTATATTTTTTCTATAAATTTATTAAAAAAATGTTTTGAAACAATAACATATAATATTTCAACAAATGATTTAATTTCCCTTTTTATTCTTGGAATAAAAAGCAATATTAAAGATTTATTTAAAGAATATTTATCTTTTCAAAAAATTACAAATTCAAATAAAATAAATAGAAAAAGTTCAAAAGAAGCAAAAGAGTCGATTCAAGCAACAACTGCAAAAAATAATGTAATGAATGCATTATTTAATACAAGTGGTTTAATTGAAAATTCAAAATTAGGAAATCTTTTAATTTTAATATTAGATAAAGTTAGTGATTACAATATTAATTCTGATAATTCAATTTTTATTGATATTGCAGAATATATTTCTACTTTAATTTTCTTTTTGAAAGACGATGAAAATGATAATGAAAATGAAAAAGATTTTGCTATATTTTATATTTATTTACTTCTAGAATTATGTATATTGGTAAATTTTCCTAAAGAAAAATTTAACATTAAAAAAAAAATTTGTGAATTATCAAAATATGAAAGTGAAAAGGAAAATGAAGTTAATCTTTCAACAAATAAATTTATTGAAATTCTATTTAATTTAGAAACTTTTACTTTATCAAATAAAAAATCATATATTCTTTTTGAAATTACTTTGGATATCTTGACAAAAATAAAAATGTTATATGATACTAATAATGAACTTTTTTCTTATGAAAAATTCTTTTTACCACAATATAAAACTTTAAATGCTTTTTTAGAAAATGGAATTTTTTCAGATAATATTCAATATTTAATTAAAACTATTCCTTTATGTGAAATGAAAGACGAAGATTTTATTGTGATATTTAAAAATATATTTTTCAAATTTTTAAAAAATTTTGAAAATTTTTATACTGAAGAATCATTCCTTTTATCTACACAATTTCTTGATAAAATTAAATTTTTTATTGATAAAAGTTTATTCGATGAAATAACTCAAGCAATTGTAAATAAATCTCATTATAAAGGAAATCCATTTAAACAATATTACAACAAATATTTTGAATTAATTTTTGAATTTCCTCAATATTTTCAATATTTAACTGAAACTATTATTTCTCAGTTAAATCAATATAATGAAAATGTTTCTAAATATAAAAAAAATAAAAATAAATTTAAAACATTTTATATTAAATTTATTGATTTCTTAGAAATTTTAAGGAAATTTTATGAATTTGTTAAAAACAAAAATATTGAAGACGAAGAAATAGATAAATATTCTTTATTTAATAATAAAGATATTATTGAATTAATTATTTCAACTGTTCAAATTGCTGATGATACTATTATTAGTAAAATTGATTCTTTAATTAATGAAAATTTAAATTTATATGAATTTGATCCATCAAAAGACAACGAAACCGAAATGATAAACAAAATCTTTTTAATAGCAAATTCACTTTCTGAATATTTTAAACAAGTAAATAAAAGAGAAAATATTTTCTTATTTACTGATAATTTAAATTTAATGATTAAAATGATAAACCTCTTTTTAAAATTTGATGATTATTATTCAGAAAAAACTCAATTGTTTTTAAAATATTTTGATTCACTAAATCTTGATTTTATAGATAGAATAAAGTTAAAGCCAGTATATTATATTTTAATAAATTTATATGAAATTTTAATAATTCCAATCCAATATATTCAATATTTAAAAAATGATATTAAAAAAGGATATTCATCAATGTTAATAGAAATTTTCTCTCATCAATTAAAAAGTTCTGATGAAATTAAAAATTATTTTGCTTTAGAAATGATATTAAAATTATTTTCAATAGAAATATTTTGTCAAGAAGTAACTTTAAATTTAGAATTAATTGCAGGAATAAAAAAATATTTAAATGAATCATATGAAAAAGAAGAATTATCTTGGATAGATATTTTATTTGATAAAATAATAAAATTTTTAAAACACAAAAATTTCAAAATAGTCCTTTTATGTCATTTTATAATATCATTATTAGTTCCTGAAAATTTGCATTTAAAATTTGAAGAAAAAATAAAAGTAATAATAAAAGATTTTACTTGGATTTCAAATCAAGAAATTTTAGATTTGTATTTTTTCATAAGAGAAAAAATAAGGTTCCCAAAAAAATCCGAAAAAAAACCTGAAGATTATATGAAAGAAAATAACTTTCATCAAATTGATAATAAAGGATATGTTGAAAAAGAAATTAATGTAGATGAAATTGATGATGAAGAAGAAATTGAAGAAGAAAATGAAGAAGATGAAATAATTGATTCTGATGAATTAATTCAGAAAGAAATTAATAAAAATAAAAATGAAAATGATAAAAATGAAATTTCAAAAAATAATTTTCAAAATAATGAAAATTTAAATAATAAAAATAATAGAATTAAAACAATTGAATCTTTAACAAAAGATGATGATGATAATTTAACTTTGGAAGATTTAGGTGTTGTTGAAGTAGATGATAATATTTTTGATAATTTTGATGAAGCAAATATTCCTGTTTTGAAAAGAAATAGGGAAAGATGTAAAGGGTATACTCCATTATAATATTTTTTTATTGAATAATTAAAAATATTATATTAAATATCTTTTTTTACTGTTGTTTATATTAAATATATGATTTAATTATTTCTGTTATAAATAACAGAAAATTTAAAACATAATTAAAACATCATTTTAGATTTGAAAAATTAGGTGTTATATTTCAAATATAGTTTCTATTAAAAAAAAAGAAAAATGAAAAATACTTTGATGATAGAAAAATATAGAATAATTTAAGTTAATTGAAAGAAAAAAACTCAAATTCTTTCAAAAAAATTTGTTCAAAAATTTTTAATTAAAACACTACAAAAACAAACAATTAATTCATAAAATAATATTAAATCATTTTTTTCAAAAAATAAAAAATAAAAAAATAAATGAGTAACAATAGTTACAGAGAATATAATTATTGTGATTTAGTTCAAATAACAAGTGAAGTATATTGTAGTATATTAAACCACGCGTTATTAACAGAAGAAGAAGAAGTAATGGGATTATTAATAGGAAATGACCAAATGAAGCAAAATAAACATATAATAAATATATTTTCAACAATATGCTTAACTAGAAAATGCAAACAAAAAGATAGAGTTGAATTTGATGAAATTCAAATAGCTCAAGCAGTTGATTTTGCAGAAAATTTAAAAAAAGAAAATAAAATTGAAACTAATGTTATTGGTTGGTATCATTCTCATCCAAGAATAACAATTCCTCCTTCAAATGTTGATTTAGAAACTCAAAAAAATCAACAATATCAAGGTAATTTTGTTGGTTTAATTGTTTCTTGTTTTAGTTCTGATAGTAACAATGTTAATAAAATAAATTTACTTGCTTTTCAAACTAAAAAAGATAATTATAGTTTAGTTCCTCATTATATTAATATTGAGTTTGTTAATGAAATAGAAATTTTTGGGAATTGTTGGTCTAATACTGCTAATAATGCTGAAACTTTTAGTTCTATTTTAAAAAATTTAATTAATGAAGAAGAAGAACAATATCAAAAAGAAAAAGAATTAATTGATGATGATGATTCAATTAATAAAATTTTACTTCTTTCTAATAGACAAAGTTTACTTTGTAAAATTATACAAAATATTTCTACTCCTTATGTTAATAGTTTAGATTCTGAAATTGAAAATTTGAGAAATTATTTAGCCTATATTAGGGAAATTAATAATAAAATGAAAGATAATATTAGAAATTTTGAACAATTTAATAAATTAAGTGATTAATTTTATTTTATTGTAATTATTTAATTAAAAATACTAAACATCAATTTTCATTTATTTTTCTTTATTTTACATTTTTTTGTTTGAAATAGGTGAAAAATTTATCTTAAAAAACTTATAATTATTTTTTTTGTTTTGGTTTATAAATATGTTAAAAATATTTTTAAATAAAATTATAATATTTTTTTATATATTTTAACTAATTATCCTAACAAATGTTTTTTTGTTAGATATCATTTTTCTATTCATAAAAATAAAATGCTTTTAAATCAATTCTATATAATTAATTAATCATTATTTTTTATGTAAGGGAAATAATGATAATATTTACAATTATTATTAATATTATATATTAAAAACATTTTAATTATCAAAAGTTGACATAAATGTTTTTTCAAAATCAAAATTTAATTCAGGGAGATAATCTAAATAAGCAACTTCATTTTTTTCATTTATATTATTAGTATAAGAAAGTCCATTAATTTCTTTATTAATTTGTTCGTAAAAAAGATAATTTGTTTCATTATTGTTTCCCATCTTTTCAATAAAATTATTTTCATTTTGATAATTAAAAGAAGGTTTACGAATTGAATATTCACGATTAAATAAATTTGCATTATAAATATTATTATTTCCTATATCATTACTATTTTTATCATTATATAAATTAAATAAATTATTAGAAAAATTACATAAAGTTAAATTTGAATTAGGTCTTGTTATACTATTATTATTATTATCAATAATATTAACTTTACAATTATTTTTCTGTTCTTCATTTTTTACACAAATGTTTTTTACATTTATTTTTTTCCCCATTTGCATTTGAATTCTTTTTAAATGTCTTTTATAATGAATTTCCATATTACCTTTTTCAGCAAAATACTTATTACAACTTTCAATATGGCATTTATAATTTTTTTCTCCAGTATGAGTTCTAATATGAGCTTTTAAAGTAGAAATTCTTCCAAATTTTTTATCGCAAAATTTACATTCAAATTTTCTAATTTTTAAATGTTGAATTTCAATATGATCTTTTAAATGACCATTAGTCTTATATGTTTTTGAGCATTTATCACATTTAAAAGGTCTTAACTCAGAATGAAATCTTTCATGAGTTTTTAAATTTCCTTTTTCATTAAAAGCTTTTCCACAAAAATTACAAATAAAAGGTTTTGTTCCTGTATGAGTTCTATAATGTACTTGTAATCTACTTTTTATTGAATATTTTTTCTCACAGTTTGGAAAAGGACATTTAAAAGGCTTTTGATTTTGATGAATTGTCATTATATGATTACGTAAATTCCCCATTGTTGAAAAAGATTTTTTACATAAGAAACAATAATTTTTTTGATTTAACATTTCTTGCTTTGAAATAAAAACATTATTGTTTAAATTTTGGATATTTTGATTTTGTTCATTTGAATTTGATTCTAAAGATTGTATTTCAAAATAATTTATTTCGTTTTGCTCAGATTTCATTTTTAATTTCTAAGTTAAGAATAAAAAAATTTTATGTTTTTTTTATTTTATATTGTTCAAATATGTTAGTAATATAATTAATATATCTTTGATAAATAAATAACATAACATAATTTTAAAAAAAAATAAATCAAATTAAATAAAAAAATAAATAAAAAATTAAAATATAAATAAGTTTAGTAAAAAAAAATGACAGAAGAACTAACATTAGAAAATATACTGCAAGATGGAATAGGAACTCACATAAGTCACAACCCAATAAATCACCATAATCAAAATTTTCAAAAACTTCAAAATAAAAAGGGTAAAAACAATTTAATTCAAAACTCTCGTATAAAATCAATAAAAAAATCAAAAAAATTATCAATAAAAAAGAAATTAAATCCTTTATCAAACATGAAAAAAAAGGAGAAAGAAAATACAACTGAGCAAAAAGTATATGAATGTCATCATCCATCATGTACAAAAGTATTTTTAGACAGAAATTCATATAGAAAACATATAATAACACATGGGGAAAAACAATATGTTTGTCAAGCAGAAGGTTGTGGAAAGAGATTTTTAGATAATTCTAAATTAAAAAGACATATGTTAGTTCATACTGGAGAAAAACCATATAGATGTGAATTATGTGGAAAAAGATTTTCTTTAGATTTTAATTTAAGAACTCATTTAAGAATTCATACTGGAGAAAAACCTTATGTTTGTTCTTTCCCTGGTTGCTTTAAAAGATTTAGTCAAAGTTCTAATTTATCTGCTCATGAAAAAACTCACTTTTTACCTAATAATAATTCAAATGAAAAAGAAAAAAAAGAAAGAGAACATAAAGTCAAAGATTATAATAATGATGGAAAAAAAAGATTTTTTAAAGTTGTTCATCCTCATAATAATTATAATAAAGAAGAAAAAAAAGTAAATAAACCTATTGTTATTTTAGATCAAATGAAATATGAAGAAGAAAAAAAAATGGAAGAAAAAAAGAAAGAAGAAGAAGAAAAAGAAAGGAGAGAAAAAGAAGAAAAAGAAATTAAAGAAAGGAAAGAGAGGGAAGAAAGAGAATTAAAAGAAAAAATAGAAAAAGAAGAAAAAGAAAGAATGGAAAAAATTGAAAAAGAAAGAAATCAACAAAGAGAAAAATTAAAAATTTTAGAAAAACAACAAAGTTTAGAAACTCCAAATAAAAATTCTGATAAAATTGATAATAATGATAAAATGGAAATTGAAAGTAATAATGATGATAATAATAAAGATTATGATGCAGAAGATTCTTTTGATTTTTCTATTCCTTATTATCTTTCTAAAGAATATGTTAATAAAGAAATTATCCCTAAAATTAAAAATTTTAATTAATTATTCTTTATTCTTAAATTGTTTAATATTTTTATTATAATTCAATTATTTATTTTTCAAATTTTTTTAAAGAAAAAATGGAAAAAGATAATGTTTGATAATTATAAAAAGATAAAACAGATAAAAAATATGAAATTATTATTTCATTAAACAATATTTTGTGAAATATATTGAGTAAATTTTTATGAAAAAAGTAACAACGATTATTTATATTTTGACGTTGATAAATAATTGATTAGATCATGTTATATATTTTATATTATCCTACTAAAGAATAAAAGTTATATATATAATTAATTAATGTTAGTTTTTAGGAATAATTACACATTATTTAAATTTTCTTTTTCTACCTTATTTCCATTTTTTTTTGTATTTTATACTTTTAACTTAATTCTAAAATATATATTGTTCCTATAAAAAATGGAAAAATTAAATTTTGAAAAAACCAAAGTTTTAAAATTTAAAATGAAAAAAAGAAACCCATATAATTAAAATATATATATTTCCAAATAAATAAATTAACACAGATTTTTAATTTTCATTATTCATATATATTATAAATAAAAACAAAGAAAAAAATAATTAATAAATAATAATAAAACCCTCTGTAAAAAGATATATTAATTCAAAATCAAATATTAATTAATATCCATAATTGTCATAAATCCAAGATATTAAATCACAAAAATCAAATCTTTTTTTTTCATTAATTTCAAGCATTAATAAAATACAATTAATAAATTTTTTGGAATATCTTCCTTTTAAATATTTTTCAACATTATTTTTTAAAATATCCATATCATAAATTTCTCTAATATCATATAAAGATTGAAAAGTTAAAGTAGAAGCAAAAAGAAAAGTCAATCCAAGTGAAAATACATCATTTTTAAAAGCATTATATTGAATATTCCCTATATATGGGTATGTTCTATAAGCTTTAAATAATATTGGTGACATATATAATTCAGTTCCTTTTAATGTTTGTTTATTTGTATCCCTTTGATTTTCTTCTAAATTTTTTTCAGATAATATTTTTTTTTCTTTAGTTTTTGCTTCTCCAAAATCTGCTATTTTAAATTTAATATTATTTTTCTTTTTATCTACACTATCAATATTATTATTTTCTTTATTATTTATTTTGTTTTTATTTGTGTTTTTATTTTTATTATTATCTTTTTTAATATCATTAATATTATTATTATCATCATTAATATTATAATTAGTAAAGCATAATATATTCTGTGGCTTAATATCTCTATGAGAAATTCCTTTAGATTGTAAAAGAGAGAAAGTTTCTATTAAAGATTTTAATATTATAATTAATTCATTTTCATTGTAATATAATTTTTTTTTAGCTCTTCTTTTAATTTCTTTTTCCCAATCATAATCAGCTAATTCCATTAATATATACATAACATAAGTTAATTTATCTAATTTTTTTGTTTGAATACCATATATTTTAACAATATTTAAATTAGGATTTTCGTTATTTAATTTTATTAATAATTCATATTCTTTTTTCTTTTCATTTATTTCTTCCATTGAAGAAGCTGAAATTTTTTTTAAAGCAAATTTATGATGATTTAAAGGATACTCAACTGAATAAATTTTTCCAAAAGTTCCTTCTCCAATTAATTTTATTATATCATAATCATCAGAATTAAAATTATTTTTATTTTCTTCTTCTGATAAATTATTTAAAGGAAAATAAGTTTTTGAAAAAGAATTTTTTTCGTTACTTCCTGAATTTGTTGAAGAAGAATTTTTTTCTTTTGAATTAGTATTCACTTTTAATGAAGTATTATCTGAAATTTCTATTTCTGTTTTTAATTGAGATTTAAAATCTTCTAATTTATTATTTATATTAAATTTCATTTGATTTGTATTTTTTCCTATAAATTTTTGTTTTATTTGTTTATTATTTATTTCCGAAAAATTATTTAAATTAATTATTTTATTAATTTTTATTTTATTTTCTTTTGATTTTTCTTTTTCTTTAATTTCCTTATCTGCACTATGATTACCAATAATATTACTAATAATATTATTTTTTCTATTATTATTTTCACTGTTAATATTATTATGATTTATATTATTATTATTTAAACTATTATCATTATTTGAAACATTGGAATGAGTTATAATAATATTTTTGTTAGTTTTTTGATTAGATCTAAAAGAATTTTTACCATTTTTTATGTTCATAAATTCAAATAATATATTATGCATTTTTTTGGTTTCTAAAGGAGTAAAATTACTTTTAAATTCATTTTTAGAATCAGTTAATTTAATATTTGTCTTAAAATGAATGTTAGTAATATTATTTTTAGATAAAAGACTTTCATTGGTATCAATATTCTTTTTAAATAACCTTAAACTAGTATTTGTTAAAGTTCTTTTAAAATTATTTTTATTTAAACTATCTCTTTCATGAGATTTTTTATTTGAAAAAGAAGAAATTTCATTAATGTTTTTAAAACAATTTTTATTTTTATAAGAAGATTTACAAGTTCTAATGACTTTAGTTTTAATTTTTTGAAAACAAAAAGGACAATTCCATTGAAATTTATCATAATTAAAAATTTCATAACATTTATTGCAAACAATAACTTTTTTATTTAATAAATTTCCATCTAATAAAATTCCTCCACAATTATGTTTAAATTTAGAATTTTTTTCTAAATCACAATTACAATTTTTACTTATAATAATTGAAGGATTTGCAAATTTATTATTAATAATTGAATGAATAATACATAAATTTTCAATTTTTGTTTTATCAAAATTAATATATATTTTAGGTTCACTTTTAAATTTTTTGTTACAAATATCGCAATTAAAATATAATTTATTACTTTCATAAATTTTTTCACACTTAGAACAAATTAAATTATCATAACAATTTTTTTCTTTTAAAATATTTACATATAAATTATGATCACAATTAGGACATTTCATTAAATTGTTTTTACTTTTTTCACAATGAACTTTACTAAATTGTACTTTATATAAAAATTTTTTTTTTCTGTTTTTAATATTTTTAATAGCAGAATAATAATAAATATTATGTTCTCTACAATATAAAAATAAATGATATGGTTTATAAACTTCTTCACAAGAAAGACAATAAATATTATTTTGAAAATAAATTAAACAATTTCCACAATAATGTAAAGCTTCATTACATTTTTCACAATGAATATAAAAATTTGGTTTTTGTAAATAAGGTAAATTTTTAGGATTTATTTTATGTAATTTTTCTATTGAATTTCTTACATTTGTTCTATCATTTATATATATTTTTAAAAATGTATTTTGAACTTTTTGAATAAGAGAAGAAGGAAAATTCTTTTTATTTATTTTTAAAGAAAGTGATACTTGATTTTCTAAAGTTGTTATAAATAAATTTTGATTTATATGATTTATTTTTGGAAAAATATCGTTATATTGTTCTTGATAAATTCCTGAAAGCTCTAATTCATTTATTGATATATCTGTTGAAGGAGGTGATTGATAAGGCGTTGTCATATTTTTTATATATTTTTTTTATTTAAATATTTTTTTTTGGAGTTAATTAAGAAAATTTATTTTTTTAAAAAGAAGTTTTCAAAGAAATAATATTTAATAAACTTATTATCTGGAAATTAAAATGAAAATAAGAATTGTTTAAAAATATTTTTTAATATATATTATGTTTGGAATTATATAAAATTTGTATATTTTATTAATCTATTTTTTAATGAAATAAAATATTTTTTTTCTTCTCTTATCAAATAATCTATTTGTTAATGATTTTAATATATAGTATTTCCAAAGGAAAAACTTAATGCAAATATAATTTATTGAAATAATATCAAATATTAAAAACACGTTTTTATATAATTGAATAATTAATATGAATTTGAAAATAAATAAAAAATGTAAAATTAATAAAAAAATATGGATGATTCATTATCATTTAAAAAAAATTTTAATGAAAAAATATCAATAGAAGATTTTGAAAAATTTCCTTCTAAATCTTCAAGAATAAATAATCCTTTATCTTTATCAAATATAAAACAATCAGGAATAACTCAAAAAGAATTATATCCAAATTCTCAGAATGAATATTTAATGAAAAACAATGATTCAAAAGGTTTAATTTTTGATATAAAAGAATCAAAATTTAATTTCTTTGACAATCAAAGAACAAAAAAAAAAAATATTTTAAATCAATTAAAAAATAAATTATTTAAAAATGAAAATCAAAATTCAAGAAATAAAAGTTTTAGTTTAAACAAAAAAAAAGATATAAATTATCAAAATGATAATTTTTCTTTATTAAATGAAGAAATAAAATTTTATGAAAAATATAAAAGTATAAGTGAAAAAGAATTATTAAATTTAATAGAAAAAGAAATAAATAAAACAATTATTCAAAAAAATTATGAAAAAAAAATGAAAAAACAAAAAGAAAAATTTGGTAATTTAGAAGAAAAAAGTAAAAATGATAAAACAGAAAAAAAAAAACAAAAATTAAAAGAAGAAGAAAATAAAAAAAATTATTATGAAGAAATAAATAAAAGGAAAATATTAAATGAAAAAATAAATAAAGAATTAGAAGAAAATAGAAAAAGAATAGAAAAAAAATTATTTGATTTTAATGAAAAAGAAAAAAAAAGATTATTAAATTTAGAATATCAAAAAGAATTAAATTTAATAAATCAAAAAGAACAAGATGAAATAAGAAAAAAAAAAATAAATGAAGCTCAAAAAAATTTTGAATTAAAATTAAATGAAAAAAGAAATAATTTTTTATCGAAAGAAAAAAGTAATGAAGAAATAAAAAAAAAATTGGAAGAAAATAAAATAATATTTCAAAAACAAAAAAATGAAGATGATTATCAAAAAAAATTAAAAATTAAAAAAAAATTAGAAGAAACAGATTTATTAGCTCAAAAAAAATATGAAGAATATAATAAAAAACAAAAAATTTTTTATGAAAAAAAAAAATTAAAAGAGGAAAAACAAAAATTAGAAATTCAAGAAAGAGAAAAAGAAAATATTTTAAAAATAAATCTTTTAAAAAAAAATTTAGAAAGAAATTTAGAACTAATAAATGAAAAAAGAGAAAAATTATTAAAAAAATTTGAAAGTAAAGAATATTTTATTAAAAAATTAAACAAAGAAAAAAAAAGAGAATTTTTATTAAAATCAGAAGAAGAAAAAAGAAGACAATTCATTAAAGATGATAATTTAAGGAAAATAAATATAATTCAAAATTATGAAAAAGAAAAAATTTTAGAGTTAATTGAAGAAAAATTTAAAAAAATTGATAATATAAAATATAATCAAGAAAAATTAAGAGAAAAAAAAGATAAAATAAGCAATAAAATTAATATAGAAAAACATATTAATGCAAAAAAAATAAATCGTATTTTTTCAAAACAAAATATTGATATTAAAGATTTAGAAAATTTTAGAAACTTATTTCCTAATTCTTCTTCTAAATTTAATAATTTAATTCAACAATTTAAAAATTGTGAAAATGAAAACAATAAATATAATAATTTTAATCTTGATAATAAATCTTCAGATAAATCAAGTTTTATAACAAGTATAAATTACATAGGGAATGTAAAGAAAAGTAATAGTTCAAATAATATTTTTAATAATAATAAAAATACATTTTCAAATATAAGTGATATTGAAAGAAAAATAAATAATTATAGTGTTTTATATAAAAATAATAATGTTAATAAAATAATAACAAAAGTAAATGAAAATCAAATTAAAATTAATAATTTGAAACTTGAATTAAATAAACAATTAATGAATATGATTGAAAACGAAGAAAAAAATGAAACTGAAAGAAAAAATAAATTTAATAATATTTCCGATGATGAAATTAAAAATAATTTAAGTAAACAATTTTCAGAAGAAAGAGCTTTAGCTACAAAAAAAATAAATGAATTAAGTTTATCAAATGAAAAAAAAATAGAAGAATATATTAAAAGTTTAGAACAAAATTAAACATATAAATATTATTCATTATATTTAATGTAAAAAAGTTCTTTTTTTTTAAATAACTTTAAAAAAAAATTTTTGAAAAATTAATTATATAACTTTCTTCTAAAAAATATATATACCAAAAAAATAAAAAAAACTATATAAAAAAAAATGCGTCGTCGTACTGAAGTAAAATACACTCGTAAATTAGATGTTCCAGAAGACAAACTTTCAGAATACAAAGAAGCCTTTGACATGTTTGACAAGGATCATTCAGGAGCAATAAGTGTACAAGAAATATCAAAAATAATGAAAAATTATGGAAATCCAATGACAAAAGAAGAAATCCAACATATGATAAAAGACATTGATTCAGATGGAGATGGTGAATTAACATTTGAAGAATTTGTCACTTTAATGCAAAAACAAGTTTCTGAAATTGATGAAACTGATGATGATGCTGTTTTAAGAGCTTTTAAAAGTTTTGATAAAGATCATGATGGAAAAATTACTAATTATGAATTTAGATATATTTTAACTATGCTTGGATTTGATGAAAAATTCACTGAAGATGAAGTCGATACTCTTTTTAAAGAATGTGATTTAGATAATGATGGAATTCTTGTTTATCAAGATTTTATTACTTTCTGGAAAAATCATTAATTTAGATTTTTTAAATGTTTGTTTTTTTATTTGGTTTTTTTATTTAAGATTTTTAATTTAAATTTTTTTTTTTTTTTCTTTTTTTTTTTGTTTATTTTTTGTTTATGAATAAAAGTTATTTTTTTTGGATTTTTTAAATTTAATTAAAAAAAAAATTAAATTTAATTTTTATTTATAAATATTCTCTTCTTGAATGGAAATTATTTCTTTATTATTTCTTTTTTTCTTTATAAATTGATTATTGCACTTGTTATTTTCAAGCTCGACAATAAAAGGAATAAATTTTCTCATATATTTTTCATATAAACTCAAATGTTTTTCACATTCTTTTTTATAATGTATATCCATATTTTTTCTAAAACAAGAAAAATCACATCCATACTTTTTATATTTACAATTGATATTATAATTTCCACATTCAAATGCCATATGATTAATCATTTGTTCTCTAATAATTTTTTTACCACAATTTAATTCACAATCCGCTAAAATTTTTTTGCAAATTTTATAATGTTTTTCAAAATCAATAAATTGAATTTTTTCATTACAAAATTTACAATTTTCAAATCTATAAACACAATTTTTTTTATGAATTTCAATATTTCTTTTTATTATATCATAAGGACAATTATCATGATTACATTTATTAAATTCAAATAAGCATTCAAATTTATCTTCATTATTTCTATTTTCTGGTCTTTTAATTTCATTTTGATAATTTAAATTCAATTCATTTTCAATTAATTGAAAATCATTAATTTTTTTGAAAGGAAAATTTGGATAAAAAATTTCATAACATTTTTCACAAAATAAATGATTACATTTTTCTTTTATAGGACAAAAAATTAATTCTTTACATAAATTACAAATTAATTTATGGATTATTGGAATAAATTTTTTTTGAATTTTACTTATTTCACAATATAATGGGAATCTACGACGAACAATTGTTAAGTTTATATTTGGAAATATATCATTTTTGTTGCTTAATGACACATTTTCTAAAGAATTTGGACAATTTTTAGGTAAGATTTTATTTATATTGTTCTTAATATTTTTTTCGCAGTTTTTGTTTTTTAATTTTTCTAGTTCTTTTAACTTCTTTTTTTCTTGGTTTTTATTTTGATTTGTTGTTAAATTTTCTCTAAGGTTTTTATCTAAAATTTTTCTTAGATTTTCATCATTATTTTCTGTTTGATTTTCTCCCATGTTATCTGCTGAAATTGTTGAAAGAGTTTTATCCATTTTTTTATTTGTAATTATTCTAAATTGATGATATTTATATAAATGAGAAGAAGACAAATTATGAAATTAGTTTTATTTTTTTTTTTTAAAATGACTTTTTATCTCCTTTGTTTTTATTTAACAAAAAATTTACATTTATAAATATAAAAAGAATAATAAATAAAAATGATTATCAATTATTGTAAATATATAAATCAATTTTTAAAAACATTATTTCTTTTATGAAAAAATTTTTGCAAAAAACAAAAAAAATAAATAAAAGTATTTTACTTTATTTTTTAATGAAATCATTCAAAAAATTTGATTTAGTACACAAATAAAATAATTAAAAAAAAATTTTAAGCGGCAAAAAAGAAAAGATTTAATATTAAAATAAAGTGAAAACTGATTGATAAACCTAAC
>JAEEGK010008631.1_pt1 | contig 24000 bp, 20 predicted proteins | sample 8958771 | NCBI WGS metagenome assembly JAEEGK01 (sample SAMN16246547, study PRJNA631951) | gut metagenome | biome: gut microbiome; feature: rumen; material: SC-attached | host: Bos | place: Iran: Karaj | collected 2018-10
TTAGGTTGTTTAGTAGGTTGCTTGAGAACATTAGCGAGCTCTAATAAGGCGATCCCATTAAAATATTTATTGAGCCAAATTTGACTCTGAAAAGAAATGATCGGAAATCATTTCCGACCATTTACAAATTTTTCAAAAAAGCAGCAGAAGAGTTGAGAGATAAATCTGATGGTCATGCGTAGGCCCTACAATAGATTTGATCTGACGTACATATTGGATAAAAAAACCAATGATTTTCATCATAAAACATCTTAAAATGATAAAATTACTATAGATATTTGTATATAAATGGGATGTTATGAGCTTATCAGTTATTGTTTGTGATGATTCGAGATTTGCAAGATCACAGCTAATAAAGAGTCTTCCGCAGGAACTACGAACAAATTTAAAAGAAGCCTCTGACGGAGTTGAGGCCTTGGATTTAATAAGAAACGGATACGGAGAGTTGATGTTCCTAGACTTAAATATGCCTAATATGGACGGATATCAAGTATTAGAAGTAATTCAAAAGGAAAACCTTGATGTATTAGTTATTGTTATAACAGGAGATATTCAAGAGTCCGCCAAGAAGAAAATATTAGCATTAGGCGCCTTAGCTTTTATTCAAAAGCCTCTCAATATCAATGAGCTTAACACTGTGCTCAAAAACTTTGGTTTGGCTGATATTGTTAATTCTGATGATGGGCAGAATGATACACTAAACCCAACTGATGAAGAGAATGAGCAACTTCTTATTACCTATCAAGAAAAACTACAAGAAGTTGTAAACATTGCAATGGGTCAAGCAGCAAAACAAATGGCAGATCTGATAAATTTGTTTATTAACCTTCCTGTACCAGTGGTATCATTTAAAACAGGTAAAGAACTGTACAACGAATTATATTTTCTTCTCCACGAAAACTTTAACCTTTTGATAAGCTCTGGATTCACCGGTTCTGAAATGAACGGCGAAGTGATGGTGTATTATACAGAGGAAGATATAGATAATCTTTTACATATTTTAGTTGATGAAAACGATACATCATCTAGCAGAAAGGGCACAATGATAGAACTTAGCAATTTAATAATAACAACTCTAATGTCCGGCATAGGAGAATTGCTAGGATCTCAGTTCAGTAGAGCTCACCCAGCCATTGTAAGGTTAAGCGATAAAGTTCAGTTGGTATCTCCAGAATTAATTAACAAACAGATATTAAATGTTCAATTGACCTATACTATTCCGGATCATAAAATAAAATGCAAGATGATTATTTTGATTTCTGAAAATTCAATAAAATCATTACAAAAACGCTTAAGCTATATATAAAAAATAATAAGCAGAATTAGGGATAAAATTAGAGATGGATACTTTTGTGACAGGCAACGCTTTAGATCTTGAAGATTTTCATTGGTTGATGGACATTCTACAATCTTTAGACGTTGGACTGGTAGTGCTTGATAAAAGTTACAACATACAATTATGGAATGGTTTTATGGAAAACTATAGTGGTATCCACGGTGTTGCGATTAATAATCACAATATATTCGAAACATTTCCTGATTTACCCCAAAGTTGGCTCAAGCACAAAGTTGAAGATGCAATAGTACTCCAAGGTCCTGTTTTCAACAGTTGGGAACAAAAACCGTTTTTGTTCAAATTTACCGCAGCAAGGCCATTTACTGGTTTAAGCTCGATAATGTATCAAAATATTACAATAATGCCTCTACGCTCAATACATGGAACTATTTCTCATGTGTGCATTATAATTTATGATGTCACAGAAAGTGCAACAAACCAGTTGGGTCTTCAAGACGCAAACGAAAAATTAAGAGCACTATCTATCACTGATGGATTGACACAGTTGTACAATAGAGCTTATTGGCAGGAATGTTTAGCTCAAGAGTACAATAGGTTTAAGAGAAAATCTATCAATGTTACACTGATGATGATGGATATAGATTTCTTTAAAAAGGTTAATGATACTTACGGACACCCTGCAGGAGATGAAGTTTTAAGGACACTATCAAAAATCCTCAAATCTCAATTACGTGCAACAGATGTTGCCGGCAGATACGGCGGAGAAGAGTTTGCTGTTATACTTCTTGATTCTGATATCGAAAAATCTATTATGGTTGCCGAAAGAGTTCGCAAAGCTGTGGAATCCCATACAGTTTATTATGAGGATTTAGTTATAAAATTCACTCTCAGTGTTGGTTTATGTCAACTTACGAGCAGTATAGAATCAGCACAGGATTGGTTAGTAAATACCGATAATTGTCTATACTATTCTAAAGAACATGGGAGAAATCAAGTAACAGCATACGGTATCAACAATAAGTAAGTCAGTTCCGCATTTTGCGTTATTGGAGATCTTGTTTGTGTTATTGGTATACAGTTGAGTACGTAAATATTTTTTGTTAAATTAAAGTCAGCTTGGTATTCCAACTAGAAAATTATTAAAGTAGCAAATTAACCAATAGAGACTCTTTAAAACCATAATTTCGTAATTTTAGACATCGTTCATCATCATAGCAACATAGTTCATTCTGTTTGTGCTAATAAATTCACAATCGACATTAGTAATCACACACAAAAAAAAAAAGGCACCATACGATTGATGCCTTTCTAACAATAATAAAAAAATGACGATTATTTTATACGTTTCTTGAATTCGTTGGTTCTAGTATCTATTTCGATCTTATCACCAGTTTCAACAAAATCAGCAACGGTAACCTGGAAACCTGTACCCTTCAATGTAGCAGGTTTTGTAACTCTTCCTGAAGTATCTCCTCTTACTGAAGGCTCAGTATATTCAACTTCTCTAACGATAGTAATTGGCAATTCTACAGAAATTGCTCTTCCTTCATAGAAGGTAACCTGACAAACATCTTCCATACCGTCTACGATATAGTTAATAACATCACCCAAGTTTTCCTTCTCTACCTCAATCTGGTTGTATTCTGAATCCATGAATACATACATAGGATCAGCAAAATAAGAATATGTACATTCTTTCTTTTCAAGAATAATATCTTCGATCTTGTCGTCAGCTTTGAATACAATTTCAGTTCCAGTACCAGTTAACAAATTCTTAAGCTTCATTTTGCATACTGCAGCATTACGTCCAGATTTGTTAAACTCACTTTTCTGAACAATCATAGGATCTTTACCAACCATGATAACATTGCCGGCGCGTACTTCTTGTGCTATTTTCATAAATAAATTCTCATCCAATAATAAAATAAAACAGTTGTGCTATTTTACTATTTTTCCCTCGATTGAGCAAATAAGATTAAATTACGTGCAAGAGTTCCAATCTTCATTATTCTATTCTGCCATCTCGTGGCACTGTTTTGTAGTTTTTCTAAGTTTTGCAGTATATTTATGAAATGAACTTTATAAAAAATAGAATTATCGTACTCGTAGGTAGGAGTATTAAGAGAATTAGAAATATATACGAGCGATTCAAAAAGTTGATCATCATCAACACAAACTTTATATTTTTCCAAAAAGTCATCTAATTTTTTCAAATGAGCATTATATTTCTGCTGATATATATTCCAAAAAAAAGGAGTTGATAAAATTTGCGCTCTTACAAAAGAATCCTCACCCCTAACTATATTCAAATCACAACTCATCAATAATTGATCATAATCATGTTGATTAGTCATAGGGATTATTTTTATGTATACACCAAATTGATTAACCATCAATGAACCATCGAGGACTGTAATTCTATACAGTTCCGAATATCTCATCAGATATGCACTAAAAACACCTTCTGGCACTATAAATATAATATTCTCATCAACATTGGCTAACAAACTCAAAATGGTCTTATTTTCATAACAAAAAATACTGCAACATAATGTATTACGCGAAACAATCTTATCTATACCGTATTTTGTTTCTATTATCTGCTTTCCCTGACTTTGTTTGGTAATTAAGTTCTGTTCAAAATTTAAACCTCCTGTTTTATCTGTAAAACCAGGAAAAAAGAAATATTTGAAATGACCATTGGAAAAAGAAAGTTTTTCATGACATTCTTCGACCCAATCTTCAGCACTTAAATACTCCAAATTAATCCAAATACTTTTATCAGTGATATGAAAAATATAATTATCAGGAAGATTACAGGCGAACATCTCAATAATTATATCCGAAGGTACAATTGAATCTAGGATAGATACAGAACATGCTGAATTATCCCAAAGAATAATTTGAATATTATCAATAATTTGCTCACATTTTGAAGTGTCAATTCTAGGCTCAATTTTCTTAAATGAATGTAATTCAGATACAAACATCCTAACCACCTGGTTTAATTCAACCAAATTTTTCGAAAGTCTATAACTTACCCCAATATCTCCATAATTATCTATTATTTTACAAAAAACATCCCAAGTTTTGTTTTTAATCATTTGTAGTTTAGTCTTAATAGTTTAAAATACGTAAATCTTAATGTAACACATCAGAGTAACAGAGAATACGAATTTTGGAAAGGTTAGAAGAACATTTTGAAATTTGTCCATATTGCGATACCCTGACATTGGTAGAAGGTATTGAAGAAGGAGAACGAGTGTGCTGTACAAAATGTGGTTCCACACTTACCTTCATAATAAAAAATCCAATAAAAATACCTTTTATTTATGCCTGTGTCTCAGTATTCCTATTTGTGTGTTCTGAACTTCTTCCCTTTCTTGGGATAACCAAGATGGGTATTACAGCAAATATGACCTTGATGGAAACTGCCACTTCCATGTTTGTCGATAATTATGAATTTCTTGCTGTTTTCATATATTGCAATATGCAACTATTTCCCATCCTTTGTCTGTTCTGTATTATTTTTGTTTATGGGTGCATACTATTAAAAAAATCAGACAACCTTATGGCTAAAAAACTAATCAAACTATTCTTCCATCTCAAAGAATGGAGTATGGTAGAGGTGTTTATGATAGCTATATTGGTAAGCATGGTAAAATTAGTATCCATGGTTGAACTACAAATCGGAGATGGATTTATCACATTCTGTCTGTTTCTTTTCTTTTATGTTAAAACCGTATCTTCTGTTGATAAAAACTATATTTGGTCAAAACTCACAAAATTAAACAATAAACACGCTATTTTCAACGATTTAAAAAAACACATAGGACAATATGCTGGAGAAAACAATCTTATTCTTTGTACTAACTGTGATTCAATAAATCATATAAGTGATAAACGATGTTATTTATGCAAATCCAAAATAGAGGTAAGAAAGAAAAATTCCATTCAAAAATGCCTAGCGTTGGCTATCGCCGCAACCATTATGTTAATTCCTGCTAATGTGTTCCCAATTATGATAACTAGTTCAATGGGAAACAACTCGGCTGCAACTATCTTTGAAGGCATAATATTTATGTGGGATACAGGCGCGTATCACATTGCCCTTATTATATTTATTGCTAGCATTATGGTTCCAATTTTTAAAATAGCTGTACTGCTTGCATTATGTTATTCTGTTACAAAACAAAAAAACGCAAAATTAAAAATCAAAACTAAACTTTATGGCATAACAGAATTTATAGGAAAATGGTCTATGGTAGACGTTTTTGTGGTTGCCGTTCTCTCTGCTCTTATAAAAATGGGAAAAGTTTTATCCATATATCCGGGAACTGCATCCCTTTCTTTCTGTGCAACTGTAATTTTGACAATGCTTGCAGCCAACAGTTTTGATCCAAGAACATTATGGTCGGATGTAAAATGATAATATCAAAACAAAAAATTAAAAATGTTTCTTCAGTTTGGCTAGTTCCAATAGTAGCAGTCTTTATAGGATTTGTGATGATAGTAAGGTATTATTCTAACTTGGGAGAAACTATTTACTTATATTCATCCAGCGCAAACGGCATAGTAGCAGGAAAGACCGTAATTAAATTTAGAGATGTAACAATTGGGAAAGTAACTCGAGTTAGTTTGGATGATAAATATGATAAAGTTATTATCACAGCAATGATAAACAAGGATGCAAATAATCTTCTTGTAAGTGATGCATCTTTTGCTATTATAAGTCCTAGAATAGGATTACAGGGTGTTTCCGGATTAAATACTTTATTTTCAGGTGTATATATCGAATTGGCACCTGGAACTCAAAAAAAACTCATAAATAAATTTGATTTAAAAGATGAACCATCATTAATCGATAGTCAGACCAAAGGAATTCATTTAAAAATAAAGGATAATGTTGGAAAGAAAATTAATGTCGGAGATCCAGTCTCGTACAAAGGATTCATTGTAGGTACAGTAACAAGTTCTGATTTTTCTATTAAAGACAGAATTATGAATCATGATATTTTCATATACAGTCCTTACGATGAACTTATCACGACTAACACAAAATTTTGGATTGCATCTGCTTTAGATTTTTCTTTTGGTCCCTCAGGAATAGATGTAAAAGTAGCTTCTTTTGATAATTTTGTAAGAGGTGGAATTTCGTTTGCCGTACCACCAAATACAGAACTTGGCGAAAGAGTACAAGAAGGAGATATATTTAAACTGTATGACAGTGAAAAGAGTTCTTTGCTGAAAGAATATAAAGATTACATAGAATACATTTTACTGTTTAAATCATCAGTAAAGGGATTAGCAAAAGGGGCAAGTGTAGAATACCTCGGGACACAAATTGGAGAAGTTGTTTCCGCACCTTTTGACACAGAATACATAATGAACGAACAAGAATCAGTAAAGATACCAGTTCTCATTCGTATTCAAAAAGAAAGATTAACCAATGGTAATGATCAACCTGACGAAAAAATAATCGCACAAATAGAATCTGCTATAAAAAAGGGACTAAGAGGTACTCTCGAATCATCCAATTTATTAACAGATAACTTGTTTGTCAATTTAGTTATGGATACAAAGAACAATTCAGAAAATGAAGAAATAATTACAACTTATAAAGGATACAGAGTAATTCCGACTAAAGTTGCCGGTGTGATTGAGATGGCAGAAAAAATTGAGTTGTTTATAGATAATTTAAACTCTCTTAACATTAAGGCAATCTCTGATAATCTCAATAATCTACTTGGGGAAATGATTAAGACTGCGGATAACCTCAAGGCTATTACAGATAATCTTAAATCTACAACTAAAAATGAAAATAGAAAATCGTTAGTAGATAATATAAACAAGACTTTAGAAAAACTTCAAAATGTACTTGATTCGTACTCCGGGAACGCAAATTTATACATGGAATTAAATAAAACCTTACGAGAACTAAATCTAGTCCTTAAGGATGTCAATGGTTTAACAAAACAGGCAAATGATAAACCAAACATGTTCATTTTTGGAAATGATGCAAAGGACGAACAACCAACAGTCAATAAGAAAAAGTGATTACACGCCATTTAAAGGCTACCACAGTGGTTTTCCATTCAAGGAAACCGAAAGGATTATATTTATGAAACAATTTATAACTATGCTTTTATGCACATCTATATTTTTTGTAATAAATGGATGTTCCTCACCTATAGAAAAAACTAAATACTATAAGTTAGAAGGTGTAGCCCTAAACAATATTTCAAACATATGTTCAACCAATTGCAAAAAGCTTTTAATTCAAATATTTGTGCCGGATTATATCAATTCGAATGGTATAATCTACTATTCGGAATCACAAGGTCAACTTACAATGACATCCAAAAATTTATGGATAGAGGAACTCAGTACCCAACTTAAAAACTCACTAGAAAATAAAATAAATAACAGCAACGGAAAATATTACGCATTTGATTCAAGAATGAATGTAAAGAACGACGCTCTTTTGCAAATTTTTATTCAAAAATTTAACGGAGAAAAGGACGGAAAGATCGTACTTTCTGGAACCTACATTTTCAATAATTCCGATACAATTCACCAAGGAGCCTTCGATTTATCTGATAAACAGACGAATGATGGTTTTGAGGCTTTAGTTGCCAAAATGAATGAACTTTGGATTAAAGAATGCGATAACTTAATCAAAGAATTACTGTAAAAAACACAATTAATAATGTGTATAGTATAAAATATAGAGGGATTTTTATTTCACAATTAGGTAACTGTTTATGGCTACAAATAAAGAAGAACTAGAACAAAAAATTTATAAAATTGTAGGTTATAAGTTTAACATTTTATCAGCAAAGCAATTGGCAAAGGCTATATACGAGGATGCAGGTGTTCCCGTAAAGGATCGTACTAGCGCTGGTAATCCTTCAACAAATGAAGAAGCATTAAAAAAATTAGCTGATGACTACAAAGTAGTTGATTATGTTCTAGAATATAAGAGATTAATAAAATCCACCTCTAACCAGGAGCAAAAATCTCCTGACAACGATTTAAAGTTAGATAAAAACATAAGTGTAGCTACAGAAACCGTTCAAGAACATCTTGTAAAAACACCAAAACCAGGAATGCCTCAACCTCGCCAAGTTTTGGAAACAGATCCTAACGCTGAACTTGTGAATTACTTCAACAAAGATGCCTCTGAAATTTTAAATGAAGAGACTGTCGAAAGCGAAAAATCAGAAATTTCAGATTCAAGTAAGGAACAAAGTATTTCTAATCAAATTTCTATTGCATCTGACTACTATGAACCCCCTAAGGACAACTACACAAAAGAAAGTTCATTCAGCAATTCTTTAGATAGTACAACAAGTGACAATGGTAACAGTGTATCAAACGAAACAAATCAAATACCACAGCAAGAAAACACCGTTGACATTAGTACCAATCAACAACCAGATAATAAATCAATCGGTACCTCATCTAATTTTAATTTAACTCCAGAACAAAAAAACAACTATGCCATCATAAAAAATAAAACTGACCACCAGTCAAAAACAGAAAAACGAACAGGTTTTAGTTTTGAGGAGGACAATAAAGAGAATGAATTCTCTCAAAACTCTATGGTGATGAATGTTAAACAACAGAGTGACACAAGAGAAGAAAACAACGAAAAATCATTCATAAAATCAAAAACAATGATTATTATGGCTGTCGTATCAGTACTTATTGTTGTTATAATCTCTATTTTGTTTATGAATAGCATATCATCTATAAATTAAAACAACTACAACGTCTGAAGGCGTCCAAGTTATAACATTCTTCACTATGTAGTGGCCTATTCCTTTATTTGTAGAATAGGCCACTACATAGTGAGTAAACAAAAAGAGGCCCAAAAAGAGTTAAGATTTTACTTTCCTATACAGAAAGAACTGAAAATTTTGCCTAAAAGATCATCAGATGTAAATTTTCCTGTTATGAGATTTAAACTTTCTTGTGCCATTTTTAATTCCTCAGCAACAAGTTCGCAAGCGCTGAATTCCTCTAACTGCACAATCGATTCATCAATATGAATACATGCTTTATCAATAGCATCGAGATGCCTTCTTCGAGCTATAAAGTTGCCTTCCGTTGAAGCAGTGAACTTAACAGAATCCTTAATTGTGGCCTTCAAATCATCCAACCCTATACCGTTTTTGGCAGACACTGACAGAACATTAATAGTCCTTTGCGACTGGTTATTTTCTGCAATCGAACGAAACATATCAATGTTACTAGTATAATTATGATTTTTTTTGTCAATCTTGTTTATGGCTATGGTTAGAGGTATTTTCTCAGGCAGACGTTCTATAACATCATTATAGAACTCAATGTTATCATAAGAAGAGACAGTTCCATCTATCATTAAAATTATTATATTGGAATTATTAACCTCATTCCAAGCCTTCTCAATACCTATTTTCTCTATTTTATTTTTGGTTTCCCTTAATCCTGCTGTATCAACAATATGAATAGGAATCCCATCGATTTGAATACTTTCCTTTAGAATATCGCGGGTTGTTCCTGCAATGGAAGTTACAATAGCGGTATCCTTTCCGCAAAATTGATTCAGAAGACTAGATTTTCCTGCATTTGGCTTACCTAGTATTACGAGTTTAATGCCTTCTTGGATTGTAGATCCGTTGCGGGCTTGGTCTTTTATCTTATATATTTCATCTTTTAATAGTTTGATTTTTTCTAATATTTTCCCTTCTGACAAAAAATCAATATCGTGTTCATCAGAAAAGTCTATAGAAGCTTCGATAAAGGCGCGAATATTAACTAAATCATCTACTATCTTATTTATGAGCTTTGAAAATTTTCCTTCAATTGAATTTATGGCAAACCTAGCGGCCTGTTCAGTATTGGAATTTATAAGATCAGCTATGGCTTCAGCCTGGGCAAGGTCCAATTTATTATTTAAAAAAGCTCTCTTAGAAAATTCACCTGGTTCTGCTATTCTTATTCCATGTATTTTAAGAATTTCCTTCATTAGAATATCAAGAACAACTGGCCCTCCATGCGCCTGAAATTCAATAACATCCTCTCCAGTAAAACTGTTTGGACCTTCAAAATAAAGAACAATTCCTCGATCAATAATATTATTATCAAAATCTTTAAAAGGCACGTATTCAGCATATCTTTTTTTAGGAACTGTTCCTATAATTTTTGAAGCACAAACCTTAGCTTTAGGTCCAGAGACTCTAACAATACCTATACCACCTTTTCCTATAGGAGTAGCAATGGCTACGATTGTATCATCAACAAACATACTAAATACCTTTAAAAAAAGCGGTATCACTACCGCTTTACAATCTCTTATAAAAAAATACCAAACTAGCCTTTTTCTCTTTATTTTGCAACTTTGGTTCTTAAACCGCGTTTTTCCAAATGTGAATAAATTAACTTCATTTGAATTATGGTAATAATGTTGGATACAGTCCAATAAAGAGTCAAACCTGCAGGGAACATCATGAACATAAGAGTAAATATCACCGGCATCATCATGAATATTTTTTGCTGCATTGGATTAATCATCTGTGTAGGATTCTGACTCATACTAAGTTTCTGAACAAGAAACATTGTTATACCATATAATAGAGGTAAAATAAAGTAAGGATCATTAACAGATAAATCCTTAATCCATCCAACAAAAGGAGCCTGACGCAAGTCGGTAGATTCCATCAAAGCCCAGTACAAAGCAATAAATATCGGCATCTGAATAAGAATTGGCAGACATCCTGCGGCTGGATTAACCTTTTCTGTTTTATAAAGATCCATTGTAGCCTTGCGATAATTTTCAGGATCCTGCTGATACCGATCTCTTATTTCCTTTAACTTAGGAGCAATCAACTTCATTTTTGCCATAGATGTATACTGCGCCTTTGTTAAAGGATACATACACCCACGGACTAAAATGGTAATAATGATAATTGCAAAACCCCAATTATGAACAAAAGAATAAATAAACTTAAGGATCATCATTAGGAATTCAGAAATAAACCACAACCACCCATAGTCAAGAGTTCTTCCAAGTTTAGGTGCAATTTCATCCATTTTCTCCTGATCTTTAGGACCAACCCAAACTTTATTGGAAATAGAAAGACTTCCGTTAGGAGCTATTGTCTGTATTTCTCCATACATTGAGAGGCGACTTTCGCTTGCTTCAGTTATGTTATTGGGATTTTCACCTGTGCCACGATTGTATATACTGTTGACTTCGTCTTTATTGCCAATATAGGCAACAGCAAAGTAGTGTTGGATCATACCAATCCAGCCACCCTTAGTTTTAGTTATGTAACTGATTTTCTTACTTTCAGCCAACTCATCGAGGGTAACCTTTTTATAATTTGTATCTTCAGAAGAATAAATACCTCCTCTATATGAGCCTGCAATAAAGAGATTCTGATCAGTATCTTTCGGAGGTTCTATTGTCTGAATTATCTCACCAAAAGAACGAACACTAAGTTCTCTATCAGTCTTGTTTTTTATGTCATAAACAATATCAAAATCATATCTTCCAGGATAAAAAACAAACTTTTTAACAACCTCTACATCTTCGTTTATGTAACTTAGCGGAACAATTAATGGATTGTCACCAATAAGTCTAAAAACCTTGTCATTTGCAGAATATTCAGGCCTTTTATCTTTACCATCAATACCATCCACCCCAAGCAATGCTGAAGATAAAGTATAAGTAAAATTACTCTTGTTCTGCAATAATTCAAAAGGAGTTTGATCGTCCGTACTCTTGTTATACTTTAACAATGAAGATTTGACAACATCACCACCAACCAAATCAATGTCCAAATCATATACATCTGTCATTATATTAATAGTATTAGAAGAAGTTTTACTATTAACAACGAGATTTGAACTATCTATTTTAGGGTCTGTGTACGACGATTTCTCTAATTCATTTAGATCAGACTGCCATGAAAAAAACAGCATAATAGCTGTTATCAATAGCACCATGAAGGCAAAATTTCTAGTTTGTTCCATTTTGTATAATTTTAGTTTATTTTTCTTTGTTAATTATTTTTGGAGGAACTGGATCGTAACCGCCTTTACATAAAGGATTACATCTCAGTATTCGATAGGCGCCTAAAACACACCCTTTGAAAAAACCATGGGTAATTATCGCCTCTTTCGTATACTGAGAACAAGAAGGGTAAAATCGGCAACAGTTACCAATAATAGGACTGAGAAATTTCTGATATAGGTTTATCAGGGAAATACCTATTTTTTGTAACGGCGACAAATTACCTTCCATAACTTGCTGACCAATTCGTCTAATTCACTATTAGATAAATCCTTAATATTTCCCTTTGCAATGACAACATAATCTAATGGGCAAATATTAAATTGATTCAATCTAAAATTATTCCTGATAACTCTTTTGACACGATTTCTCCAAACCGCAAGTTTTAATATCTTTTTTGGAACAATGAGACCCAAACGAGGATGGTTCAAATTATTTGGTTTGGCAAGAATTGTCAAATTTGGTGACGATGCCCTGATAGGGTTATCAAAAACATTGTTGAATAATTTAGGAGTTACAATCCGTAACTCCCTTGAAAAATTAAGCTTAACCATTAAACTGTAGTTAAACGAACACGACCTTTTGCACGGCGACGTGACAATACTTTACGGCCATCTGCAGTAGACATACGACTGCGGAAACCATGGTTGCGAACACGCTTTAAAACAGATGGTTGAAATGTACGCTTCATAATAAACTCCCAAAAACAAAATTAAGAAAGATTACTTTCTTAATCATTCCCAGCATAACGTTGGGATCACTAATATCGATACTGCAGTCAACTTCCAAATCTATATACCCCTAAAGGCCACACAGATCCACATACATAACTGCAGATCTACCTAAACCGCTAAATTTTAATCGTTTATTACTTCAAGATCAACATAAATTGAATTATATTTACAAAATAAGCAACGTTTGAATGGACATCACCACTATACGTTTTCCTGCTCTTTTTAATGGCTGTATATGTTTATAAACTTTCACCTAAGGATTTTTTGATCATACGATATGTTATTTAACCACATATTTACGTTATAATTAAAATCCGCGATTTCTCATGATTTTGAACCATAATCAATATTGCAAAGTTAAGTTGTCAATACATATAATCATTAAGCCCAAATTGTTGATATTGGCAACAAAAATTATTTCAAATAAATGGTTCGTTAAATTTATTTTTCAAATAGAGATTCTTTTATAAATTGTAGTCAAGTTTATTTAAACCGGCTTTAAAGATAACCTACAGCAGGAAATAAATAGTATGAAAATGGATATATGGGACGAACTTAAAACCGAATTGGAAAGCAGATTGAATAGGACTCAATTTGTTCACTGGGTTAATCCAATTACTGCCAAGTTTGAAGATAAAATTCTTACTTTATACTGTCCAAACAAAATGATTAAAATTTATATTGAAAAAAATTTCACCAATCTCATTAATGAAATTTTATTAGGTATAGATCCATCGGTTCAGTTTGTTGTAAGTTCTGATTTAAACGAGTGTAAAAGAATTCAATCTTTGGAGACAAACAATTCACAATCAAAAAAGCAGGACATCATTGATAATAAAACCCTCGTTGATATAGCTAATAAAGTTAACAAAGAGTTGGATAATTCCCCAAATAATCTCGAAAAAGAAATCGTATCAACAAAAAAGACACAAGTAATCAAGAAAAGAAAACAAATTGCTAACCATATTAGAACATTTTCTACCGATGAATCTGATATTCCTCAAGAATTGAAAGAAAAAAACTTACTTAACAGTATTAAAATTAAGCAAGCAAAAACTTTTAATAATTTTGTAACAGGCTCATCCAATTCTTTGGCATACAGCGCTGTGAAAGCTGCCGCTGAAAACCCTGAAGAAAAAATATACAGCCTTTTATACTTGGTAGGACAGTCGGGATTGGGAAAAACTCACCTTCTATGGGCTATGGGTAATGAAATTTGTAAGAGATTTCCGGAAAAAAAAGTTGTATACACACTCTCGACAGATTTTAGAGCTGATTATGTTAAATTACTTCGTAGCCACGGAGATGGTAAAAGTGAAAAATTAAGAGCCATGCAACAATTTTATGCATCAACAGATGTTCTGTTGATTGATGACATACAGCTCTTATCTGATAATACTGAAACACTTAAGGAACTATTTGCAATATTTAATAAGCTCATTACAGGACAGAGATTAATAGCATTAACATCTGATGCAGTACCAAACGAACTTAAGGGAATTGATAGGCGATTGAAAACAAGATTTTCCGGTGGAACAATCCTCTTCCTCGAGCCACCGGAGATAGAACATAGAATCGCTATAACCCTAAGCAAAGCAAAGGAATTTAAAATAAAATTCAAGGAACGAGACAGTAATAGTATTGCAACCTATATTGCCCAAAACTGCAGGAATAACGTAAGAGAAATTGAAGGTGCTTTGAAAACAGTCGCTTCTCAAATGAGAAAAGACAAACTCGATAAGGATGAAAAGGTATCTCTTGATTTTGTTAAAAATTCTTTGAGCGGTATTTTTGTATCAAAAAACAAAAGTATTTCTCCTGAAAACATAATAAAAATAGTCTGTGAATATTATCATATAACAGAAAAAGATCTCCGCGGGAAAAAAAGACATAGAACCATTGCAGATCAGCGAGCTATGACAATGTACTTAATTAAAGAATTCACAAAGAAAAGCTTTCCTGAAATAGGTACATTATTAGCAAGAGATCACTCTACTGTGATGAGTGGTTGCAAAAAAATTGAGCAAAGACTTAAAGACGATAAAGACATGCAAAACGATTACTACAATCTAGAGCAGATCATTCAGTAAAAAGTATAAAAGAGAGACTGACAATCATGAAATTTTCTATAAACAAAGATAATTTATTAAAACCGTTAAATATTGTTTTAAACCTTGCAGTTGATGCTGCTGCTGCAAAAAAAAATCAGATTTACAATAACATATTACTAGATTTAACGGAAGAAGGTCTTAAGTTTGTAGCAACAGACGGCAGTTCAGATATTATCACATTTGTTAGCAAAGAGCAGATTGAATCTATTGACGAAATAGGAAAAGTAACACTAAGCGCGAAGGATCTGAAATCAATTTGTTCACAAGAGTTTATTTCTAGAACAAACAATAATAATAGTGGTACGATAGAACTGTGCTATGATGAACAAATAAGTCAGATGACAGTAAAGAAAAATAGGGCTATATACACATTAAAAACATTAGATGCATCTTCATTTCCTTGTATACCAGAAATTGAGCCAAAAATTTCTTTCAAAATAAAAGAAGGAGATTTAAAGGACATAATAAAAACAACTAAATTTTCCATGTCATCTGAAGATGTTAGAAAAATATTTAATGCTATGTTGTTTGACATAAGAAATAACTGCTTAAATGTGGTTTCAACAGATTCTCACCGTCTAGCTTATAATAAATACGAATTAATTGACACCGAAGAAGATATCAACGATGCTATGATGATTGTTGGAAGAAAAGCAATTACTGAAATGTCATCGCTACTACAAAATAGTAGTAATCTTATTACTATAAACATTTCTGAAAAGTCTTTTTCCATGATAAATGAAAATTACATTTATAATTCCAAAATTATAGATGGTTCATGGCCTAAGTATTTAGGTTTACTCCCAAACCCTAACACTTATTTAGGAAGTTTCACAATAGAAAAAGATATTCTAAAAAATTTGATTAATAACGTCAGTTTTTTAAGCACTGAAAACTTAAATAGTTGGGTAACAATAATTGTTGATAATAATAAAATCACTTTGAAAAATTCAAACAGTAAGCACGAATATGCAGAGGTAACTTCCAATGACGTTATTTATGATGGGGAACATCATGAAATGACCTTAAACTATAAGTTTTTAACTGATATTATCAACAACGTTTCATCAAAAGAGCTTATTGTAAATATTGTAAAATCATCTGTAGAAATTGAACTAAATGATAATGAAAAAGATTGCGGTGAATTAAAATACATTATCATGCTGATTAGACTATAGTTAATTATTAACCTATAATCATATCCGAATACTCTTAAGATCTGGTGAAACATAAATGTTCCATCAGATCATTCATGAACTCGCACTTAAAAAATACTTTTTTTATTTTATCTGTTCTTATTTTTTGTAATTTTGTACACATTTAAACAAAAGTTACTTTATGTTTTAAAAACATAAACAAAATATGACATATTTAGTGATCTAGTGATTTAACTTTTTTAATCGATTTTTAGCTTGTTTTTTGATAAAATACAAAGGTTAAAAGCATTTGAAAAAGAGTACAAAAAACTAGATGTATTTTTCAAAAATAAAAATACAAAATTTTCGAAATTTTGAAAATTTATCCTTAAATCCGAGTCCCAAAATTAACGCAATCATCGGGATGAACGGAACAGGAAAAAGCTCTTTGGTAGAAGCATTAAGCTATTTATGCAAAGGTAAATCCTTCAGAACAAATCATCACGAATCTGCAATACGCAATAATGAGGATTGTTTCTTCTTGTTTGGAGAAAAAGAACCCAGCATAAGTGTTGGAATATCAAGAAGCCGCAGATCAGATCTTATCATAAAAATAGATGGGAATAGTGATTGTAAATTATCAGACTTGGCAGCATTGACTCCAGCACAGATAATCCATCCTGGTGACGCCAATATTTTGAGTCTAGGAGGACCAAAATCTAGAAGAGCAATGCTTGATTGGGGAGCATTCTACCATAAAAAGGATTTTTACAGTATTTGGCAAAATTTTTCAAAAATTTTAAAGCAAAGAAACGCATACTTGCGAAAAGGATGCAGGTACGAATATTTAAAATATATTGATACTGAGTTTGTTAGATATGCAGAATTAATTAAATCATTAAGAGCTGAATATTTAAATGAGTTATTGCCTATGATGACAGAAATTGTTGATTCGTTTCTGCCTGAATATGGAATCTCTTTTGAGATATATCACGGATGGGATAAAAGAAAAGAACTTTCTGAAATAATGAGAGAAAATTATGACCGTGACAAAATAATACAGCATACAGGTTATGGTCCACAAAGAGCTGATTTAAAAATAAAAAGTAATGGATTTTTGGTACAAGATCTACTGTCAAGAGGACAGCAGAAAATGTTGATAACAGCGATAAAATTAGCTCAAGGACTTTTTTTAGAGAAAATTTTTAGAAAGAATTGTATTTTCATAATAGACGATTTTGCATCTGAATTAGATAATCGAAAAAGGGATATATTCAGTAATTACTTACTAAACATAAAAGGACAAATATTCGTAACAGCAATAGACAAAGATTTGGTAAAAAATATAAAACTAAATGATAATTGTGCTTTTTTCGAATTAAAGGATAATAGCATCATAAAGGAATCAAAATGACTGAAGAACTACAAAATAACAATGAAAACGAGTACGGTGCTAATAGTATAAAAGTATTAAAAGGACTTGATGCTGTTAGAAAAAGACCTGGTATGTACATTGGTGATACCGATGATGGTTCGGGCTTGCACCATATGGTTTATGAAGTTATTGATAATTCAATTGATGAAGCACTAGCAGGTTATTGTTCTTTAATTCTAGTAAGGATCCACAGAGATGGTTCAGTTAGCATCAAAGACAATGGAAGAGGTATACCTGTAGATATTCACCCTGAAGAAAAAGTTTCTGCAGCCGAAGTTATTATGACTGTTCTGCATGCCGGTGGTAAGTTTGATTCTAACTCATACAAAGTTTCCGGTGGTTTACACGGAGTTGGCGTTTCTGTTGTAAATGCATTATCTGATAAATTGCAATTAACAATATGGCGACAAGGTCATGTTTATCAGCAAACATACATTAACGGAGGAAAACCAACAGCACCTCTTAAAATAATAGGCGATTCAGATCAAACGGGAACAGAAATAAGATTTTGGCCTAGTCCAACGGTGTTTATAGATTATAATATTAAAGGTAAAAACATATTCGACTATAACACCTTGATCACAAGAATTAGAGAACTAAGTTTTTTGAATTCAGGTGTAAAAATCCAGGTAATTGATGAAAGAACAGAGCCAAATAAAGATGAAACATTTCATCACGAGGATGGTATTAAGGGATTTGTTAAGTATATAAACGATAATCTACAAAAAAAGAAAAATGATGACGGAGAAGGTATTTCTGTAATCAATCCTAAGATTTTTTATGTATCAAAACCTTTCGAACAAACTGGTATAACAGTGGAAGTTGCAATGCAATGGAATACAACCTACGACGAAAGGGTCATCTGCTTCACAAATAACATCCCGCAAAAAGACGGTGGAACTCACCTTTCTGGATTTAGACTTGGTTTGACAAGAACTCTGAATGATTATATCGAAATGCTTTCAAGGCAAGGAAAACAGAAATCTAACAGAAAGGAATCAATCGTAACAGAAGGTTCAGATTATAGAGAAGGTCTTACTGCAATAGTTTCAGTAAAAGTTCCTGATCCAAAGTTTTCTTCCCAAACAAAAGATAAGCTTGTAAGTTCTGAAGTAAGTTCTGCAGTTTCAAAAATATTAAATACAGCACTAAATGAATATCTTGAAGAAAATCCGGAAGCAGCTCAGGCAATTGTAGCCAAAATAATATGTTCGGCTAAAGCAAGAGAAGCTGCTAAAAAAGCAAGAGAAAGCGTCCATAAAAGTATAAGCAATTCATGCTTGTCAGCCCCTATAAAATTGGCACAATGTAATGATAAAGAACCTTCTCACTGTGAATTATTTATTGTCGAGGGTGAATCAGCTGGTGGTTCTGCCAAGAAAGGAAGAAACCGTGATACTCAGGCTATACTACCTCTGAGGGGTAAAATTTTGAATGTTGAAAAAGCATCATTGGAAAAAATGCTTAATTCACAGGAAATAACAAACCTTATCGCAGCACTTAATTTGAGAATAAAAGATACAAAATCATCAGCTGCAGATGATGAAGGTAGCAGTTGTATATATAATTTGGAAAAATTACGATATCACAAAATTATTATTATGACAGATGCTGATGTTGATGGTGCTCATATTTCCGTTTTACTGCTCACTTTCCTATTCAGACAAATTCCTGAATTATTTGAAAGAGGCTATGTATATATAGCTCAACCTCCTTTATATAAAATTTCAATGAAAGGAAAATCAAAAAATGCCAAAAATAATTTTTATGTAAGAAATGATCAGGATCGAGATGATAAATTAATTTCAATAGCTGTTGAAAAAGCTAATTTCTATACAAATAACGCTGCAGCACCTATAAATAGCACAAATTTGTATGTATTAGTTCAAAATTATATGCGAACACAAACCTCTATGAAAAGGTTGGTTTCAAACTTAAAATTCCCTGAAAAAATAATCAATAATTTGTTGTTTGTAAAACCGTTATTAACTTCAATGTTTACAGATAAAAATTCTATTCAAGATTGGGTTAAAGACTTTGCAAAACTTTATGAGAACACTAGTGATTACATAACCCTATTTTCATTTGACATAACAGAAAGAGAAGATCCTAATACTCATCAGATAAAGTATTATCCTCGTGTTTCAGTTACTGACCATGGAGTTTTAACAAAGTATGTTCTTGACGAAAATTTGGTTGAAAATTATCTATACAATTATGGAACAGAGCAAAATTCAAAAGATCGCAAGATTTATTCAATAGTAAAAGAGTACAATGAAATAAGTCAGTTAATAGATGATGATACAGCCTATTTACAAATAGGTGACGCATCACCTATATCTATTTCTCATTTTTCTCAAGTTGTAGATATTTTAATGAATAGAGCTAGAAACTCCGTTGAAATACAACGCTATAAGGGTTTAGGCGAAATGAATTTCGATCAACTTTTTGATACAACAATGGATCCTGAAAATAGAGAATTAAAACAAGTTTCAATAAAAGATGCTCTAGAAGCGAGCACTTGGTTTGCAAATCTTATGGGAGAAGACGTAACCTACAGAAAGCAGTTCATAACAGATAATGCATTGGAAGCTAACTTAGATTACTAAAATTAAAAATTTGGAAAAAATTTGAAAATCTAGCTATTTATTTGACTCCAAGGTTTGACACTAAAAAACTTCATTGTAGTACCCCGCAAGTAAAAAAAACTTACGGGGTAATTTGTTCATAAACTTTCATAACTCATATTTTTCGCTTGAACATGGTTAATTTCGTCCCTTAGGAATTGTCACAAAATTAATCATACGTTTGGCCGGATGATATAATTCCATTTTTTATTCGGCCCTAAAAATTCAATATTGAGATTTTCCTTCTGTTCCTCAGTGATTTTTTTACCTGGTTCATAATGGTTTTCATCAACACGGCAGATGACGGATAGTCCCTTTTCAGTCGTTGTGGAACCAATCAGATTAACAACGGTTTCAACGTCAATAAGCGGCTGTCCTTGCCAGTTTTTGGAAATATAGCAAAACAAACGATGCTCGACCTTGTTCCATTTTGATGTGCCGGTTGGAAAATGAGACACATGGATCTCCATCTGTGTTTCATTCGCGAGTTCCTGCACATAGTGCTTCCACAGCCATATTCTACAACCGTTGCTTCCGCCGCTGTCACATGTGATGTAGAGGCGCTTTGCGTCAGGGAATGTATGCTTTCCGACACATCTCCACCACTGAGCAACACTCTCACCGGCAAACTCCGGTGTATCATGACTCAGTCCTAGATTAACAAAGCCAGTATTGTTATTCAGTACATACACGCCATATGGGGATACTTTACCTAATTCCGGAAGTGGAAAGTCGCGATCAAGAACTTTCCTCGGGTCTTTCACAGGACGGTATTCCGCACCGTTATTTTTGAAATTGCCTATGTTCTCCTTCTTTTTTGTATCGATGGAGATCACTGGTTCCCCTTTATCAAGAAATTCCGAAGATGTTTGATTTATAAAGCTGAACTGGGCATCCCTGTCCGGGTGTTGTTCCCCAACCTGATACATCTTCTGATTTTGCTGTTTACTATAGCCGAGTGCGTCAAGTGCCCGTGAAACGATATTTTGGCTGACTTTGATCCCGGATTTTAACAGTTCACCGGCAATTTTTCGAAGACTCCATGTTGTCCACCGTAAAGGCTTTTCTGGATTACCGTATGTATCCCCGTTTTGTGTGATGATCTCCTCTATCTTTTCATTCAGAAGAGGATTTTTCTCGAGAGCCGTCTTTCGTCCGGCACCGGGCCTGCGGATTCGAGTTGATTCTACACTGCCGGAAACTGCGTCTGTGTTTTCCGGCTCGGCAACTTCCTTCATGCCGGAAGTGATTGTGTTTCGTGCAGAGCCAGTAACTTCGTTGACAAAAACTATACCCCCGTGCCCGAGGACAGTGGCAGCACTCCCATATAGGATACGTCGCTGTTTTTCATCAAGATGCGGGATCATATCAAGCAATATTTGTTTGACTGCGGTTCTCGTTTCTAAACTTGCAACCATCTGTAACACTCCTCAATTTTGGCTACAGATAGTACAGCATATTGTCACAAAATAAGGTAGTCATTTCGTTACAACATGCTCAATTTATTTTGTGACACATCCTTATCAAAACTGAAAGCTGTTTTTAGTTCCTCAACTAGAAAGGAAGCAGGAAAAGTTGATAATCATATTGCTTATGGCGGTTATGTACTGATATCTGCAATAGCACGTAAAACAGGTTGTTACGAAATATTAAAAAAAGTTTTTCCTAAACACTACAAACTCATTCTTGCTCTCTGTACGTATGGAGTTTCAGAAGGAGATCTGATCTCGCAACAATTTTCCAGTTGGTGTTTTGGACATTACTGCGGATTGGATCGGACTGTCTCTGATTCTGAAGTTAGTGCTTTGTATACAGAGTTATCGAAGAACAGCGGTGATATACAAATTTTTTTCAGCCTGTTTGCTGAGATGTACGAAAAATTATTTCCTTCTCCAAAGACTAGAATTGTAGCTTTCGATTCAACCAACCAGAACACATCATCCGGGCACATCGACTTTGCAAAATTTGGTCAGGCTAAAATTAATGTTGATTTACCTATTATAAATACAGCTGCTTTTGTCGATGAAACAACGGGTATTCCGTTGTGGTATGAACATTTTGATGGATCTGTTCTAGATAAAACGCAAACTCCATACTCGCTCAAAAAAATTTTAAACCTCGGGTATAAAAAATTATTTGTTGTCTTTGATAGAGGTTACTACAGTGAAGATGCAATAAAACAAATGCAACAACTTGAATTGGAATTCGGTGTTTTATGTCCCGAGAGTACCAACTGGGTCGAAGAATTGATTTCAACTAAAGGTAATGAAATCAAGGATCAAAAAAAATATTATTTGGCTGAAGAAAGTGTTTACGGCAATGTATACCAAGTCAAATTAAAAGAAACTCAATATTATGCCTACATGTTTTATGACAGTAAACGGGCAGAGGATGAAAGGCAGGCGTTGCATTCATTGATGGCCTTTTATTGGGAAAATATTTCCAAACATGTAAGATACTCGGAACAACTTGAAAAATATGCGGCTAAGAGGGGCGTCATAATTGCACCGTCAGAAACTACGAAGGACGGGAAAAATTTTATTATGATGGAAAATACAGAGATGATCCAACAGTTGCTCAACCACAAAGGATTTTTTGTTATGTTGTCGCCATCAAAAATAGAGGCTTACGAGGCAATCAGTATTATCAGAAAAAGAGATAATGTTGAAAAAATTTTTTCTAATCTTATGCGCGGACTTAATTTACGAACGACGTACCGTCACAACGCCAATACATATGTAGGTTTGATGTTTGTAGCTTTTATTGCACAAATAATAATGGCAGGAATGTTACATTTTGAGAAGACATTTTTGAATTCAAAGACTTCAATGACTACGAATAGAATTATTGCTGAGCTTAATAAATATTGCATTGATCAAAATGAAGATGATACATGGTATCCTTCTTACGCAATGAATAAAGATCAAAAAGAAATTCTGAGTAATGTTGGAATAACCGAAGATGACGTCCACAAATTCATTACTAAGATTGCTAGCGGTCATTAAGAGCGAAAGTGGTATTATACTGCTAGTATAAAATTTTGCGAGTTAGGGTTTCAGTTTCCCGTTTGAAATTGCCAGGGTTGCCAGCAGCAGCGAACCGAACAGCCACGGCATTTCGCGGATCAGAAGTAGCCGGTGGACAGCCAGCGGGGCGATCACGGCTATAGTTCCGAGTACCAGACCGGTATTGACCAGGTTTGAGCCGTAACCGTTGCCGATGGCAATACCGGTACTTCCGTTAAGTGCCGAGATCACCGAAATGGCAAGTTCCGGCAGAGCATTGCCGAAACCGATCAGCAGAGTTCCGACTATTATTGACGGGACCTTGAGAATAGATGCCACCGCAGATGCGTTGGTAATCAGAATGTTTGAGCTGACTATGATTACGGCTATTGCAACCGATATATAGCCGATGTTTAGCAGAAGTTCCATTTTTCTGTAAATCCTATATGTCCTTGAACTGGCGGCAATTATATCACCTGGTGTTGAAGGAACATCCTATGATTGAAAATTTTCCGGAACTGTGCAACATACAAAAAGTAACTTTCTGTAGCTCGTTTTCGATTTCTTTTACTCTGCCAGCATTTCTTTTATCT
>JAEEGK010008633.1_pt1 | contig 23991 bp, 22 predicted proteins | sample 8958771 | NCBI WGS metagenome assembly JAEEGK01 (sample SAMN16246547, study PRJNA631951) | gut metagenome | biome: gut microbiome; feature: rumen; material: SC-attached | host: Bos | place: Iran: Karaj | collected 2018-10
AACAATGATTAACGTTGGAATTATTGGATGTGGCTACGTGGGTGGAGCCTTGAAAGACTGGTTGGAGCATAACAAACCAGAGTGCAAACTGTTCATCAGCGACCCGTACAAGGGCTATAACGATGACCTGAGTAATATTGATATCGCGTTCCTGCAGATTCACGTGCCTACCGAGGACGACGGCACGCAGGACCTCACGCTGATGAAGGAGCTCATCACCAACTTGCCCGATGTGCCCGTGTTCGTGCGCACCACCATCCTGCCCGGCACCAGCGAGATGCTCTCGCGCGAGACCGGCCACCAGGTGTGCTATATGCCCGAGTTCCTCACCGAGCGCACCTTCCTCGAGGACTTCCGCAAGCAGACGATGGTGTTCACCGGCGCACACGAGCTGCTCACCAAGATCTTCGTGGGCAAGAAGTTCACCGTGATGACTCCGCTGGAGGCCGAGCTGACCAAGTATATGCACAACGTGTTCGGAGCCTACAAGGTGACCTACTTCAACGCCTGCCGCGAATACAGCGAGCAGATGGGAGCCGACTGGCGCAAGGTGCACACGGGAATCCTTCTGTCTGGTTACATCAACGAGATGCACACCCTTGTCCCCGGTCCCGACGGCAAGTTCGGCTACGGTGGCAAGTGCTTCCCCAAGGACGTCAACGCCTTCGCCAAGATGACCGAGGGCACGCCTCTTGGCACCCTGCTGGAGCACCTGCACGAGCTGAATGTGCATTTCAGGGGAGTGGAGGAGCATATCTAATAAAAGGATTTCTGGCAGCACAGGTGGAACGAGAGTTTGCAGTTCGATACTGCCTGCCAGGGCTAAAATACAAAGGATTGTTTTGAATCTGCCCCCCCCCAAGCCCTATTTAGGGAGTAGCCTTAGTCATGAAAGCCCTTTAAGTTAGGGTATAGTATGATTAGATTAGGGGAAGGGCGGAGGAATTATATGAATAAACGCTGATGTGACGTGAATGGAATACAACGATGTGATGACCATAGCACTTGCAGTCCTGACCTCTATCATTACCGGGGGCTTTGTCCTCGTATTTGTTGAGATAGGGAATCGCAAGAATAGGGAGAATGATCGTTATGATCAGATTATGTCTCCCTTTATACATAAGTTGTCATCGTACTTCCGTTTTATCAGTTGGTGCAGCAGTTACATCATCTACCAGAAACCACTTAATGGCTACGAGGAAGATTTCAAGAAACTGGTAGATAAGATGGCTCGTTATGGTGGGCGTGCTACAGTCTCGGGAGGTGATTACGGAGTTGAGTATTTTACAGCCGATGAATTGTATCACATCGCATCAGACATTAACAACATCTGGTATTACCACGACAAGATGCATCCATGCCGTCTTACTTGGGATGCCAGGATGCGGGGTACCGAAGATTTTATCACTAAGGAACTAAAGGAAATAAATCCTGTCTATCTTCAAGCCAATCGCGATGTCGATTTGGTGGCAAAGGTTTCGGGCGAGTTTTATACTGATCTCTACCAGTACATAGAATATGATACATTCCGGCACGAGGCGTATCAGAAGCAATATAGGCTCCAGAGTATCGTAGTTGCATCATTCTTTGGCTTTGTATTGCTTGTCTTGGGCCTAATGACCTTCCTGAAAATTCCGTTGCTGCTTTTGCAATGCCTGGTATTGCTGGCAATACTGATGGTGTTGATATGCATCCCTTTGTTGGCGGTTGATGTAAAAGTTCAGATTAATTGGATGAACAAGATGCGTGAGTATACGGAAAAGAACAAATTGAATAAGGATAAACTTGGCAAGTGGTGGAAAACTATGAAAAAGACTTTCAGAGCCGTTTTAGACTTCATCTTGTCCAAAATGGTGATAGTCGGCTTATTGATGGCTGTATGGGCTATATTCAGTATTGAAATTGCTTGGATTCCCAGGATTCCAACTAATCTCTCTGAGCACGTTGCGGTAGGGTGGAATAGAGTTTTTCTTGCACTTGCATATAGTTATATCGCCGGTGTAATTCTCTATACTTTCACTGTCACCTTTCCGTCATATCTCCAGCAACGTAAGTTTCGACCAGTCATCAAGTCTAAGATAAAGAGCATAGGAACACAGCTCCATAATATGTTGATTCCGTTCTCGTCTGTTAATAATCCCGTCTATCTTGAAGAAACCGACAGCATTGCAGAAATGATGAAATCCAAGGATTGGAATAGTGTTACGAACATTCCCCTTTATCCAACTAACTACACCTACCTTCGTGCCTTCCATTTCGATTGTGAGAATCTTCATAAGGAGATAGATCAGATAATAGCAGACTATAAGCATCTTATGGATGCTGAAAGCGTTCTATTGCTTGAGGCTATGCGTACCGACGCAGTGTTCGATTTGCTTGAAGTTGGGATTCGTGCTGGCGGTAATATCAGCGAGTATGTTAGACAGGCTATTGCAGACCAGTTTCCGAGGGTTGTGAAAAACTATCTTCGCTTGGTTAATAAGTATGGTATCGATGATGAGATGTGGCTTAGAAGACCAACGGAAGCTATTAGTTAAACGCAGACTACTTACTAATAATGTATATAGTTCAATCTAAGAAGCATGGATAAGAAATACCAGGTATTTGTCAGTTCTACTTACGAGGACTTGCAGGAAGAACGCAAGGCTGTGATGGAAGCTCTGCTCCAGATGAATTGCTTTCCTGTGGGGATGGAGTATTTTAATGCTGCTGATGACAGCCAATGGGATGTCATCACGAGCCTGATTGACGAGTGTGATTACTATGTGCTCATCGTTGCAGGCAGATATGGCTCTATCGATGAGGCATCGGGGAAAAGCTATACGCAAAAGGAATATGAATATGCGGTTAAGAAAGGTGTCCCTGTCATTTCTTTCGTGCATAGCGATGTGAAGCTCCTTCCAAGTGGCAAAGTAGATAGCGATGCCGCAGTGGTTCAGAAGCTGGACGATTTCAAGAAAGAGATAAGCAAGAAACTGTGGCAGAAATGGGATAATAAGGATAGTCTTGCATCTGCGGTCGTGCTGAGTTTGAACAAACTGATTAAGTCAAAACCCAGAACCGGGTGGGTACGCTATGTGTCCCTTTCTGCAGAAGCAAACAAACAAATCCTGGCACTGAAGGAAGAGAACGAAGCACTGCGTGCAAAGTTGAAGCAGGTTGAAGACGAGGACCCCAAAGGAATAGAGGTATTCCAGCAGGGAGATGACGAAGTACAGATAAGCGTAAGCTACCATTATATTAATCGGAATTATATAAAAGTTGGCCTAACGTGGAATAGGATTGTCTCGATTTTGGCACCAGCACTTGTTGATGAGGCTTCAGAAGAAAGAATGAAAAATGTCTTCATTGACTCTATTAGAGAGGACATACTTGAAACAGATAATAGCTACAAGCCCAATCACAGTAGAATCGAGGAGGAGTCTTTTCAGCAGGTCAAGGTCCAGTTAATAGCGCTGAGGATTATTGAGCTGAGTGATAGAAAGCGGACGGTGAAAGACACTGAGACTTACTGGCATCTTACACCATACGGATTCAGAGTGATGATGAACCTGAAGGCTCTAAGAAGGGATGCAGATTAATAAAAGAAATAAGGGAATACGACTATATGACCATATATAATAACAAAGTCCTCCTGCTTATCGGAGGCACACGATTGATAACCGAGGCGGTGGTGCGCCACTTCCTGGAGCAGGGAGTGGGGCAGGTGCGTGCCTACAGTGGTGATATGAAGGTATAGCTTGACGGCCAATATGAGAAGTCATCCAGTTCTCTGTTGTCTAAAAAAAGCAGAATGATTATATAGAGAAAACAACGATGGTAATTAATTATTTTGAAGGCGAGAAGATAAAAATAAAGTCCAAGCCTAATAAAGCAGGTCTGATAGTGACTGAAGAAGAGATAAACAATAAATATCTTCAGGGAAAGGTCCGTATCGTAACGGAGCAGGCTCGCTATCCTCTCAACTCAATATTGCAGTTGCTGAAAAATGGTGACTACAACCTCCATCCCGAATTTCAGCGCAGAAGAAGGTGGAACCGAGTAAAGCAGTCTCAACTCATAGAATCATTTATTATGAATGTGCCAATCCCTCCGATATTCTTGTATGAACAGGATTTGGCTAAATATGAGGTGATGGATGGTCTCCAACGCTTGACGGCCATCAGCGAATTTTATCAAGATAAGTACAAGTTGGAAGGATTAGAGTTTTGGCCGGAACTGAATGGTTATAAGTATTCAACATTACCTAAATCCGTTAAACAAGGAATAGACCGACGTTACCTGTCCTCTATTATCCTATTGCATGAAACGGCAGAAGACGAGGACGATGCAAAACGCATGAAGCAACTTGTCTTTGACAGAATTAATAGTGGAGGTGCGAAACTTGAATACCAAGAGTCTCGCAATGCACTCTATCATGGCGATTTTGTAATAATGGCAGAGAAACTGGCACGCGATGATGTTTTCTGTTCTATTTTTGACATTCCTTGTGTTACCGATGAAGAGTTACAAACAGGGGAAATTTCAGAAGAGCTTGCGGAGAACCAAATGTATCAAAAGATGGATGATGTAGAGATGGTCATACGTTTCTTTGCAATGCGCTATGTAGAAAGTTATGAAGGCCTGTCGTTGAAAGAGTTTTTCGATAAGTTTACTGAGCAAGGTAATTTATTGCCCAGTACAGTCCTTGAAGAATATGAGAAGATTTTTCTTGAAACTATACGTCTGGCCTACTCGATATATGGGAGCGACACATTCTGCCTATGGAAACAATACTCAAAGAACAAGGAATGGTATCTTTCAAAACAACCTGCAAAAGTGCTTTACGATCCTATTATGTATGTGCTGTCTCAGAAGCTTGATCACGGAACTCGGCTAGTTCAAAATAAGGATGAGATAATTAAAGAAACAGAGCAGGTCGTAAAAGAGATGAATGAGATATTCAATGGACGTAAGACCACAAAATACGATATCATAAAGAGAATCGACATATTTGAAAGTATCTTTAATAAGTATCTCTAATGATTTGGTCAGCGTTTGCAGAGTTATGTCAAAACCTGAGTGACTTCGACAAGGAAATAGCATACAAGCAGAAAATATGGGAGTTCTATAGGAACGCTCCCAACTTTCACCTGTTTGGTGTCGCTTCTTCTTACGTTAGCGATTTGCGTAGGATGTATCAAAACGACCGTGTTTTCGAATACAACTCGCTTATCATCAGCCTTTATGGATATGTGGAGCTATTTGTGGAATCATTGCTCAAAGAGTATTTGGCAGAAAGTAAAAAACAGATAGATAATTATGAGGCCCTGAGCTCTAAAACCAAGGAACACTATCGTAAGGAGATGCTGGCAATGTTCAACCGCCGCAAGACGCCTAAGTTGGCACATTTAACGGATGCTGTATTGGCCGCTAATATGTACGAGACGTTTCACAAGAGCGAGCCAAACTTGTTACCAGAAATGTTTTTCCAAAGTGGTGGCAACTACAATTTCGAAGAGATAACTAACAGTTTCTGTTCTTTGGGGCTTAATTATATAAAGTCGGAACTTAGCCTTTATCCGCCATTACACAGTTATTATATCAATCAGGGCTATACGGGAGCAACTTTGCCCCAAGAAAAGAATAGTAAACTATACGAGCAGTTAGACGATTTGGTTTGTAGGAGAAATGAGATTGCTCATGGAGCCAATACGGGAAACATGTTAGACGTAAAACAGATAAAAAAGTACAAAGTGTTTGTCTACTTGTTTTGTAGCACCTTATGTTGCTATCTCTCCGACAAGCTGAACGAACACGTTTGGAATACTAGCACATATTCAGCGAAAGTCAAACAGACATTCAATCATTCTATAGCGAGAATAAGCGGTGAATATATTGTTTTCAAAGGATCTCCCGTATTGGTTAAGTCGGAAAGTACTAGACCTCAGTATTGGGAGAACAGAATTGAAGAAATATTTGTTAACGATGCTCCCGTCAATGATTATTTGAGTGAATCTGGGAGTACGGATAAGGTGACGGTTAAGATGAAAGTAGCGGTTAAGAGAAAATCAGAGCTGAGATTTTTGTGAGAAGAAAAGATAACAGACATGGTGTAATAGATTGATATTATGTTTGAACAAGAAATACAACGGTTAAGTGATGAGTTGGCATTGAGTCTCCCATCCGTTTTAGAAAAGGCCACAGCAATATTAGGAAGAGAGGTTGATTATCTGTCCCTTAATGGAATACTTGGCGGTAAAGGTCGTACCCATGCCAAGGTATGGGATAGGAAGTTCTCTTGCTTTGAAGATTACTTTGCCACATGGCTTGAAGCTATGTATAATGATTATCTGTCCAGGAAAGATGGTATGGAAGGAGCCGGTTTCCGCAATGCAATGCTTCTTCATGATGCAGATATTATGGCTTTTGCAGAGACGTATTTAAGACGCACTTTCCTTCGTAAATTTGACGAACGCTTTTCTGGAAATGCTGCGACACAGGTAGAGATTAATGCATTGAGAAATAAAATAGATTTTTTAAAAAGACAGTTTTCAATAATTTGAATTAGCGGCTTCCGCTCTTACGCGCACGCGGAGCTGCTAAAGGGCAGGGGGGGAGCACCGCACACTCCAAACTGCCCAGACATACGGGGCGGGGAACTTCTCTTAAAAGACAAGGTTGGCTTGCGTCGAGCTAAACATTCTTGGACGAGTCAAGCGGCAAGTCAATATCATTAGTGACCTGCCCTTATTTAAGTAGAGAAAAAATGAATTATTAACGAAATATATATCTGTTATGAAAATATCAGTGGCCGGAACGGGCTATGTAGGAATGAGCATTGCCACTCTGCTGGCACAGCACAACGAGGTTACCTGCGTTGATGTGGTGCCTGAGCGTGTGGACTTGGTGAATAACAAGAAGTCACCCATACAGGATGACTATATCGAGGATTACCTTGCTAACAAGCAGCTGAACCTCAAAGCGACACTTGATCAGGATGCAGGGTACAGGGATGCTGACTTCGTGGTGATAGCAGCACCAACAAACTACGACCCCAAGAAGAACTTCTTCGACACATCAGCTGTTGAGGCAGTGATTGATGCTGTATTGAAGGTAAACCCCAATGCGGTAATGGTCATCAAGAGTACCATTCCTGTGGGGTACACCCGTGGTCTGTACGTGAAGTATGCCAACAAAGGCACCAAGAAGTTCAACCTGCTTTTCTCACCGGAGTTTCTCCGTGAAAGCAAAGCACTTTTTGACAACCTCTATCCCAGCCGTATCATCGTGGGCATACCCAAGATGATGAGCGAGGAGTTCAAGGAGGAGAACGAGGCCATCAAGCAGATTACCGACCTCAATTGGCTCACAGAGAAGGCTCACCTGTTTGCATCCCTACTTGTTGAAGGTGCGATTGCTGCACAAGGCGCAGCCAACCTTGAACAAGGAACCTTGCGCTCGGCTTTGCCGCTTGGCTCGTCCAAGAACCTTGAACCAAACAAGGGCATCCCTTGTTTATTTATGGGAATGAAGGAAGCCGAGGCTGTGAAACTCTTTGCCAACACCTATCTGGCGCTTCGTGTCAGCTACTTCAATGAGTTGGATACCTATGCAGAAGTAAAAGGCTTAGACACGCAGGCCATTATCGAGGGTGTAGGACTTGATCCTCGTATTGGTACGCACTACAACAATCCCAGCTTTGGCTACGGTGGCTACTGCTTGCCGAAGGATACAAAGCAATTACTTGCAAATTATGATGATGTCCCCGAAGATCTTATCCGTGCTATCGTGGAGAGCAACCGTACCCGTAAGGACTATATCGCTGATGCCATCCTTAAACGTGCCGGTTATTATGATGCCAACAGCCGTTTCGATGCCGACAAGGAGCAGAAATGCGTTATTGGTGTTTTCCGTCTGACGATGAAGAGCAACAGCGACAACTTCCGTCAGAGTGCCATCCAGGGTATTATGAAGCGTATCAAGGCAAAGGGTGCTCAAGTCATTATTTATGAGCCAACATTAGAGGACGGCAGCACTTTCTTTGGAAGCGAGGTTGTGAATAACCTTGACGAGTTCAAACAAAGAAGTCAGGCTATTGTGGCTAACCGCTATGACAGTTGTTTAGATGATGTGAAAGAGAAGGTATATACAAGAGATATATTCAAAAGGGATTAACTAAATGGATAGTATTAAGACTACCGGTGGTGTTTTGCATCCATCGGATATAGAGTTTATCACTAAATGTATTTGTGATGTATTTGACTGCGAACCGAATGATTTCTCGGAGTTAGCACCTCTTCAAAAGGGATTGTCAAATTCTGTTTTATCCTTCTGTTATAATGGAGGAAAGTATGTTTTTCGATTTCCAGGACTTGGTTCTGAAATATTAATCGACCGTGGTCGTGAGTCTATAGTGCAAAAAATGATTGAAGATGCAGGTGTGGACACATCTCTCGTGGCTATGAGTGTGAGATATGGATGGAGAATATCTCGCTTTGTGCAAAACAGACCTTTCCAATATCATGATGTCAATGATATGGTAAGAGGCATTATACAGTTGCGGAAACTCCATGCTGTTAAACCAAAGGTCCGCTGGGAATTTGATATCAAAGAAAAATGGGAGTCTATTCGTGATATGACACCGGCTGATAAGTATGGTGAAAATTTTACTCAGTTTCCCGAATTCAGGGAGATAAAAGAACGAGTATATAAACTCTATGAATTAGCCAAAACTGATGGTATTAAGAAATGTTTGACTCATGGTGACTGCCGGGATGAAAACTTCCTTATCAATGACCATGAAATCCACCTGATTGACTGGGAATATGCAGGCTATGGAGATCCAGGATTTGATATAGGGACATATGTTTGTGGCGGTGACCACACGGAAGAAGAAGTGGATAGGATATTGTTTACTTATTTTGGTCGAAAGCCGTCTCTTAAGGAACAGCGGCACTTTTATGCCTTTATCGCAATCTCTGGCTTTTTTTATATGCATTGGACGATGTATAAAGAATCTCAAGGCCAAGAAATAGGCTACCTGAAACCACTTTGGTATCATTTTGCAAAAGAATATAGCAAGAAAGCGCTTCCATTGTATAACGAATAATTATTATTGTTATGACATATATAATTCTAGTCGCAGGTCAAGGTAGAAATCTACAGCCTTTGACATTAAGCCATCCTAAAACCCTTTATAAACTGGATGGAAGAACTACTGTTCTTCAACGTTTGGTACGCTCTATCAGGAAACATGATACAGCTGCTGAAATAGTTGTTGTTATAGGTTTTATGTATAAATACATCCAAAAGGAACTGGAGGACGATAATGTGATATTTGTCCATAATCCTTTTTATTCAGTAACCAGTTCTATGGGCTCATTATGGTTTGCAAAGGGATATTTGCAAAGAGAAAATGTAGTGATTATCAACGGTGACGTCGTAATGAGTGATGAGCTGATGAATGATGTCGTATGTACACATACTGACGTTCCTTATGTGTTAGTAGATAGTAAAAGAGTAGAAGGTAACAAGTATAATGTGCAAGTCCAAGGTGAGAAAGTCTGTGTGATGAGTAAGAACCTAACAAAGTTCCTGGGAAATTATGCTAGCGTAACGAAATTGGATGCGGTTTCTTCTCGTTTCGTTTTAGAACAATTAGATGAGATGGTACATGAGGGTATGTATAATCTCTTTTTTGAGGACGCACTGGTACAGATGATTTTTGACAAAAATTTTGAACTGTACTTTAAAGACATCAATAACTATCAATGGACAGAAGTCGACAATGTCGACGATTTGCTTATAGCTCGCCAAATTCAAGAAACAGTCCAATAATAAGAATTAAGATGAACTATGTAATTATTATAGCTGGAGGGGTTGGGAGCCGTCTTGGGGCTTCTGTTCCCAAACAATTTGTAGAAGTGCTGGGTAAACCGGTGATTGCATACACAATGGAGCATTTTCAACAGCATCCAGACATTGATGCCATCGAACTCGTCTGTGTTGATGGTTACCAAGAACATTTGAAGTCCATAACAGAAAAGTATGGGATAACCAAACTTCTTAAGATAGTAAAAGGCGGATCAGAGTATGAACGTTCTATTATGAATGGTGTTGAAGGGCTTGAAGGCATTGCTAAACCCGATGATGTTGTAATGATTCATTGGGCGGCTTCTCCGTTCCTTTCGGAAGATATTATTACCGACAATATTCGTGTGTGTAAAGAGAAAGGGAATGCAATATCAGCTAGTTATTCTTATCTTCTTTATGGCTCAAATGATGGCGAGTTTGCGCTTAAGTCAATCAATCGAGAGACTTTCATGACATTAGCAGCACCACAATCGTTTCTTTACTCTGTAATAGTAAATATATATAAAGAAGTGGAAGGACGGGGTATGTTTAGTTATGTTGAGGCGCATACTCCTGCATTTATGGCGGAATTAGGAATACCCATATACTTTTCCAAGGGTAGTCATACCAATATAAAGATTACAACAAAAGAGGATATTGAACTTTTTTGGGGTTATCAGCTTTTGCAAGAGTATAAGAAGAGCCACGTTATAGGGATTTAGATAAATTTAATTATTTATAATACTTTCAGCATATAAAACAATTAACTATGGATTATGTATTTTTTAGAGAAGAAATAAAAAGGTATATTGATGATACGTATCGGCAGTTTCGTGAATACCAAAGTATCGCAAAACAAATCCTTGTTGAATTTGATAGGGTTTGTGAAAAAAACCAGTTGGATTATTATTTGGCTTATGGTTCGTTAATTGGCGCAGCTCGTGATCATACATTGATTCCATGGGATTATGATATTGATACATTAGTAAGAATCGATGATAGGGAAAGACTAATAGAATGTTTGAAACGAGATTTGAAAAATGAATTCGATTATGATTATTTTGACAGGAATTCGACTTATCCGACATCTTGTTTAAGAATATATAAAAAAGGATATAGCATGATGGCACTTCATGTAGATGTGTTTTTTCTGATAGGAACACCTGAGAGTGAGAATAGACGAAGTGTGCATATGCAAAGATTGGTTAGAATAATGAACCTTAGAAAATCAAAGTATATTCCATTATACCTGAAAAAAAAAACGAGGGTTCATTGGGAATATAAAATCATTTGTTTATAAGATAGTTCCCGGATGGTTTATAACATACTATGAGAACAAATTAATGAAGAAATATCCGCTGGCGGACTCCCGTCTATGGTGCTCAAGTCAAAGTGTTTACAAAAAGTTTTATCCCAATGATTTATTTAAAGATAAAACTAAACTTTTTATTGATGATTTAGCATTTTCAGCGCCGATAGGCTATGAACAATTTTTGTCCATTATCTATGGCGATTGGAAGTCATATCTGCCAGTAAAGCGGAGATTTGAAGAGTTTTATAAAATGAAGTTTCTTGTTGACGAGCGTCAAGGAGTCTAACTAGGAAATGCAGTTTGAAAATGAAATTGCAGCAGAATAATAGCAGAATAGCAAAAAATACAATATTTTTGAGTATCAGGATGGTTATTGTACTCCTGGTCTCATTGTATTCGTCAAGGGTTATTCTTCAAACTCTCGGTGTTGAGGATTTCGGCATTTACAATGTCGTAGGCGGATTTGTGTCTATGTTCGCTTTCCTTAACACCTCAATGAATAACGCTATTCAACGATTTTACAATTACGAAATTGGTAAGAATGGAAGTGATGGCGAAAGGCAAGTATACAATACAGCATTGGTGATTCAAATATGTCTCGCTGTTGTGATAATTGCTGCAACTGAAACTTTTGGTCTATGGTATATCTACCACAAAATGGTCATACCACCCGAAAGATTTTCTGCTGCTTTATGGATATTTCAATTCTCAATTGCTTCGCTTGTCTTGCTAATAGTTCAAATTCCGTATAGTGCAGCCATTATGGCGCACGAAAAAATGAACTATTATGCAGTGGTCAGCGTACTTGATGCCGTATTGAAACTCGGTGTAGCTATTCTCGTTGGATATGTCCCAAGTGATAAGCTTGTTGGATATGGTTTTATGTTGCTGGGTATTAGTGTTGTAAACTTCTGTCTGTATTTCTTCTATGCTAAGCATTATTTTAAAGACTTGAAGATAAAGAGACATTTTGAAAAAGGGCTATTTAAAAAAATGCTTTCTTTTTCCGGGTGGAATTTATTTGGGTCTTTTGCTCGTGTTATGAAAGAACAGGGTTTAAATATGTTGTTAAATCTTTTCTTTGGACCCGTAGTTAATGCGGCTCGAGGGGTGGCCTATCAGGTTTCAGGAGCCCTGCATGGATTCGTTAATAATATTACAATAGCTGCGAGACCCCAGCTAACTCAAGCTTATGCTCAAGGGAAAGTGTCTAGGACAATGGCAATAATGTTTAGTGTTAGCAAACTTTGTTATGTTACTCTTTTGCTTATGGCAATGCCTATAATGCTGGAGATTGATTTTATCCTACATATATGGTTGGGAAATAACATCCCAGATAACACAAATATTTTTGTAATTTTAGTCATTATAACCTCTTTAATACACGTTTTTAATCCACCTACATCCTTTGTTGTCCATGCTACGGGAAAGATGAAAAAGTATCAATTAATATCGGGATGCATTAATCTTTTAATATTGCCGGTTTCTTATATCTTATTAAAATTAGGATATCCTGCTGCCTCGGCGTTCATTGTTTCTGCTTTTTTTGCACTTATTGGACAGGTGGCAGCTATTAAGGTCCTTAGATCTCTTGTCATTTTCTCTATAAAGCAATATTTAGTGGATGTCATAGTGCCAGCATTAGCAATAACCATTATTGCATTATTGGTTTCGTATATTCCACGTTACTTCATGAATGATGGATGGCTAAGATTACTAATGGTAACTATTTTTAGCTGTGTTGCAATAATTGCATCGACGCTAATCGTGGGTATGACAACTAAAGAAAAAGAGATGATGTTTTCAATGGTTAGCAACAAATTAAAAATATCAAGAAGAAAATAAAATATGGAACAATTGGTAACAATAGCAATTGCATCTTTTAACAATGGTGGCACAATTGGGCGTTGCATAAATTCTGTTATTAACCAGTCATATCATAATCTTGACATTTTGGTGATAGATGATGGTTCTGCTGACTGTTCGTTAGAAGTCTGTAAAGGTTTTTCGAAAGAGAAACGCCTTCGGGTTATAGCTAAAGAAAATGGAGGGTTAAGCTCATCGAGACAATTAGCGATAGAAAAGGCACTGGGTGTATATATATGTTTTATAGATGCGGATGATTATCTCTTGCCCAATCATGTGTCGAATCTGATTGAGAGAATAAAGCAGGATGGCTCGGATATAGGTATTTGCGGAACGAGGGTTGAATATGCTGATGGAGCACCTATCGATTCGGCTACAAAATCTCTATCTTGTAAGGATGGTGTTTTAGCTGTTAGTATTGAAGCAATAGGAAAGGATAAAGGTGACTGTCTTCGTCCTCTCTTGCTGAGTGACTCTTGGAACAAACTATATAGCTTGAAGTTTATTAAAGAGAGTCAGGTGACGTTTAATATGCCCAAGGGCTTAAACGGCTCAGATACAAATTTTAATCGAAAATTGGTGCTTCATTCTCCGACTTATTCGTTGGTTTCAGAGGCTGGGTATGTTCATATAGTGTATCCATCTTCTGCTGTCCACAGGAGAGGGAAAAAGCTGATAAACTCCTTTGTCATTATAGTAAAAGAGCAAGCAGAAGAAGGTATGAAACTAGGTGTTTTTAAACAGATTAAGGAGTATTTATCACTTTATGTAATTACCGCTTCTCGTGTTGCTTTAAGTGATTTGTTCAAAGAAAGAGAATCATTGTGCTCTTTCTTCGGTGATATCAAGGAAGTGGAAAGGTTGTGTTCTGAATTGTCATCAGATCTTTCTTTACCGAGACTTTCAATTAATGAAATGCCGTCGTTTTCATTAAAACTGTATGTTTTTCTACTCCGTTATTGTGTATCTTTATTGCCATTTTATTTTAACCTCCGAAAGGGATAGCAAACAGTATGAATAAAATTCTTAAGTACGGTTTATTATTATTTGTACTATATATATTTGTTCATAGTCCGTATCTTTATCTGCCTGGAACAAGGATGGGGAGTATCAAATTATTGTATATTCCCGCCTTTTTCCTAATGATGATGAATAGTGATTTAAAGAAAGTTTTCTTTAAAACATTTAGTACGGAATGTAGGTATTTTGCGTTAGTATTTTTGTTTGTCCTTATTAGGACAGTCGCTGGAGGTCAACTTATTTTTGTTTGGGCTACTGTAGTATCTTTTATAGAAGCGGTTATTGTGCCCTTGTTTATTATTTCATTTTTACAATCGAGAGGCGTAACGGGTAATGAATCTATTGTGAGATCGTTACTGTTAGTGGGAGCTGTCGGAACTATAATCTCTATGTTGTGTCTGACCATTCCTCCGCTTAATTCATTCGTGAGAGATAATGTTATGCATATCACAAGCGATATGCGAGCATTCGAGCATTCTTTTAGAGGGTTTGGTATTTCAGAGAGTCTTTCCAGCCAATATGGCTACATCCAGGGCATATTTGTGGTTTTGGGCGCAATCTATTTCAAGACAAATAAGTGGTTTGTATATTTTATCCCTTTTGCTCTGTTGTCGGCTTTTGTGAATGCAAGAACAGGCGTAATTGTTGCAGCCATTGGTATTATTATATACCTGTTGTATAATAGAAACTATTTTTATTCGATAATTATAGCCATAGTAGGTGTATTATTATATACTAATATTGAGGCTTTTATTGGGGCTTTGGTCCCTGACGAAGAAACGCAGGCGTGGATATCGGACTTTTTCTTACAAATGGATTCAATGATGGATGAAGGTATAGAGGGTTCTCGGCAGGCAGATATTTTGTTTGGCCGAATGTTTACCCTGCCTGATACTCCCGAACAATGGATATTCGGAAGAGGCATAAGCTTATTTAGGAATGAAATAGGTATTGATTCATCTGATGTGGGATTTATATTGCAATTGAATTATGGAGGTATTGCTTATTTGTTGATTTTGAATGCCTTTATTTTGCATATTGTTTTCCGCTTGTACAAAAATAAGCAAAAGAACTTTGCTGTTTTCTTCCTCGCCGTTTATTTAATTTTGAATATAAAAAATAATTATATCCTTGATTCTGGAGCATTCCGTTTAATGATGTTATTGTATTATTCCTTAATTTTGGAAAGGACCTATTTTAGTACTTCAAAACAGCTGAGGTAATTTTATATGGAATTGATTGTAATAGTGTCTTCTTACAAACCCAACACCGCCCCAACCAATCGTCTGCTTGCTTTTTTGAAAGGCCTTGACGAATTGGGCGTGGGCATAGAGCTTGTATTCATCTACCCGAATGATAAACATTCCAAGCTGGACACAGACGCGTACAAGAACGTAAAAGTGACCTATCTGTGGGAAGGACGACGCAGCCATAGCAAGTTGATGAAATACCTTCGCTCGTTTGTGGATGCCGCACGTTATGCCAAAAAGATACAGTCAAAGAGTCAGGTACTTCTGATAGGAGCCAGCGAATACCTGCCCTTTTTTGCCAAGAGGAAAGACTTGTCGGTGTATCAAGAGCGCACCGAGCACTACGATGTTGTGAAATTGCGCCCCGACTTCTTACAACACCGCTATATGCGGTCGATACCGCAACTGAAAGGAATGTTTGTCATATCAACAGCCTTACAGGAAGCCTATAAGGCTGCTGGCGCAAAAGATGTGCAGATACTGAATATGACCGTGGATGCCAACCGCTTTGCCAATCTGAAGAAGGCCACCAACGAAACGTATATAGCCTACTGCGGTACAGCTTCCAACAATAAAGACGGCGTTGATGACCTCATCAAGGCTTTTGCGATAGTGGTCAAAACACATCCGGACGTGAAGCTAAAGATAATGGGGAAGGCCCCGTCGAAAGATGACGAGTCGGGAAACCTGAAACTAGTGGAAAGTCTGGGAATAAATGACAGCGTAGATTTTACGGGCATCATACCGGCAGCGGAAATGCCACAAATACTCAAGAATGCGACTATCGTAGCTCTGGCACGCCCGGACAGCCTACAGGCTCAATGTGGATTTCCCACGAAGCTGGGCGAATACTTGCTGTCGGAGAATCCCGTAGTAGTAACAAAAGTAGGAGACATCCCGCTCTTTCTGGAGGATGGCGAGACGGCACTGCTCTCCCAAGACCGCGACCCGGAAGAATTTGCTTCAAAACTACTCTGGGCATTGGATAACCCGAAAGAGGCGGCTGAGAGAGGACATAGAGGTGCGCAGGTGGCGATGAAAGCGTTTAACTATCGGACAGAGGCGGAGAAGATTGTCCGAACCATATTCAAAGACTGAAATGAAAATATTGATTACAGGCGATTTCTGTCCACAGGACAGAGTTGCATCGCTGTTGGAAAATAACGGTACGGGCATTTTCGATGCTGGCGTTATGCAATGGATAGAAAATGCGGACTATGCCGTAACGAACTTTGAGTGTGCCGTGGCTGATGCTTCGGATGGCGGTATCCCCAAATGCGGTCCACACCTTCGCTGCTCAGACAAGGCAATACGCTTCCTGAAGGATAGCGGCTTCGATTGTGTCACTCTGGCAAACAACCATTTCCGTGATTATGGGGATGCCGGGGTAAAGAAGACCATAGAGGCATTGAAGAGTTGTGGTATCGACTATGTGGGGGGCGGCAGGAATATAGAGGAGGCGACACGGGTACTCTATAATACCAACGGTGAGGTAAGCTTTGCCATTATCAACGTGTGCGAGAATGAGTTTTCCATTGCCAGTGAAGCACGGGGAGGATCCGCTCCTTTGGATGTGATAGATGTATGTCACAGGATTCAAACGGCCAAAGAAAAATCCAGATATGTGATTGTGATTGTCCACGGGGGGCACGAACACTTCCAATACCCCAGTCCGAGGATGAAGAAATGGTACAGGTACTTTGTTGAGAATGGTGCCGATGCCGTGGTGAATCATCATCAGCATTGCTATAGCGGTTATGAGGAGTATTGCGGCAAGCCCATATTCTACGGACTTGGCAATTTTTGCTTTGACCACCCGAAAAAACGAGCAGGCATCTGGAATGAAGGATATATGGTGGCTATGGACATCACAGAAGCGGGTATTGACTATGAATTGATACCATATCGTCAGTGTGACAAGACACCTTCAGTGGATTTGATGGTTGACGAGCAGAAGCAGACCTTTGAGCAAATAGTGAAAGCCATCAGCGACACTATTGCCGATGACCGCCTTCTGGATGAGAAGTATACAGAATTTCTGAAAAACAAAATGGACAAGATGCTTTGCCCGTTTACGCCTTATATGAACGAGTACGCCCGCGTAGCGGCCGGCCGTCATTATCTGCCCTATCTGATTCCCCAAAAGAAGCTGGCACAGATGCTGGACTTTATCGCCTGTGAAGCGCAGCGGGATGTGCTGATAGCAGGGATGCAAAATCGTTTGGAGAGGTAAAGATATGCGATATTTGCGCGTAATACTCACTTTATCGGCAATGGTCATCCTCGGTGGTTGTTATGCCTTGCGAAATGCCGGAGCCAGTGCACGTTCCGTGTCGCCCCTGTCATTCGGTTTGGCAAATGCCAAAACGGGAGAAGAAAGATACGATGTGCTCTATAGAACGCATTGCTACGCCAAGGAGCGGGGACTTCAGGTGTCATACGATGGTATAGGAGAGATTAGGCTTTCTGTTCCGAAAGGTGCCAAATCCATACCATTGACAGACTATACGGATTTTAAGGGGACGACCTTCATACTTCAGAATTATACACAGAAGTTGTATGTGTTTGAGTTGGTCCAACAGCAGCCAACCAAGATACAAATCGCGGCTTCAGACATTGACTGGGGGGATTTCAGGAAATACGGATTGCTGAACAGCGGAAGAAAAGTGCTTGTTGTCAAAGACAAGAATCCCTGGGTGGCAGAGCGCAAGGGATATGGACAGCCGATGATTCGCAACGACATTCTTTACATAGAGAAAGGGAAAGCCTTGAACTCCGTCGTTTTTGGCTATAATAACAAGGCGTCGAACCCCAGCTGCGGATACTTCGAATGTAAGGAAGGCCATAGGGTAATCAAGAATGTGAAGTTCTATCGCGATGCCTCGTCGACAGCTGTCCCGTACTGCATAAAAGTGAATTACGCAAACGACCTACTGATAGAAAACGTAGAGGTGCATACTGAGCCTAACGATTTATCAGCAGACCACGCCATCCACGTACTGAACAGCGTGAATGTTGTGTTTAAGGATGTGTTGATTGACAAGACATTCTCACAGGTGAAGCAGTCAGGCTATGGGATAGCGCTGCATAACCTGTGGAACTGTGAATTTGAGAATCTGACAGGCTATGGCAACTGGGGCGTGTTCGGTTCGAACAACCTGAGCAACATCAGATTCAAGGATTGCAGCATCAACCGCTTCGACATCCATTGCTACGGGAAGGACATCTATTTCCGTTCCTGCAAGTTCTTTGATCTTTACAATCAGTTTTCGTCGATGGCAGGCATTGTGTATTTCGAAGACTGTGAGTTTACAAATTTTACCCCAGTGCTGATAGAGTCTTCATACAATGCCTTCACGGCATTTACTGTGGAAATGGTTAATTGTACGTTCAACACGACGGCTTCCAAAAACTATATGATTGAAGCCGGTCGGTTTGACGAGGAACGTAATACCAGGCTGGAACTGCTCAGACGGTATTGGCCCCGACTGAAGGTCAGTAATCTGACTGTGAATTGTCCCCAGGACGTGAAGTCATTCTACTTCTACAGGGGAAGGGTGCCTGATGAGAATGGCGTCTTCATAGACGATATTCAGTATGTTGCGGTGAATGGCTTGACAATCAATAATGAGAAGGAACAGAACGTAAACTTGTATATGTCTAAGTATAAAGTGAAGACAAGAAGAAGGGGAACCGTTTCCGTAGAAGGGTTGCGGTTTGCCGGAGAGGCCAAGGCTACGGGGGCTGCATCAAAGAAAATCATTGAAAACATTACGATTACTAAATAATATGGCGGATAAAGTTGGAAAAGCACTTACGCATCCAAGGGATTTGCTGGTGTATGCAATGAACAAGTTGCATATAGGCCAGTCGATGAGCGACGAGAATTACTTGAAGATGATATACCGCATCAAGTTCGGGAAAAAACTCGATCTGGAGCATCCGGTCACTTTCAACGAAAAATTGCAGTGGCTGAAACTCCACGATCACAATCCCCTTTACCCGACCATGGTGGACAAGATAACTGCCAAGGATTATGTGGCATCCATCATCGGTAGTGAATATATCATCCCTACGTTGAAAGTGTATGGGAGTGTGGCGGACATTCAGCTTGAGGAGTTGCCTGACCAGTTTGTGCTCAAGACTAATCATAGTGGTGGCAATTCTGGTGTTGTCATTTGCTCGGACAAGAAAAAATTTGATTTGGATGCGGCGAAGAAGAAGTTGCAGCATTCGCTGGAATCAGATATGTTCTCTCATTCGCGGGAGTGGCCTTACACACAAATCAAACCGCAGGTCTTTGCGGAGAAGTTTATGACGGAAGGGAGCGGAGCGCCGGATGATTACAAGGCACATAATTTCAACGGCGTGTCAGATAACCTTTTATCGGAAGAGCCCCCTGTTGACAAAGGACTGGCAGACTATAAGTTTTTCTGTTTCAATGGTGTCGTTAAGGCTCTGTTCATAGGAACGGAGAGAAACACGGGAGACGTGAAGTTTGATTTCTATGACGCCGAATTCAACCATCTGGATCTGGTGCAGACACATCCGATGTCTGGCCGGGAATTGGAAAAACCAGAGAACTTTGATAAGATGAAAGAAATAGCCGGGAAATTGTCGAAGGGCTTGCCGCACGTAAGGGTGGACCTCTACAATATCTCGGGAAAGATCTATTTTGGCGAGTTGACATTCTATCATCACGGAGGGTTTTATCCCTTCCATCCCGAGAAGTGGGATAAGATATTTGGCGACTGGCTGCAATTACCCCATTTATGCAACGAAAACTGATATTTATTGGCCCCACGGCTACCGGTCATCAGCCCGCAAGCGGCGGAACGATGAAGAACCGGCTGTTCCTGCAGCGTTTCTCGTCGCTGTTTGAAAAGATTGTTGTAGTAGATACAGAAAAATGGCGCAAGAACCCGTTTGTTATCTTCAAGCTGGTTTTTACTTTGGCCTTTGTAAGAGATGCAAAAGTCGTGGTGTCCTGCGAGGCGATGGCTCCTAAAGTTGTCAAGTTCTTGTATTATTGCAGACTGCAAAAGGACGTTATCTATTGGGTGATAGGCTGTGATGTGGTAAGACGTATTGGAGAGAGGGAGTTAAATCCAAAGCATTTTACTTATTTGAAAAGTATTGTTGTCCAAAGTCCAAAGATGGTGGAAACCTTGAATAGTGTTGGACTGCGCAATGCTATCTATGTCCCGAACTCAAAACCTGTTTTTGTTCTCCCTGAGGCGGAGCATCCTGATGACGTGACAAGGTTTGTCTTTGTGGCGAGAATTATTCCTGAAAAGGGATGCGACCTGATTCTTAACTGTGTAGAAAGATTGAATGCAGAAGGGCTTGGAGAAAAGTTCTCTGTGGATTTCTACGGCAAGATAGGGCCGGGATATGATTTTGAGAGCAGGGTTTCTGTTATTGGTAACGTAAGTTATCAATCTGTGTTGAACCTTTTGGATCGAGCCGGATATGAGGAGATGAGCCATTATGACGTATTCCTTTTCCCGACCTATTATAAGGGTGAAGGCTTCCCCGGAAGTGTGATTGATGCTTATATTGCAGGCCTGCCCATCATCGCTTCAGACTGGCATTTCAACAAGGATGTCATTAAGGATGTCGAAACTGGTTTCATCATTCCTCCGCAGGACGAAGAGGCTTTATACAAATCAATGCTTTCTCTAATAAGAGATAAGAGTGTCTTGCGGCAGATGAGAAGCAACTGCTTGCAAGAGGCAAAACTATATGATGTAAATAATGTGTTGAATGAAGATGTCCTCAGGAAAGTAGGCTTAATAGGGTAAAACATTTTCAAAGATGACAATGATAACAGTAATAACACCAACGTACAAACGTCACCAGTATCTGAAGAACGCCATTGACTCCGTGCTGGCACAGACCTACACGGACTTTGAACAGATAGTGGTGGACGATAATCCTGCCGACTCCGAGGAGCGCAGGCTGACGGAGGAGGTGATGAAGACCATCACCGACCCCAGAGTGAAATATGTGCAGAACGAGAAGAACCTGGGTGGCGCAGGCTCGCGCAACGTGGCCATAGAAATGGCGAAAGGAGAGTATATCGCCTTTCTGGATGACGACGATATGTATCTGCCGGACAGATTGGAGGTGCAGTACAAGCAAATGGTCGAGAATGGTTGGGACGTGTCGGTAATGGACGGTGCCACCTATAACTATGTAACGGGTGAGAAAGTGGCGGAACGCCATCAGCATCTAAGGAATGGGATGACAAAAGATGAACTGATTCGCTCGCACTTGCTCTATCACATATCGGGTACCAATACGTTCATGTATAAGACCAGATTCCTTCAAGAGATTGGAGGATTTGTGGATGTGCCTTCTTGTCAGGAATATATGCTGATGCAGAAGACTTTGGACAAAAATCCAAAGTTTGGTTATATTCCAGAGATTCATATCAAGAATTTTATGCATCCTGGCGAGCAGATATCCACAGGCCCGAAAAAGCTAAAGGGACAATATGCATTGTATGAGAGTAAAAGGCTACATTTTGATTTACTGTCAAGAAGCGAACAGCGGCAAGTAACTTGTAGGCATCATGGAGTGTTGTTCTTTGTACATTTTAAGATGCATCACTACCGGAAGGCACTGGCAGAAGCCTTGAAGTGTTTTTTCACCAGCCCTGTACATGCATGGCAATGGTTCATGGAATATAGAAAGAAAATTAGTGCATGATGGAAAAGAAAAAGCTAAGCCTGACATTCAGACTGCTCAGAGGATTAGGCTTCAACTATTCTGAAGAGGAATATGGTGATGTGAGTGTTTGGAGAGTGTTCTGTAAGTTTTTCGGTAATATCCGTCTCAAATTCTTAGAGGGAATGCTCGACTGGTCAATCTTAGAACCTATAGAGCCTCGCTTCCTTAGACCTTTCATTCTGCGAAGAATGGGTTGCAAGGTAGGAAAAGGGTGCTTCATAGGTGATTATGTGAGAGTGGATACAAGCCACACCGATATGATTATTATAGAAGACAGCGTGAGTATTGCCAGCGGCTCGCGGCTGCTCTGCCATCAACGTGACTTTTCGGATTATTGTGTGGGTGATGACTATATGAAATTGGGATATACAGTGAAACCCATCCATCTGAAGAAGGGCTGTTTGATTGGTATGGAGTCTTTTGTGATGCCGGGGGTGACTATCGGAGACGGTGCCATCATCGGTGCCGGTTCGTTGGTGACCAAGGACATCCCGGCATGGACAATTGCCACAGGACGGCCTGCAAAAGTAGTGAAACAGATTCCAGAAAGAGTGATAGGAGAATGAATATACTGACATTTGATATTGAAGATTGGTATTGCAATTGTGTTTATACCGATTTGAACTGGGATAAATATGAATGCCGCCTGTATGAAGGGGTGGATATGATTCTGGAAGAACTGGACAGGCGGAACCTGAAAGCGACTATGTTTTGCCTGGGATGGATTGCGGATCATCATCCGACCATCATCAAGAAGATACACGATGCCGGGCATCATATCGGCTGCCATTCCTACCAGCATCAACTGCTGACGGAGTTTGACGAGAAGCACTTTGTGGAAGATACACTGAGGTCCAAGAAGGCACTGGAGGCCATCATCGGAGAGCCGGTGGATGCCTACAGGGCACCGGCCTGGACAGTGGGAAGCAATAATATCTGGGTGCTTGAAAAACTGGCAGGAATGGGTTTCAAATACGACAGTTCTATTTTTCCTGCGGAACACTCGTTTGGCGGTTTCCCTAACTATGGGAAGGCAGAGCCATCCATTATCAGGCTGCCCAACGGTTCAACAATCAAAGAGTTCCCGGTCAGCACCAAGCTGCTGATGGGTCAGCACTTTGTGTTTAGCGGTGGCGGGTATTTCCGCTTTTTCCCTCTGCGGTTTATCACCAAGTGGGCGAAGCAGATGGACTATAATATGTGCTATTTCCATACGCAGGATTTTGACAAGGGACAGCCCAATGTCTCTAAGGACTTGCCGCTGAGCAGGAAGTTCAAGACGTATTATGGCATCAAGCATGCCTTTGATAAGTTCAAGTTGTTTCTGGATGAATTTGAGTTTGTGAATGTCCGGGAAGCGGATAAGATGATAGAGTGGAAAGAAAGGGAGTTGGTATGATTAAGACAAAAAGAGAATTGCAGTTCTATCTGATGGCGGATAGGATGATGAATCGGGGTGAGTTTACACCTTCGCTTAAGTCACAAATAAAAAACTTTCTGACTCTTGATTACGTGATGAATTGGTTAGTGGCAATGCGCCACGTAGCATATTACAAGCACTTGCGGTGGGGGTATAAGTTGCTGTGTCTTAGATGGTTGCGTCGATATAAGAAACTGTCGGTGAAGCTTGACTTCTCCATTGGCCCTGATGTTTTCGGCTATGGTTTGGTACTTCCCCATTATGGAACTATTGTCGTAGGAGGGAGCAATCAAATTGGCAACTATGCCGTTCTGCATACATCGACCTGTATTGTGGATAAATCTTCAAGGATTGGTGACGGGCTTTATCTGTCGACAGGAGCTATTATTTCAAATTTTGTGGAACTTGGTGAAAACGTTACGGTAGGGGCAAATTGTACGGTTAATAAGAGTCTTGCACAAGGTAACGTTCTTCTTGTTGGATCGCCGGCTGAAGTAAAGAAAGAATCTGATGCTTGGTATATAAGAGATAGCGAGACTTTTCGGAAACGGGTG
>JAEEGK010008634.1_pt1 | contig 23990 bp, 17 predicted proteins | sample 8958771 | NCBI WGS metagenome assembly JAEEGK01 (sample SAMN16246547, study PRJNA631951) | gut metagenome | biome: gut microbiome; feature: rumen; material: SC-attached | host: Bos | place: Iran: Karaj | collected 2018-10
CAGAAGCATCGATGTTCGACCGGATTACAGGCAAAGTCGGAGACGTGTTTGGCAAAGTCATGCCGATTATCGACGGACTGAACCGCTTGCTTACGCCAGAAAACGCCGAAACCCTTTCACGCACGCTCAAGAACCTCGAAGTCACAACAGAAAACTTGAGCAAAGTAACGGCAGATTTGAGAAAGCCGCTCAACACCATGAGCAAGTCCGCCGTTTCGCTGCAAAAGATTCTCGCCGAAGTCGAAGAAGCAAAACTCGCCGCCAAGGCAGATGCAAGCCTCTCGACGCTCAAGGAAAAGCTCGAAGCCATCGACACGAAGGCCCTGAACGACAACTTGATGCAGACTGCGGAATCCATGAACAAGCTCACGCATAATGTTGACGCGATGGTCTACAGGAATCAGGATCAGGTGGGCAACGCCGTGGAAGAACTCAACACGATTCTTGAAAACCTCGAAGAATTTACACAGAAAATTAAGAACAACCCGTCCGTACTTATCCGCTCCGAAGGCAAGAACGGTCGTTAAAAGGAGATTAAGATTATGAAAGCAAATCGTTTGTTGGCAGTTGCCCTCCTTTCTGCAATGACACTTACGGGTTGTCTTGGCGGCTCAAGCGAACCTTCCCGTTACTACACCATCTCTGCGGAATCTATCGCGACTGTTTCCAGCGCGGCAAGCGATGCCCGCATCCACGTCAAGAAATTCACGATTGACCCCGCTTACCAGCGTAGCAATATCGTTTATCGCGAATCCGCATACGATTTTATGTTCTACGATCTGGATTTGTGGGCCACACGCCCGGAACAGATGCTCACGCAGATTGCCGGAGAATATTTGGTCAAGAGCAATATCTTCAAGGCTGTCGATTTAAAGCCGATGGGCAAGCCGGACTTTGAACTGCTCGGCAATGTGGACGCCATCGAAGAAATCGACGAAGGCAGTTCGCAGTACGCCCACCTCGCGGTGCAACTCACGTTCCGCAAAGTCGGCGAAGACACTCCGCTGTGGGAAAAACGCTACGACGACCGTCAAAACATGGACAAGCGTGACGCCCATTCCGCCGCCGAAGCACTTTCGAAGCTCTACGCCAAGTACATGCAAGATGCTCTTGCAAGCATCGCAAGCGTGAAGTGACTAGTGGCTAGTGATTAGTAGGAAGTAGGAAGTAGGAAGTAAGATGCAATGAGGCTGCATACTGCGCCTACTCTACTGTCATGCGTTGTTATCGTCATTCTGAGCGAAGCGATATAGAATTGCTAGCAACTTGTTGCTTTGCAATTCTTAAGCTCTTTGGGCTAGAATCTAATCAAGTTCGGTAACAGGATGGGGCTACGCCCCTCCCCTTTGGCTCGGTCATGCCCAAGTTTGCTTGGGCGCGACTCTCGCCTTTTGGGGAGTCTTCGCGGCTATTCGCCTCTCAGGATGACGGATGCAGCCGCCTAATCCCTACGTATCGTGGGGACGCTGGCGAGGAGTTTTTTCGTGTAATCGTTTTGCGGGTTCGTGAGGACTTCATCGGCGGGGCCGTGTTCTACAGCATGGCCGAAATACATGACCAAGACTTCATCACTCAAGGCACGAACCACCTGCATATCGTGGCTGATGAACAGAATGGAAAGTCCAAGTTCATTGCGCAAATCGTCGAGCAAATGGAGAATTTGCGCCTGCACAGAAACGTCCAAAGCACTCGTCACTTCGTCACAGAGCAACACCTTCGGGCGCACCATCAAGCTGCGCGCAATGCAAAGGCGCTGGCGCTGACCGCCCGAGAATTCATGCGGGAACTTGTCCATTGCACCCGCCGGGAGCGAAACGCGGTCCAAGAGTTCCCTGGCGCGTTTGCAGGCTTCGTCAAACGAAACGCCACGAGCAATTACGGGAGCAGTCAAAATTTCAGTTACCGTCTGCCGCGGATTCAAGCTGCTGAAAGGATCCTGAAAAATCATCTGCACCAAATCTGAGACGCGTACAGTATCTTTCCCCACACCCGCCTTGCCATCCTTCACCGGCAGTCCAAACAAATTAACTTCACCGCTAGCAATAGGAACGAGCCCGACTAAAGACTTCACAAGCGTCGATTTTCCACAGCCCGACTCCCCCACAATCGAAAGAATCTTCCCCTGCGGAAGCGTAAACGAGACATTGTCAACGGCGGTAAAATAATCCTGAACTTTGCTAAAAACGCCACCGCGGATCGGGAACTTCACCGTAAGACCGTTCACCTCGATAGCAGAAACCGCACTATCAATTTTTTCGATGTTCATCAAGCATCCAATTCTGCAAGTGCATCTTGAACATTCTTTTCGGTCGCAATCAAAATCTGGCGGCACTTGCGCAAAAGCTGCGTGGCCTCTTGAACCTCCACAGCAAGTTCATCAATTTCCATCTCGGAATTGTCAATTTTCGAGAGAATTTCCTCTAAACGCGCCATTGCGTTTTTATATTCAAAATTTTGCGCACTCATATCGACGAATATAGTTAGATTTAAACCAAATGAATTTGTTCAGCCGTTCCATTTTGCCTTTTTTGATGGCCGTAACGTTTTTCGGCCTATTTCTTGTCGGTTGCCTTGACACACCGGACTATCCAGAGGCGTTTACGCCCGTTGAATCCATCCGAATTTTAGTAAAGCAAAAAGGGGATTCCTCTTCAACGCAACTCAAGATTCATCCATCGGATTCAGCCACCATCAACGCAGAAGTCGCTCCCGAAAAATTTCAAAATGATTTGAAATTCGAATGGTTTTACTCAAGTAACGAAAAAGATAGCCTGCTTTATTCCGGGGCGAATTACACATTCTACCCGACCAAAGACAAAAAGAACATTCCGAACAAACTTATAGTAACCGATAAAGAAGGCAACAAGGACTCTCAGGAGTTCACGGTTATCATAAACTCGCTACCAGTACTTTCGGATTCAACTATTCCTGCAAACGGCGATACGCTTTACGGCTCTGCAAAATCGGTATTCTTGTTTGCATGGTACAGCATTGACACGGACATGCTCAATGGCGATACGCTGTTCCACACACTCGACATAGACGGACGGGAATTCGATGTCGGTACACTGTTGCAAGTCAAGCAGTCCGGTTTAGCCACTGGCGAGCACAAATTCCGCATTATCGTGCATGACCTTTATGGCGATGCAGACACGCTTGCTTACAAGAGCTTTTTCGTCATCGATACGCTGGAGGCAAAATGAAGTTTATACAAACGCTAATCATCGTTGCCACTGTTTGGTTTCTGCAATCTTGCTTTGATTCGAGTGAACATCTTTTTGACGAAGACGAAGCTATCGATATCACAGTCGAAGCGACACTTTCTCATACCATGTCAACTCCCGTACCGAGCGTAAAAGCGGACACGTTCAACATTCACGATACCATTTTTATTTCAGCAACAGTCAGCCCCAGTAAAGTTTTTCACATACAAGATTATTATTGGCTCATGGATGGCGTGCACTGCTCCTCCGAATATAATTTCAAGAAGCAAATCAGTAAGCCGGGGCACCATAAATTCACATTTGTTCTCAAAGATCATTTCGACGACATACATTCCGATTCATTGGATGTTTGGGTAGCCGACAATCCGGTTTTAAACGACAGCGCATTTATCCCGGCACAAGGCACACAAGCAATCGACCCCTACGAAACCATTTACTTTACATGGAGTGCAAAAACCGAAGGGATTCGACTTGCCCATCGTTTCCATTTTACACTGAGCGAAGAAAGTTACGCCAATTCAGAAGCCAAATTCATTCCCATAGACACAATTCTAAGCGAACCGCATTTCGAATATCACAACCAACTCAATCCGCTAAAAAAATACATCTGGACGGTTCAAGCCTTCAACGAATACAATTTACCATCAGTTGAAAAAATAAAAAGTTACTTTTATACAAAAGGCATGGCAGGAGAAGGTTCCTTACAAGCAAACATCAATACGAGTATACAGACCACAATTCCAATACACATATCGCTTTCGGACAAGTCTACGAACGAAGACAATATTTTGAAATACAATTTATCGATTTCACCGACAAGCAACGAAATATCACTCGGAGCGATCCCGGCTGGAGCATACCAGCTAACCATTCATTCCGATTATCCCGACATCAAAACAATCAGCAAGGACATAGACATTCAAGATGGTTTCGTCACCATTCTAGACAAAATCCAATTAACAGACACAATTGCCCCCACCATAGCATCAATTTCAAATCTTGATACGCTTGATTTTTCGGACACATTGAAGTTTATCATAAAAGACGGAAGTGGAAACATCAGCACTCAAAATATAAAAGTATATCTAGAATCCGATTTGATTACAGACAGGTTCTTCAAAGACAGCATTCTAAACGTATCCCTCAAGGATTCGGACAAAAGTTGGACTTACCGCATTCTGACTATTTCGGTTAGCGACGGGAGCAACAACACCACAAGAAAATCGTTCTATATAAAGCAATCCCCACTCTGGTTCACCACCAACAGCGACACGACAATAACTAAAAACGAAAGCATTCTGCTATATATCAAAGACAACAATCAATTCGGCTTTAAAGTCGAGACATTAGAATTTCGCAACCTCACTACAAACGAATCCATCGTTTCTATTTCGAATACCGAAAAGACATCTTTTTCCGCTGAACTTGAGGCAAATTTATTCAGCGAAGAACAAACGATAGAATCTATCATCATTTATACAAACGGTATAAAGCAATCTAAAAGTTGGAAACTTTTCGTTAAAAACACCAGTACAGAAGGGGGTATTTAATGAAATGTAGGTTTTATTTTATTTTCATATTTATCTCGGCTATTATATTTTCTTTAACGACATCATGTTCAGAAGCAGAAGTTCTTTCTTCGGACACTCCTGAATTAACGCAATCTATTTTCATTGTTCCAGAAAGCTATTTTGGAGAGCCATACAAACAATACGCAGCCGCAGAAAAATTCTACATCGACTTAAATAAAAAAGTTCGAATTTGCGGTGTTTACGCCCTTGATAGCGAATTTATACCAATAGACCAGTCAAATACTTACTACAGTTCACACAAATGGATTATCGACAATAACGAAGTCAATGCCTCCTCGCTATATTACACTTTTGACAAAGCCGGAGTCCACAAAATTTCTTTTGTAACCGTTGACAATCTAGGCGATACACTGACGTCTCATGCAAACGTTTATGTCAATACCCCTGTGAGTTTATCGCTACAGTTTCCACCAAACAAATACAATCAAGTAGATGGCGAAAACGCAACAGGTCTTGAACTTTCGTGGAACGTTTATGGAATCGACCCATGGGAATCATCCATTTGCGTCGTCTACGCTTCTTATTACGAGGACAAAGTTTGGGAACGTCCCTTGGGCGAAACAGAATGCACCGAAAGCGTTGATTTAATGGGAAGACTTAATTTAGACATAAACGAATATGGCGATTCCGTAAACCACAGCATCAACAACTCTACAATTTATTGGGGTGTTCGAGCCGTCACGAAAAACGATAGAGGAAATATCGAACAATATTTCAGCGACATTTTTAGTTTCTCGACAATATTGGAGAACAATCAAAACGCCATCATAGAAGTTCCTGTGACATGCATGTTCAGCCAGTACCCCGAAAAATCGCAACTGAAGGGAGCGTTCATATCGGCATCAGGCGATACGCTCGCGAAATTTTCAAAAATAAAAGCAAACTCGGTCATTCGCCAAGCTTTATCTCCACAATCCAATATAAAAATCGTCGTCTGCGACACAGCGCTTACAGAATATAGCTGCAATTCAATGACCGTAAACCTACCGCCAAGCACCAAAACCATTACAGATACACTTTTCCTGCAAGACAAAGTCAAGCCCAATATGGTCCCCTCCGCTACAGAACTACCGACAACCGCACAAATGAAGTTTTTTCTTCTCGACAACGGTTCGGGAATCAATGCATCAAAGATTGTCGCCATGATGAACGAAGATACATTACAAACAACATTTAACGATAACATTTTATCCATTCCCAACACCTGCAAAAAAGATTGCGCCCTTTCTATCTACGCCGAGGATTACGCCAAGAACAAGGCACCCGATATCTATTGGAGAGTCAAAGTCAACAAGGCTATAACGAACATAGAAGGCCCTTACGCAAAAACGGAGGACAAATGAAGTATTTCAGAAAAGCCTCCCTCATTTTCGTCTTGATATTGATGGCTATATGCGGAAACGTTTTTGCTCAAGAGCAAGCCCCCAAAAAGACACGTTATCTGCATATTTCGACAAATCCATCTTCTGTCGATCTCTTTACAAATGCTGGTATTGTCGATTTTGCGAATCGCCCTAATTACACATCGCCAGCGTTTATCCCCATTCCCGAAGGGAGCGAAGACATCACCGTTTCTTTTTTCCACCCGGATTATGCAGACACGACCATCAACATAAAGCTTTCGCAAAACGACACCTCCTATATCATCATCGCACTCCGCCAAACATACGATGAAGATATACTGGTATCGCATCAAGAAACGCTAAAGCACAGGAACAGACGCAATCTAGGCCGCACACTTCAATGGTTTTCGATTGCCCCCTTTGCCATCGGGAGCGTCTCTACGATTGTCACGTTATACAACATAAGCAAAGCGAATGACCACAAAAAGGCCATGGAAAACACCCGCTTCAAAAACGAAAATTACGATGTGCACATGCGAGATTTTGAGGATTACAGAAACAGCGCCAGAACTGGGAAAACTGTTTCAAAGATTTTTTTCGGGACGGGATTACTGCTCCTTTCCGCAGGATTTATTCTTTCATTTTAGGTAGAATATGAAAAAGATTTTCTTATTAATCACTATTGCTTTTATAGCCGCCTTCGCAAAAGAACCCGAAGGCAAATACGTCGATGTAGAACTCCTGTCAGGTACGCACCAGCGTGCAAAATTTTTAGGCATCGAAAACGATACCGTAAGTCTCGGCGGATACATTCAAAACAAGTTCACCGTTGTTAAAATTGCAAAGAAGCAATTCAAAAAAATCACCGATGAACAAGGGAACGACTTGCTGAATCAAACAAGCGAATCCAAGCAAGAAAAGGTTTCGACCGCACCCACGCAAGCAGAGGTCAAGGCAGAAACCAAAACCGCCGAACCCGCAACCAAAACCAAAGTCGCCGAATCCGTCGCCGACACCGTCAAAAAAGACACCACAAAAGCCAAAGCCAAAAAAGCCGAAGCAACCGAAAAAATCGCACAAGCCGATACAACAAAAGCAGTTCCTGTCCAAACCGATTCTGTCCAGGCAAGCGAACCTCCCGAAGCAACTCCAACGCCAAAGCAACCCGCCGCAAAGCCTATCATCAAGAGCGTTCTCGTCGCTTACGATGCCGAAGAAAACGTCGATAAATCTTTTGCAGACCAGTTCACCGCACTGACCGCCCGTCTTCTATACGAATCCGGAGAAAAGCCGCAAATCATCCGCAAAACGGATATCCCGAACTGCAATGATTACGTATGCATTCAAAACGAACTTGCATCAAATGGCTTCAACTCCATCTATTTCGGCAACATTTCGCACGATAACAGAACTGACAGCCTCCGCTTAAATTTAACGCACGCCTTTTACGAAGATTCTCTCCCGACTTTGCACCGCGCCACGCTTACAATTTCAGGAAAAACGGCTTTCAGTGACGCCATTACCAACAACAAATTAAACAATCAGCTCCTTGATGTACAAGGCAAAAAAATCATCGTCACGAAAAAGAACAGGAGCTATATCCATGTAGAAACGGACCCCGACGGAGCGACAATCTCTCGTGCCGAAGATGATGCCATCTGCAAATCGCCCTGCACATTCGTCACGACAGATACATCTAAATTCACGCTTTACGCTTACTGGAACGTCGAAAGACACCTCTGGGGAGCAAGCACGAACATCGTTCCGCTTCCAGGCGATACCACCCACATTTCGCTCAAGCTCAAACGCGTAACGCCTGAAATTCGCATCCAGACGTTCCCCGAAGGAGCAAGCGTCTATAAAGCAGACAGCCCCATCTCCAAACGCACCAAGGCTATCGCACAAACGCCCGAAAAAATTCACGCATACGAAATGGGTACGGACAGCATCATTATTCGCAAGGCAGGCTATCGCGACACGCTAATCAACTTCTTCGTCGCCCCCGTTCCGCAAATTGATTTGAGCATAGACCTGCAAAAGCTCACGGATTTTGACGAAATCGAAAAGCAGAACAAGTGGCTCTACGAAAAGAAAATGCAGACCATCGGCGAAGCGTTTATCGGAGGTGCCGCAGGTACAGCACTCATCGGTGCCTTGTTCTTGTACCTCGCCCATCTGGATTACAACGATGCCGATGAAATCAAGAAAGAACTTAAGATTCCCGGTTCTGCCAAAGGTTCAAATTACAAGAACAAAGTTTCAAAGAACCACAAGCTTGTAAACCAAGGCGACAACAAAGCCATTGCGGGCGGTATTTTGCTAGGAACCGCAGCCGCACTCCTCGGCGTCGGCATCTACTTCGTTTTCTGACAGTCCACCCCAAGCGTAAGGGAAAAATTTTCTAAATTGCGTCCAATGAAAAATTCAATACTCAAAACTACCGTTACTTTAGCACTTCTCCTTACCGCTTTTACATTCGCTGCCGACTCGCTTGCAGTAGATGCAGCAACCGCTGCCGATACCGCAAAATCTTCGGGCGTTTACAACCGCATTATTGACTGGTACAACGACAACTTGAATTACGGAACGATTACGCTTTTGATGGCTATCGAAAGTTCGTTCATTCCGTTCCCTTCGGAACTCGTCGTGCCGCCCGCCGCCTACAAGGCTCTCCAGCCGGGTTCGGGCCTCAACATCGCATTGATCGTTTTCTTCGCGACACTCGGCGCATTGATTGGCGCATACGTCAACTACTATCTCGCCAAGATTCTCGGACGCCCAATTATATACAAATTTGCCGACAGCCGCCTCGGTCACTTTTTGCTGCTTGACGTACAGAAAGTCGAAAAAGCTGAAAATTACTTCCGCGAACACGGCTCCATTTCGACGTTCGTCGGCCGCCTCATCACGGTCATCCGCCAGCTGATTTCGATTCCGGCAGGGCTTGCCAAGATGAAACTCGCTCCGTTCACGCTTTACACGTTCCTCGGCGCCGCCATCTGGAACTGCGTTTTAGCACTGCTCGGCTACTTTGCCCACGGCCAGAAGGACATCATCGAGAAGTACAACTCCGAACTCGCCATCGCGCTACTCATCTTCGGCGTGCTCTTTATCGGCTATATGGTGTGGAACGCCTTCAAGCCGAAAAAAGCAGTAAGCGAAGAGCAATCAGCAGTGAGCAAGCAGTAGTAAGCGATCAGCAATATGCGTTCTGCGCGGTCGCTCGCAAGCTCGCTTTGAGGCAAGGGAAAAATTGGAAGTGGTTAGTTATATAATCGCAGTTATATAATCGCGGCGAAGCCGCCAAACTACCCCTACCTACTTCCTACTACCCACTGACCACAATCCTATCGTCTTTCGTCTACCAGCGTAGCGGTCTTTCGTCTAAACTGTCACTGGATCCTTCCCCTATCGCTACGCTCCAGGGTCAGGATGACGATCCCTGCCTACTTCCTACCGTCTACTTCCTACAGTCTACAGCCTAGTCTTTTACGCAACGGACAGAGAATCCAACTTCAACACCGCAGCTATTAATTTTTACTGAAGATGTTTCGGTTATATTCGTGCAATGCGCAAAATTAGTCTCACGCTCTGTAGAAGTCCAGAAAAGAGTTTCTTGCCCCTGACCCAAAAAGCCCGAATATTCTATGTTCCAAATGCCAGCAGGGAGAACAGTAAAGCCGTAAGCATCTGAGCCATTGCTGCTTTCACCTTCTTCAGTCACCCAACCATTTTTGGACTTGAGATCAAATCCGACATCTTCCATAATAAAATAATCGACATTACTAGTGTCAATTTCGGAGTGGTTCTTATCCACCGCAGCAAGCATTGTTATAAATTCTTTTTTGCTCGGCAAATGCCATCCGGCAGGGCAAACTTTCAAAGCCTCATCCCAAAAATAGAGGCGACCGTACTTGCATTTGTCCGCTTTTTCATCAAAGCACTTGCTATTTTCAGTCTTGTAGTTGAGGTTTTCGGCCATCCAAATGAGCGAATCAAAGGCAACCACTTTGTAAGTTTGACCATCACGCGAATCGGTAAAAGTTCCTTTATTTCCATTCCATTGCACTTCATCAACTGAAGCATCGTTGCCCGAATCACCGCATGCGGTAAGCATTAACGCGGCAAAAAAAGCAAGCATCGATTTGCATGTCAAAGTCCATAAATTGCGTTTTTGCATAGATCCTCTCCTTTTTGAATAAAATCAATAGCAGTCATTAGTCCTTAGTTATTGGTCATTAGCTTTAAATTCGACGCCTTCGGCGTACCAATAAAACTAACGACTAGCGACCATTGACTAACAACCATCGACTAACGACTAAAAATTACAATTTTTCACGCAGCGATTATCCTTAAATTCAGCTTCGAGAACCAGCTTGCCAAAACTGTAACGTCGATAGGCGCCATTGCGAAGTCCACGAACAAAGTTCATGTCTTCTTCGATTTGTCCCATTTCGTTGTAGATTTTCACAAGGCCGTGAATTTGTCCTTCCTCATACGGAATTTGTCTGCGAAGTTTGCCGTTTTCGTCCCAATCTTCCGACATGCCGTTTAAAACACCTTGATGGTATTTTTCCCTGTTTTTCTTTTTTCCATTTTCATAATACCGGATGCTGTAGCCTTCTTCCTCGCCGTTTTTGTAGCCAATGGTTTCAATCACGTTTCCTTTTTCATCGTAAGAGCGAAAAACGCCGTCCAACTTGCCGTTCTTGTAAGGGGCCTCGACCGCCAATTTCCCGTTCGGATGGTACGACAGAGCCAAGCCCTCGCGCACGTCAGTACCCTTCAAGACGGTGTAAACTCGCGACACTTGGCCGTCGTCATACGTCGTTTTTACCGTATCCAAAGCCACAGAATTCTCGCTAGAACCCGTCAAAGGAACAGTTTGAGCTGTGCAGCCCGTCACGATACACAAAAAAATCATCAAAAAAAGCTTTTTCATTACATTACAATGTAGCATAATCATTGAAGATTATGTATTTTGTGTCCGTCATGCATGTTACTTTTTTAAATCCCCCTTTTCACCCGATGTTCAGTCGGGAATCTCGTTCCCCGTGTGTTACTAAATCCAGTACGCTTTACTGGCCCATGTTTTTGAGTTACGCCGCTGGCGTATGCGAAGCCGACGGTAACGAAATCCAGCTCATCGACAGTCCCGCCATGGAACTCGACTTGCCCCAGACTCTCGAAGGCATCAAGAAGTTCGGTCCGGAACTTGTCATTTGCAGCACGAGCACTCCGAGTATTTTAAACGACCTCAAGGTTGTTCACGCGATCAAGCAAGAAATGCCGAACGTGAAGGTTGCCATCATGGGCACGCACGCCACGGCAGAACCGCTCGAATCCATGGAAATGGAGCCGTCGCTTGACTACGTCGTGATTGGCGAAGCCGACTACACCTGCCGGAACCTTATCCGTGCCCTCCGCGGCGACGGCGCTCCTGTGGGGCAATTCGCTGGACTTGCGTACCGCACAGCCGAAGGCAAAGTCGATTTCCAGCCCGAAGGTCCGAAGATCGAGAACTTGAACGAAATTCCGTGGGTGTCGAAGGTCTACCGCAAGCACCTCTACAGCTGCTACAAGAAGTATTTCTACGGTGCAAACCTGAACCCGCTCATCGTGATTTTGTCTGGCCGCGGTTGTCCGAACCACTGCAGCTACTGCGTGATTCCGCAGACGCTCAACGGTCACAAGTTCCGCCGTCGCGACCCGAAGGATGTCGTCGATGAATTGCAGTACATCAAGGACAACTTTGAAGACCTTGGCGAAGTGTTCTTCGAAGACGATACCTTTACCGCAAGTCACGAACACGTGCGCCAGATTTGCAACTTGATTCTGGAACGCGGCCTCAAGATTACTTGGAGCTGCAATGCCCGTGCCGATGTACCGCTCGATTTGCTCAAGCTCATGAAGAAGGCCGGTGGCCGCGAAATGTGCGTTGGCTTTGAAAGTGCAAGCCCCGAAGTTTTGGAAAAGATCCACAAGGGCGTGAAGAACACCGACAAGGCGATTGAATTTACGAAGAACGCCTGCAAGGCGGGATTGCTGGTGCACGGCTGCTTCATGGTCGGCAACCCGGGCGACACGCCGGAAACGCTCCGCATGACGCTTGACTACGCCAAGAAGCTGAACCCGAACACGGCGCAGTTCTACCCCATCATGGCTTACCCCGGCACCGAAGCGTACAAGGAAGCTTTGGAAAGCGGTGCGCTCAAGACAAAGGATTACAACCAGTGGCTCGACAAGGACGGGTTCCACCGCACCACGATCCAGCGCGGAGAACTCACCAGCCAGGCACTCGTGGACTTCTGCGACAAGGCTCGCCGCGAATTCTACCTGCGCCCGAGCTACATCATCCGCCAAGGCATCATGGCCATCAAGAACCCGCGTGAACGCTACCGCGTCTTCCGCGGATTCGGGACGCTCGTGAAGCACTTGTTCCGCAAGCACGGACAGCTAGCCCCAGTCGCAAGACAAGCTCCGACGAACAAGTCGTAGTCGCCGGAACGCGGAAAGCGCGGAAAGTGCGAGAAGCGCGGAAAGCGGCTTTGCGGCTTTTGGCGGTGAAATTGAGATTTTTTCGTCTCGTTTCACCGCCATTTTTTATTTTATACGCAACATTTTCTCGCAAAAACGCCCGCAAGCGCGTTCGATGGCGGTGAAAAGCGTGTTTTTAAGCCCTATTTCACCGCCAGCATTTGCTTAAAAAGCCATTTTCGGGCAGTAAAAGCACAAACAAATTCATTTTTGGCGGTGAAACAAGCATATTTCCTCGCCATTTCACCGCCATTTCGACAATTTCACTGCTAAATCAGCGGATTCACCGCCTTGTCACGCCGACTTCGCCAAAATACCGATCTAGCACAGCCTCCACCATCATGGAGCTGAGCGGGCGATCATGCGTTTCCGAGGTCATCAAGAAGTTTTTTCCCATGCAAAAGCCATTCATCATATACAGCTCCATTTTAGAAGCCATGTTCTGACAATACTCCGGCACGTCAATCAGCCCGAAATGTTCCCAGACGAACTCCTGCCGCGTACGGACATTCAAGCAGGTAAAATCAGGATAGACGACAAGACGTTCCTTTCTTTTCTGCGAGCGGAATTTGCCCAAGCCAGAGTTCTTCCCGGCTCTTTTTCCTTCTTCATTCCTGCGTTTCGCATGAGAATCTTCATTGGCAACACACTCCCGCCCGACATATTGCAACTCATGCGGGAATTCGTAATGGTAGGGAATTCCCCTGCGGAACAAAGCATCGGCAATCATGATTTCAGATTTCGAGCGCACGCGTTCTCCCCGTGCAGTCACCAGCATAGGAGTGTCCGCATCAAATTCACGCCCCGCATACTCGACAGCACTCCACTGCTTTACGAAGTCTTCGTCAGACGAAACAAGCGGCTTCACAAGCACTTGCCGAGCCGGATGCAGCTGGGCATACACATTATCTACAAGCGAAGCATCGTACTGGGCCACGCACTTTTCCAAGACGGAACGTTGCTTCTGAAGTTCAACAAGAATCTTCCTGTCATAATCCCGCTGTGCAAGTTCTGAAGCAAGCGACTTCTCTTCGTCACGAATAAAACGCCCTTTACGCCCCGTCTTTGAAGTCACCTGAAAATATTGAAATCCGCCACGATGCGGAGACACGTTAAGCACACCCTCCGGTGCACACGCAATAGACTTCGAAAGCGTCGCCATCACGGTGTTCAACTCCGCAATTCGCTCACGAAGAAAAGGCAAAACGCAATCTATGGACAAACGCTCTATCTGACGTTCCATGGGCTCCCCTAGTAAATAATGTGAAGTGGATTTAATCTACAATTTTTATGCTAAAATGACAAGTCGAGGAATTTTCGCATAGTAAGCGTCTGCAAAATGGCGGATCACGTCCGCCATGACGTAGTAAAGCGCTGTCCGCCACGACGCAGAGGCTGTGCTGCCATGACGCGGTGGAGCTGAGTCCGCCACGTTCTATGGATTCTATCGGCCCGAAGGGCCTCCTGAATGACAACGATACTAATTCATCTATGCGACAAAAGTCGCAAGTTTCATATACCGCGCTTCGCATTCAGCATGACGCACTTGCATTTCAAGGCTCATGACTCAATGCTCACAGCTTGAAGCTCACGGCTCGCAACTCATTACTCTTCCCTCAAAGCGAAGCGGCCTCATCGCCCTCTACCTCAATCTATCGAATTTTTTCATTTCTTTGTCCAAAAACGTATCGACGTATTTTGCGTAAATGAGCGTTGTGTCCAAATTGCGGTGGCCCAAGAGTTTGCTTGTTGCCGGGAGCGGGATGCCGATGGTAATGCATGTTGTTGCAAATGTGTGGCGGGCCAGATGACAATGCAAATACTTGCACACCCCTAACTTTTGCGCACCCTTTCGAAGCGTGCGATTGAACGACGCATTTTCCACTACGTGAAACACGCGGCCCGGCTTCAGAGGCTCAGGCAGCAAAAGCCGAGCTTGCACGGGAATCGGGATATAAACGGCCTCTCCCGTCTTGTGCATCTGCTTTCGGATTTTCCAGTCGAAAATTTCAGACGAATCCAGTGACCGCAAATCCGCGTAACGAAGCCCGGTAAAACAGCTGAACAAGAACACCCGCATAACATCTTCTTCTGACGGAGTCAAGACTGTTCGCCCGTCTGTAAAGTTCAGATAAAGTTGTTTCAATTCCCGCAGCGTCAAAAATCCGCGATGCGAATACGCTCTCCTGATTTTCACATTTTCAAACGGGTCCACTTCAATAACGCCATCCGCTTTCATCTTGTTGCAGAACACGCGAAGCACCGAAAGCGCTTTGACAACGGTAGCCTCCTTATTCTGCAAGCGTTCCAAATGACGTTTGAAATCGCGGACCGTTTCCGACGTCAGCGATTCACATTCTAATTTCGGATTAAACAGCTCTACTTTTTTCAAATTCCAATAATACGTCCGCACTGTAAGCGGAGCCAATTCGTCCGAGCATTTATTCAAATAATCCAAAGCACAGTCTATAAAACGCATAAAGCCTCCATTTGTTAAAAGTGGAGGCTCAAAATAATTACTTTAGACGTTATTTAGCTTTTTTCTTTTTCCGTTCACGCCGTGCAATAACCGCCGGGCGAACCATTGTCGCAATGTTCATCGCCGTCCCTATCAGGATAAGGAAACTCGCGCAATAAAGCCCGATTCCGGCTTCGATTTTTAAAAGCGGAATTCCAAGCGATTCTCCCACATGGGCAAGCCGCATTAAAAGCGACCATAGCGAAACCATCGACAAAAGCCCCATTACGGTCGATGCTAGCGGCACAAACCATGCAAATATAGCCGCCAAAAAAATCGCCCCCAAAATACCATACAAATGACGAATCGGTTCCATCTTTGGATAATTCGGGATATGCGTTTTAAAGCGATCTAACGTCTTCGGGTTTTCTTTGACCATGCGGTGCATCTGACCAAGAGCAGGTTCAGCCAAGGCTTTATCCAAATCAACACCCGAAGCTATCTGATAAAACGTCGTCTCTGCAATGGGCTTGCTTTTATCCTTAACAGAGCAAGAAACATTGGCAAGCGGCATCAACAACGCAAGAAAAACCAACAAATACGGCAATGCCGTAATCTTCTTAAAAATGCTTTTTTCCTTATCGGAGTTTTTACTCATTTCTTTTTTCCCTGATTGATTCTCTCAAGAGAGAATACGCAACGGAAACCGATATGGTCAGACCAATAACGCGGGTCTTCATCATCTCTATCCGTCATGTACAGCTTTTTGACTCCATCTTTCCACGAGCCGCCCTTCAATACTTTATCCGTACCCCAGTAAGAACCGGTCGGGTTGGAATCTTCAATTTTAAACGTAATGGCAAAGTAGTTATCGCGAGTCCACTCGGCCACGTTGCCCGACATGTCGTACATGCCCCAAGCATTCGGTTCCTTGGTCGCAACATCATGCGGACCATAAGCCACAGAATCCTTCTTGCCCAGCTTGTAAGAATTTTCTGCAAAGACGGCATACTTGTTCACGTTTAAATAGTCATCCACTTCCCAAAGTGTGCCGTTATTGCTGCCAGCACGTCCTGCAAATTCCCATTGTGCTTCAGTCGGCAAATCTCCGCCAAGGGCTTTGCAGAAGTATTGCGCTTTTTCCCACGAAATACCCTGAACCGGTTTGTTCGGACCTTTGAACGCGGAGCGATCCGGGATGCGTTTTGCGGAATCCAGATTGTCCATCGTCTTCTTATAAAATTCCTGTGTCACTTCTGTCGTGTGGATGGCAAACGGCGACATGGAGACGACCTTGCCACGGTAACGGAACGAACCGGAATCAATGAGGGCAACAGTTCCACGAGTGGCATGTTCAATTATCGGCACGGCAAACTTATGAGTCGTATCTTCCGTTACAGAAGGCTTCGAAGTTGGCAGATCGACCCTGTGAATCCAATCGCGGACTTCTGGTTCCTGTTCTATGTACGTCGGCAAAATAAATTTGCCTACACCTTCATAAAGTTTTTCGCCAATGCGGAATGCAATCTTTTCGTAGCGGTAGTGATAACGCCCAACTAAGACGCCTTCCTTGGAAATCCACACCGGCTTGTTGTTCGTGAGGAATAGCGTCGTGATGACGCCAGGCTCATTGGACTTAAGCCTTGCATAAAGCGAATCCATGGAATATCCCTTAACGACACCTTTCCAGATGACATCAATCCTTTCTTGGTTGGAGCCAAAGGCAAGCTTGAGAGTATCGGGCTTAACCGGTTTTGCCTCGACGGTCGCCGCAGGAACGGGCTCGCTATTGGCTGCCTTTACGGTGGAGTCAGCAACCTTCGCTGTAGAATCCGCAGCCTTCGTAGAATCTGCAACGACTGCGGTAGAATCAACAGGCTTTGCCGTGGAATCGGCGACTTTAGCAGTTGTATCGGCGACTTTAGCAGCGGAGTCCGCCGCTACGGATACAGCCACTTCAGCGGGCTTATTCGCAGAACCTTTTTCAATCGCTTCTACAGACTTGGGCCAAACATTCAACTGGAGCGGGAACTGCTGCAAGCTGTCAATCTTGTCGCGAATAGCCTTGAAAACTTGGTTCACCTCGCCCAGCTTTGCAGTACGCCATAATTTTTGAGCTTCAGTTCTCTTGTATTTATAGCGATTGACGTAACCGCGATAATCCTTGCTGGAATCCGTCAACCCAAGTGAATCAGCGGGTTTGATTGCCGGATATAAATTAGCGAACTCAGTCGTATCGACTCGACCCACATTCTGGTCAACTTCTGCAGAGAAGGCATCGTAAAGGATTTCTGTTTCTTCGAGCGTTTTACGTTCCTGAACCACCGGCAACGACACAGAGAGATTGAGAGAAGACGAAGCCGTAGAATCAAAAATGGGGCAATTCACCTTGAAGACGAGACTTTTCCCCGCACGGAGCTGGCCGGCATCCACATAAGGGAGCTTGCCCGGCACACCAAAGGCAAACGTGTAGAGCCCTTCCTTCGCTGGGTAGATTACTTTAGAATTGCTCGGCACGGACGTGTTATAAGAAACCACTTCTAAGTCTTTTTCACTAGACTGGATTTCCACGATGCCAGGATGAGCGCTTTCAGAAAGAGTCTGCCATTTCCCGTTCTTCATGAACAGGAGCTTTGCAACCCGCGACGAATAAATGTATTCGGAGTCAAAATAAATATCGGCTTCGTCCTGAAAAGCCTTCGACTGGCGCGACGCGTAGAATCGCATACCCACAGCTTCACGAACGCCTATTTGGTTATCCTTAAGGCTAAAAGCATGGAGCTTCAAATAATCTTCGGGTTTCGCCACACCCGTGAACCAAAGATATTCCTTCCCCGATTTTTTCTGACGCAGATAAAGCTGGTTCGGCTGCAATGGGAAAACAGGTTGCGAGGAGATTGCCACAGAGCTATCCAGCATCATAGCCAAGTTGCTGGAATGTTCCAAAACGCTACCAACTTTAAAATTTTCCGGCATCAATTTGAAGTTGCGGTCATCTTCGGCCATGGTAAGTGCCGGGACCAGCAACAAAAGCGGAAGCAATCGGGAAAATGTCATAAGCTCTCCTGTCTTTTAGAAACCTTCTTCTAAGAAAAAAAATAATTTCTTGTAAGCAAATAAGTTCTAAAATTTTAAGGAATTTGCCCCCATTTCAAGCAAGTAACCGCCTTTTGCACCGCCAACAGGTCCCAATTCGACCTTCCAGTCCGCCAAACGGATGATATCGGGGTGGTGTTCAATGACAATCACCGTATCGCCACGCGCCGAAAGCCTACGCAAGAGGTTCCAAAGAATCTGAATATCCTTGAGATGGAGGCCCGTCGTCGGTTCGTCGAGCAGATAGACCATTTCCGTCGCCGGACGGCGGCAGAGTTCCGCAGCTAGCTTTAGACGTTGCGATTCGCCACCGCTAAGCGTGGTAACCGGCTGGCCAAGTTTTACGTACGGGAGGCCCACATCGCGGAGGCATTCGAGCTTCGGCAAAATCTTCGGCTGATCCTTGAAGAACTCGCAAGCTTCAACCACACGCATGTCGAGCACGTCGGCAATGTTCTTGCCCTTGAACGTGACCGTGAGCGTTTCTTGATTGTAGCGTTTGCCACCGCAAGCTTCGCACGGCTCCCAGATGTCCGAGAGGAAGTGCATCTCGACCGCAATCGCACCACGGCCTTCGCAAACGGGGCAACGCCCACGTGCGAGGTTGTAACTAAAGCGACCGTAATCAAAGCCCTTGACCTTGGACTGTTCGAGCTTGGAGAACAGCTTGCGGATATCGTCAAACACGCCCGTAAAGCTTGCCGGCGTACTGCGCGGCGTTCCCGAAATCGGACTCTGATCCACAAGCAAAACCTCGCCGCTCTGCTTTTTGCGGCCACGCGCCTGGAACTGCTTTTTAAGCGCCGGGAAGATTTCATCCACAACAAGCGAACTCTTGCCCGAGCCCGAAACGCCACAGACTACGCTTACAGCCTTTTTCGGGAATTTTACAGATAAATTCTTTAAATTATTCGCTTTGAGATTCTTGAATTCATAGAATTCCGTATCGTCCGTAATGCGCACGGGTTCCAGCTGGTTTGCCACCGGAGTGGAATACGTGAGGAACTTGACAGTTTCGCTACGCGGGAACTGCTGTAGCGCATACGGCTTTGCAAGTTCTTTCGGAGAGCCTTCGGCAACGACTTCGCCACCGAAATCGCCAGCACCCGGACCCATATCGATAATGTGGTCCGCAGCCTGCATCATCTTGAGGTCATGTTCCACGACAACGAGCGTATTGCCGAGGTCACGCAAACGGTAAAGCGTGTCCAAGAGTTTTGCAGTATCACTTTCGTGGAGGCCGACGGTCGGTTCATCAAGAACGTACAAGACGCCTTCGAGGCCGCTACCGATTTGGCTTGCCAAGCGGATGCGCTGCGATTCACCGCCCGAAAGCGTGTCGCCCGCGCGATCGAGGCCGATGTAGCCAAGGCCCACGCTAATCAAGAAGTCCAAACGCCCGATGATTTCGCGAAGGAGCGGAGTGGCAATCGTCTTTTTACTTTCGGCAGTCACGGAAGTCGCATTTTCTTCTTTTGCGAAATCGACTTTCGCAAACCAGTCGCGGGCTTCGGCAATGCTCATGTGGTGCACATCCATGATATTCTTGCCCAAGATGCGCACCGCAAGATATTCAGGCTTCAAGCGTTCGCCGTGGCAGTCGGGGCATTCCTCGCCATCCTTGAAGTGACCAAGGCCGAGGCATGTTTCGCAAGCGCCCCAATGCGTGTTAAAGCTAAAATGTTTCGGGTTGAGTGCAGAATCCATGTACCAGCCGCATTCCGGGCAGCCCGGCTTTTCGCTGGCAGAAAGGCGCTCTTCGCCATCGCAATCCACGTACAAAATGCCGTTACCGTCGCGGTAGCCGCGTTCAAACGCTTCGACGAGACGGGCACGATTTTCTTCCTTGACGACAACGGAATCGACTACAGCAAGCAACTGCTTTTCGCGAATCGGGATTTTCGGCAGAGGAAGTTCCACGAGCTTTTTGCCGAGATAAACCTTGCGGTATCCCTTTTCCGTCAAAATTTTGGAGAGCTTAATTTCGTCCTTGATTTCGAACGGGGCGAGCACTGTCACCATCTTGTTGAGGTCACGGTCAAATGCAAACTGCATCAAGTCGCCAGCCGCATAAGAGCTGACCGGCTTTCCGCAATGGAGGCAGTGAGCCGTACCCACGCGGGCCCACAAAATGCGGAAGTAGTCGTAAATTTCGGTGAGCGTTGCCACCGTACTGCGCGGACTCTTGCTTGCGCTCTTCTGGTCAATGGCAATGGCTGGGGCGAGGCCCGAAATAGAATCGATGCTACCACGGTCGGGGCGACCCAAGAATCGGCGGGCATACGTGCTGAGCGTTTCGACAAAGCGACGCTGCCCTTCGCTAAAGAGCGTATGGAACGCGAGACTCGACTTGCCCGAGCCCGAAACACCCGTAATCACGGTGAGCTTGTGGCGCGGAATCGTCACATCGATGTTCTTGAGATTGTGCTTGCGAGCGCCATGCACTTCGATATCGAGCGAGTAATCTTCACCCTTTTCGTCCGTGCGTTCAAAATGCTTGTTTTCGCCATGCTTTTTCGCAAGCACCGGAGCCAAGTAACGCCCCGTCTCCGATTTTTTGCATTTGGCGATTTGCTCCGGCGTTCCCGTCGCGATAATGCGACCGCCGTTCACGCCCGCATCCGGGCCAAGATCGATAATCCAGTCCGCGCACTTAATCACGTCGAGATTGTGTTCAATCACGACGACGCTGTTCCCGAGACTGCGCAAGCGGTTCAAGCATTCGAGCAGTCGGCGGATATCTTCAAAATGCAAACCCGTTGTCGGTTCGTCGAGCAAGTAAAGCGTCTTGCCCGTACCCGGGCGGCGGAGTTCCGAAGCAATCTTCACGCGTTGTGCTTCGCCACCAGACAACGTTGTTGAGGGCTGGCCTAAAGTCAAATAGCCGAGGCCCACTTCGCAAAGGAGCTTGAGCGGTTCTGCAATTTTCGGGATGTCCTTGAAAAATTCAGCGGCATCGGCAATGCTCATGTCGAGCACTTCGGAGATGTTCTTGCCTTTAAAATAAACTTCACGAGTCGCTTCGTTAAAGCGCTTGCCGTCGCACACGTCGCAAGTGACTTGCACGCTCGGCAAAATGTGCATGTCGATGACCTTCACGCCAGCGCCTTCGCAAGCGTCACAACGGCCACCCTTCACATTAAAGCTAAAGCGGCTCTTCGTGTAGCCACGCACCTTGCTTTCTTCCATGCCGGCGAACAAGTCACGGATATCGTCCCAAATTTTCGTATAAGTTGCCGGATTGCTACGCGGAGTGCGTCCAATTGGCGTCTGGTCGATTTCAATGACCTTGTCGATGTTTTCGAGACCTTCCAAATGATCGAACTTTCCGACCGGCTCTTCGGAATTGTAAAACACACGAGCAAGCTCGCGACGCAAAATCTGGTTGATGAGCGTACTCTTGCCCGAACCCGAAACGCCCGTGACTACAGTAAACGCGCCACCAAGCGGAATTTCGACATCAACATTCTTGAGGTTGTTTTCGCAGGCACCGCAAATTTTGAGCTTTGGCGTATTCTTATCAATCTTCAAGCGCTGCGACGGGATTTCAATCGACTTGCGACCGCTCAAGTACGCGCCCGTAAGCGAAGACTTGTTCTTCTCCAGTTCTTCGACTGTGCCCGCCGCCAAAATGCGACCGCCTTCGACACCGGCACCCGGGCCTACGTCAATCACGCAGTCCGCATGGCGCATCGTATCCTCGTCGTGTTCCACGATGAGGAGGCTGTTGCCCTGGGCTCGCAAACGTTCAAGCATTTCGAGCAATTTATCGTTATCACGCGGATGGAGCCCGATACTCGGTTCGTCCAAAACATACAGCACGCCCTGCAAGCCCGCTCCCACGGCACTTGCAAGCCTGATACGCTGAGCCTCGCCACCCGAAAGCGTCGAAGCCTTACGGCTGATATCCAAATAGCCAAGCCCCACCGCCTTCAAGAATCCAAGGCGCCCACGGATTTCCTTGAGCACTTCGCGACCAATGCGCTGTTCCTTTGGCGAAAGTTTTAACTTGTCAAAAAATTCGACGGACTTTTCGACGGACCATTCCGTCATTTCGCAAATGTTATGACCGTGGAAATCGACAGCAGCGGCAATACGATTGATTCGCGTGCCGTGGCATTCCGGGCAAACGCCAATTTGCATGTACTTTCGGAAGTGGTAAATATGCCACATGTCCCAAAGTTCCTGCATAATCGTCACCACGCCGCGTTCGCTCCCGCTCGGAGTCCCGTAAAGCACGGCGTCCTGTTGCGCCTTTTTGAGCTTGTTCCACGGCGTATCGAGCGAAAAGTGCATCTCGTTTGCAATCGTCCGCAAATTGCGCCAACCGAAATCGCTAAAGATAATGCAGCCGTCGTCCTTCTTTTGCGGAGCAAGACACCCCTGCTTTAAAGACAAACTCGGATCCGGTACAATCAAATTCACATCGAACTCGCAACTTTCGCCAAGACCGCGACACGCCGGGCATTGCCCCTTCGGGTCGTTAAAGCTAAAGAATCGCGGTTCGAGTTCCGGGATAGAAATTCCGCACTTCGGGCAAGCAAGCTGCGTACCCTGCAAGCGATATTCTTCCTTCGCAGTCCCGGCGCCATCCGAATTCACACCATCCGAGCCGGCGGCATCCGGCGACGAAAGCAAGAACGACACGAGCTTTCCATCCGTGAGCTTCAAGGCCCCTTCAATGGCTTCACGCAAACGGCTCATGTTCTTGCGTTCGAGCGTCAAGCGGTCAATCACCACTTCAATCGTGTGCTTCTCGTAACGCACCAACAACGGCACATCTTCGAGCCTGTAAATCGTCCCGTCCACACGCACGCGGACAAAACCATTCTCCTTGAGTTCGGCAAGTTCCTTGCGGTATTCGCCCTTGCGCTCCTGCACAATCGGCGCCATCACCAAAATCTTTTTATTCTCGTCGCTAGCGTACAAGTTATCGACAATCTGATCGACCGACTGCGCCTGAATCACCTTACCGCACTTGGGGCAATGCGGAACGCCCAAACGCGCGAACATCAAACGGTAATGGTCCAAAATTTCGACCACCGTACCCACCGTAGAACGCGGATTTCGGTTCACCGTCTTCTGGTCAATCGAAATCGTCGGCGAAATGCCGCGAACGCTTTCCACGTCCGGATGCTTCATGCGGCCAATGAACTGGCGCGCGTACGCCGAAAGCGATTCGACAAAGCGGCGTTGCCCTTCCTGGAACACCGTATCAAAAGCAAGGCTCGACTTACCCGAGCCCGAAACACCCGTCACAACGACAATCGAGTCGCGAGGAATCGTCAAATCGACATGGCGGAGGTTATGTTCATGGGCATCGCGGATTTCAATGGATTTCGTCATGCTCTCAAATATAGGAAAAGACCGCGAAACTGTCTAAAAAATAGTGAACATTTGGATAGAAAATCATTTTATTTCAAACTTTATTCACTTTTTTTGCAAAAAGGACTTGACTGAATCCAAACAAATATTTTAAATATGGCACACTGATTGAGAAATCAATCGGACCACTTGGGGTGGTAGCTCAATTTTGGTTAGCTCGTCTATCCCGCGAAAAAGCCCTCTCGAAAGAGAGGGTTTTTCGTTTTTGCCGTCCGCAAACAACTTTACCCCATAGTCGCAATTGGAAGACATCATTTCAACTCCTTTCTTCAAAAATGTTTATATTAAAAATTAAGAAGGAGTTTTTTATGAAGAATATTCATAAGTACATACTCATCGCGATTATTTGCGGGCT
>JAEEGK010008635.1_pt1 | contig 23990 bp, 16 predicted proteins | sample 8958771 | NCBI WGS metagenome assembly JAEEGK01 (sample SAMN16246547, study PRJNA631951) | gut metagenome | biome: gut microbiome; feature: rumen; material: SC-attached | host: Bos | place: Iran: Karaj | collected 2018-10
TTATAAACAAAAAAAGAATTAAAAATATTTTAAAATATAAAAATAATAATTTAATTCATATAAATAAAAATTAAATATGGAAAACAATAATGTATTAAATAAGAGTAATTTAAGTAATTCAATAAATTTCATGGAATTACCATCAGAAAAGATAGATGAGTATATAAAAATATTAGAAGAATTTATGAATAAATCAGAAAAAGAAGGAAAATTTGTAGAAGCTGAATTAGCAAAACAAAGAATAATCCAACTAAATAAAATAAAAGATAAAAAAAATTTAAAAGAAGCAAAAATTCGTCATTTACAAGAAAAAGAAGATTTAGAAGCATCACAAAAAGAAGAATTAAATCAATTTAATATGAAAATGGATAAAGAATTTTATGATTTAAGTAATGATTATCAAGAAAAGCAAAAACAACTTCAACAAACACACGAAGATGAATTAAAAAAATTTCAAGAAGATTTTGAATCAAGAAATATAAATGTTGCACCAAAACCAAAAAGTGATTTAATAGCAGCAAATAGAAAATTAGATTTATTTGTAAAGAAGAAAGAGTATAAAATTTTATTTTATATTTTATTAGTTATCAAAATGCACATTTAGCTCAAATTGAAATAGCAAATTTAACAAGAAAAGATCATGAAAATTTCGAAATTGAAAAAATAAAAAAATTTGAAAAAGAAGTTGAAAATTTGAGAAATAAACAAAATAATGAAACTAGAGCATTAGAACAGAGAATTCAATCAAATTATAATCAATTTAAAAGAGATCGAGCAATTCAAGTTGAACAACTTTTATTAAAATATAAAAATAAATTTAGAGAATTGGAAAATCAACAAAAAAATGAAATTAAATTACTTGAAAAAATTATTAAAGAAGGTGATAAAGCCGTTAAAGGAAAAAATTTTACAAATTATAATAATCAAATTTTAAGTAGGAAAAGTACAAATAAATCAAAAATAACAAATAAATAAATTAAAGAAAATTTTTTTTTTTAAAAATTAATTTATTGCTTATTAAATATTAATAAAAATTAAAAAAGTTAAAAAAAATGAATTCTATGATTAATTCTAATATGAATGAATATTCAAAAAAAGAAAAAATATTTTTATGTAAAAAAGTAAAGAGAAATAGAAATAATAAAGACCCAATTTTTTATATAAATAAAGTTAGAAAAATTGGGAAAGAAAATGAACAATTTGATTTGACATTTGATTCAACTACTGATTTGGAAAACAGAAAAGAAAAAATTCCATCAATTGATGAAATTGAAATTCCTTCTTTTTTTAATGATATAAAAATTAAAAAAAAAGGAAAAGTTCAACAAAAATTAAGAAAATATTCTGAAGCTTCTACACAATTTAATGATTTAGAAGATGCTGAGGTCTATTTAATTAAAAAAGAAAGTCTTTATTCAGAAAAAGAATATTAGATTTATATTCAATAATAAAAAAAGGAAAATTTGTTTATTGAATGTTTGAGTTTAAATTATTATTATTAATTATCTTGTTCTAATAATTAATGGCGGTTGTTAGTTTTATTTATAAATTTTTAAGTATATAAATAAATGTATTAAGACAGTTTTTTATTAGATATAAATTAGTTATTAATATAGTTATAATTATAAATGATATGTATTTTTTTTAATATTTTTATATAAAAAAGGATATTTTGAATTTTGGAAAAAATATATCTTTAAAAATAAAAAAATATAAAATCTTATTTTTTATGATTTATTATTTAATTAATGATATTATTAAGATATACAAATAATTTTTAATCTAAGGTGTTTTGAATTATATAATTTACAAAAAAATACAATTTTAACCTAAGTAAATATAATTAATATTTATAATTTTCTAATTTGAATCTAATTTTATTAATTATTATTAAAACCTAATCCTATCAATTTTTATATTTTTTACATTCTATTTAATTGTCTAATAATATTTATAGAATCTACTAAAACTAATTGTTGAATAATTAAAATCCAATTTCCTATTAAGGATTTCAATTAAAAAAATAAATTATAATATAAATAAATAAAATTTCTATTCATTTTTAATACCTAATTGTTTTAAAATTTTTTTTTTTGAATAATCAAGAGTTTTTTTAATTCCATTTTTCCAATTCACAGTTAAAAAAGATAATATTCTTAAATTTTCAAAAGAATTATTTTGATTATTAATCAAAGTTGATGTTGAATTAATATTACTTATCTCATCCAAAAAACTATAATTTTCTTTTTTTATAAAACTAGAATCATATAAATCATGTGGAATTATAAATATCGGATTTGAATTAAAGCAAAAATATTTTTCAGTATCCAAATTACGATTTATGTATTCCATATTTATTAAAAATAATTTTAATATCAATATTATTAATAAAAAAAATTAAAAGTCTATAAACAAATAAATTCAAAATATTTATTATAAAATTTCATTTATTATATTAAAAAAAAATTTATTTTCTTCTTCTAAATCTTTTATTTCTTTTTTCTCTTACTTTCAAAGCTCTTTTATCTTTTTTTAATCTTCTATCAACATGTTTAACAAATCTAGAATCTTTCCCAACATTATTTCTATTAGCTCTAGAAATAATATATCTCTTTTTTTCTTTTCCTTTAGAAAGTTCTCTTTTATATAATTTTTCAATTTGTTTAACTTTAGAAATTTCAGTATATTCATCTTGTTTACTAATTGCTTCTGCTTTTTGTCTTACTTTTTGTAATCTTTTTTGTAATTTATTTCTTTTTCTTGCTTTTGCTTCTAAAACTTTTTTAGGTATTCTAACATTTATTTTTCTTAAATATTCTTTTTCTGCTAAAACTTCTTGTTTTGTTATTGGTTTTTTTGGTACATTATGTAATTTTTCTTCTTCTAAAAACCATTTTGGTACTTTTTCATCATCTTCAAATGCATATCTATTATATGATTTATTTAATATATCTAATCGAGTCTTTTTTCTTAACATTTTTTTAGCTATTGCTCTTATTTCTGCTTTTTCATCTGTATCATATCCATCATCACTTGAGTCATCTTTTTCTTTTTTATTTTCTATTTCTTTTTCGTTATTTAATTTTTCTTTTTGTTCTTTTTTAGTTTTTTTATTTTTATTTTGTTTTATATCTTCTTCTGTATCTGAAGATAAATTATTTTCTTCATTTATTTCTTCTTTAATATCTTCATTTTTATTTTCTTTTTTATTTTTTTTATTTTGTTTTCTTAAAGGATTTTTAATATTAATATCATCAATTTCTAATTCATCTTCATCAATTGGAATATCTTTATTATTATTAATACTCTCATCATCATTATCTTTACTATAATAATCACTACTATTATCACCTTTTTCACTTTCATAATCAGAATTATCATTTTTTTCATTATCAGAATCACTTTCTTCTTTTTCAACTAATTCAATATCATTTTCATTTTTTTTTTCTTTTTTTCCTTTTTTATTCTTTTTCAATAAACTAATTCCTCTTTCTTCTTCATATAATTTTGCATTTTCTTCAATATCATCATTCATCATATCAATAAAATCATCTTCATCTAAATCACTTAATGCAATTTCATCATATTCACCTAAATCTTTTTTATTTATTTCTTTTTCTTTTTGTTGATTTACATTTTCTAATTCTTCAATATTTATTTTATTTTTTTGAATATATTCAAATAATTGATCATCAACTTCAACATCATTATCTAATGGATTTTCTTCTTGTTCAATAAAAGCTTGTTTATTTTTTAATAAAATTTTCTCTCTTTTCTTTTTATCTTTTATTTGTTTTGCTAATCTAGATTTTTGATATTTATTTAATTCCTCATCAATTAATTCATCCATTGTTTTTTCTTTTTTTTCTTCTTTTTTTTCCTCATCTTTCTTTTCTTTTCTATCAAAATGTAATTTTGATCTAATTTTATTTCTCCAAACAATTAATTCTTTAAATTCTTGTTTACCTAAAATTTGAATATCATCAAAATACATTTTATAATCAAATTTAGGTTTAACTTCATTTAAATATTTATTACAATCATCACTTTCGACTTTAATTTTATTAGTCTTAGCTAAAAATTCATAAGGATTATCACATTCAATAAAATTTTTAAAACTTTTAACAATAAATAAACTATCACTATTATATCCACCTCTATTTTTTTTTTGTTCAAAAATACTTTTAATACTTTTAAGTGAATTACTCTTCATTTCATTTTCACTTTCAATTTGTTTCAAAGCAAATTTAGGATCTAACAATTTATTATCAATAAAACTAGGATTTCTATAACCAGAGCAAACAACAAAAATTTCAGCAGCTTGACTTCTACTAGCAAGTGGTTTAGTAGCTTCAACATTATTAAATAATTTCCTCATAACATAAATTAAAGAATTATAATCAGAACTTCTAAAAACTTTTGAAATAAACCAACCACCTTCTTTTAAAAATTCAGTAGCTAATTTAATAGCAAATAAAACTAATTCACTTTGACCATAAGAATCCTTTGACCATTGACCTCCTACATTAGGAGCACCATCATGTAAAACTACATCTGCTTTTAAATGCTTTATTTCCTTTTTTATTAAATGTCTACATTGCTCACTTGTTATGTCACATTGAAATGTTGTTACTCCTGGAATTGGTTTTATTGGATCTAAATCTATTCCTATTTTAATTGAAGATACTGGCATCTCTTTTGATGCTACTTGACACCATCCTCCTGGTGCTGCACATAAATCTATTAGAACTGTTGATGATTGGAGGAAATGATATTTTTTATTTAGTTGAATTAGTTTGAATGCTGCACGTGAACGGAAACCATGTTCTTTTGCAAGGTAATAGTATTTGTCTAAACGTTTTTTACCTGTTTTTGATTTTTTACCCATTTTTTTTTTTTTTTTGAGGGGAATATATAAAAATATTTTTTTTTTTTTTTAGATAAATTTTTTTTTTTATTTTTTATATAAATAAATATTTTAGTTATTTTAAATTTAATTTTATTTAAAATATGTTTTATTTTTTTTATTTTAGTGATTTTTTTCCAGAAATAATTTTTAATGTATTTAATTCATTATTATTTAAATATAAAAAAATTATGTACGGAAAAGATGACGAAAATAAATCAAAAGAAGTAAGAAGAGAAAGTATAAATGATATAAAAATTATACCTGAAAATTCAAATTATCCATCATTTTTAATAAATACATCAAATTTATTATTATTTAAGCAAAAAATTTCAAATATTACATGGGAAAAAGAAGGAAAAATGCTTTTAGAAAAAAATCAATTTAATGATAATGATATTCAAATATATAAAATGTTAATTTATAAAGGATGTATTCCAGAAATTTACAGAGGAGAATTTTGGTTTATTACAAGTGGAGCAAAAAAAGAAATGTTAGAACATCCAAATTATTATAATTTTTTATTATCACATTATCCAAAAGAAATAGAATTACCAAATGAACATCAAATTGAATTAGATTTAAAAAGAACTTTTCCAGAAGATTCATTTTTTCATCAACCAGATACTATAAATAAATTAAGAAATATATTATTAACATATTCAAAAAGAAATTTATCAATTGGATATGTACAAGGATTTAATTTTATTGTTGGAAGAATGTTAAAATATATTTCAAATGAAGAAAAAGTATTTTGGTTATTTACTCAAGTAATAGAATATATTTTAACAATTGACTTTTTTTCTGAAATGGCAGGAATAATGTCAGATGTTGATATACTTGTTTGTATGTTAAAAGAAAAATATTGCCCTGATTTAATTAATTTTTTAAGAGAAGATTTATTGATTTATATTAAAAATATTTTAATGCAATGGTTTTTATCTTTATTTATATTAAATTTTCCCATTCAAGCACAATTACTTGTTTGGGATATTTTATTTGTAGATAATAAAGTTACTTTATTTAAAACTGCTATTTATTTAATTAAAGAGATGAAAAATGAAATATTAAAAGTAAATAATATTGAATCTCTTACTATTTTAATTAAAAATTTTTCTTTAAATTTTAAAAATTTGAATGCATTGAAATTTCAATTGATTTTAAAAAAATATGAATTTAATAATAGTTATATTAATTATAATAGACTTTTTATTTTAAGTGAAATGATTGAAAGAATAAATAAAAATAATCAATTTAAATTAGAAAAATTAAAAGAAAAAGTAAAGGAAAGAAATGATTATTGTGACAATTCTTGGCCTTATTGTTTATATGAGTGTGAGAGTTATTATAAAATTGTAGATTATTTTGTTTTAAAAAATAATGAAAATTTAGAAATAATTGATGATTATTGTGAAAATATAAATAATTATCAATTGAATAAAATTCAAATAAATAAAAAAAATGAATATAATTTTCAAAATATTTTAATTGAAAGAATAGATCATGTTTGTAAAGAAATAAATAAAAAAAGAGAAAATACAAAGAATTCTGAAAAAAATAGTGAAGATAGTATTACTTCAATAGGTACTAATAATTCAATAAATGAAAAAGAAGATAATTTTGAAGAGAATTATCAAAAATTTAAAAGGATTGAAAAAAGTATTACAAGTTTATCATATTTAAGAAACGAAAAAAGAAATTTTAAAAGACGAGAAACTGTGAAATTAGATAGTTACCAATATTTCTTAAATAAATTAAATAAAAATTATCATCAAGTAAGTTTAGCAAAAAATTATGTTTTAAAAGATTTGGAAATTATTACTTCTTCAAAACTTAACCAATAACAAATTAACAATTAAATTTTATTTATAAATTTTATAATATAAATTAAGAATTTTATATAATATATTTGTCATTATAATTATATAAATATAAAAAAATATTTATATTTTATTTTTTTTTAATAAATCCCAAAATTTTACTACTTTTTTCTTTTTCCTTTAACATCTTTTCAATATCTTCATTATTAAATGATAATAATTCACAAATTTCTTTAACTGTTCTTTTTAATTTATTTGATAATGGAATTTCATATATTAATAATTTAAATAAAGATTTTAATTGAATCATTTTATATTCTAATTGATTTTTTGTATTTAATATTTCTCCATTTTCAAATTCAATTACTTCTTTTATTTCATCATCAAAAAAACCACTTTTATTTTTTTCATCATTTTTAATGAAAGAAATATCATCAATAAATCCATATTTTCCTTCTCTTTGAGATTTTAATTGCATAATGTAATTTGTACTTTTTTCTAATTTTGCATTTAATTCACTTAATTCTTTTTTATATTTTTTATATGAAAATATTTTATCTGATAAAGAATCAAAATTTTTAGATTTTTTTTTTTTCTTATTTTTTTTTAAATCAGAGTTATTTGATAATAAATCTTCTTTTCTTTTATTCTCTGATTTTAAATCATCTATCTCATCATCTTTTTTCTGTATTTCTTCAATAAATTTTTCTTGCATTTTCATTATTTTTTGTATATTATCTTTTTCTAATTCTTCTTCAGATTTAAATTTATTATATTTTGACAAATTTTTTATTTCAGATTCATTTATCCAAAATGTATTTAAATAATTTTTATTTTTTGTTTCTTTTTCTGTTATAAGATACCAATGTAAATTCACATTATTTAGTACATTTATATATTTATCAATTATAATATTATATTTTTCAGGAGATACAATTTTTAGTATTTTTTCTTTTTCTTGTTTCATCAATTTTTCATTTTGTTCTTTCAATTTATTAATTGTATTTTGTAAATCAATTATTTCATTTTTATATTTAACTGTTATTTGATTTATTTCATCTTTAAATGCATTTGAAATTTTATTAATTTCATTTTTTTTATTATTTTCAAAATCATTAATTTTGATATTTATTTCATTTTGGATTTTATTATTGTTATCTTTATATAATTTTATTTGTTCAGTAATATAGTTAATTAACTGTTCTTTTTCTTTTTTAATTTTTTCAATTTGATTTTTTAAATTATTTATTATACTAATATTATTAATCAAATTAGTGTTTGATATATTTGTTAATTTTAATAATTGATTTTTATAATTAATATTATCTTCTTTCAATTTATGAAATTCTTCCTCATTTATATTTTTATTCTTTAATGAATAAAGTTCATCATTTAATTTTTCAATCGTATTTGACAAATTAATATTTTTTATATTTAATTCATTTATTTTATTATTTAAACTATTAATATTTTCATTTAAAGATTCAATTAAATTATTTTTCGATTCTAAATCTTTTTGTAAATTACAAATATTTACTGAATTTTCATTATTTATTTTTATTGTGTCTAATTCTTTAATTAAATTATTTTTTTCAATTTTATGTTTTGCTATATCAGAATTTAATCTTGAGTTATCATTTTGAAATTTCAATATTATTTTATCTTTTTCATTTATTTTTTTATCGAATTCATTTAAATAATTTTTTTGTAATTTTAATTCATTATTTAATTTTTCTATATCTAAATTTAATTTTGATATTTTTTTTTCATATACATTTTTCTTTAAATTTTCTTCAATTGTATATTTTTTTGAATATTCTTCTTTTATATTCAATAATTTGAGTATTTCATCATTTTTTCTTTTATATTCCTTATTTTCCTTTATTTTTCTATCAGCCAATATTTTTAAATTTGTTATTCTTGAATTACATTTATCAATTATATTATTTTTAATTATTATTTCTTCATTTAATTTTTCAATTAAATCTAATTTTTCTTTTAATTGTATTTGAATATTATTATCCACATCATTCATTTCATCAAATTCAATTGATTTTGATTTATATTTTTTGGATATTTTTTTATTTTTTTCCAAAAAATTATTCATTCTTTTATATAAATTTTCTATATTGTTAAATATTCTTTTACTCTCATCAATCATTTCTATTGAATCATGTATAATTTTTTCTTTAAATAAATTCAATTTTTTTAAAAGTTGAAAAATTTCTTCAAATAAAATAAGAACATTATCTGGTAAATTATAGTCATTATCAAGAAATAGTTTATTTTTAAATTTTTGACTATTATATGAATCATCTAATAATCTAGGAGAAATGGATGAATTTGCTGATTTAGGTGAATTTAAAGTTAAATAATATTTTTTTAATTTATTAATACAAATTTTATTTGATGGTGATTTTTTATTGTTATTTGAATAAGAATGAAATTCTTCTTCACAAATTTTTCTTCTTCTTGTCATTTTTAAATTTTGAAAAGACTCTTTTGCATTATATATAAATTGATTTAATATTTCATTCATATTATCATAATTTTTAAGATTTGATTGAATATCGTTATAATTATTTTTCCCAATATTAATTTGATTTTTCATACTTTTGTAAAAAGTTTTTATTTGAGAATTTAATGTATTAATCCAAAATATCATTTCCTCATCACCTTTTGAATTTTCTGAAAAAATCCTTGATGGAGAAGATAAATAATAATCATAATCCCTTTTAAATGTGTTTTTCATATTTATGATTAAATCTAAATTAAATATTTCTAATTATAATTTGCATTTACAAAAACTATTTAATTACTAATAACATAAATTATATCCTTATTTAATTCAAAAAAAAAAAAAATGATAATAAATAAAAAAAATAACAATTTATAAATAAATGAATCCAAAATTACTTATTTTATTATCCTTAATACTAATATCAACTCAAGAAGATATATCATCATTACAAATAGATGAAACAGAAGAAGATTTTGAAGAAATTGTTGAATTTTTCCCATATGCTTCAAAAATAACAGATAAAATATATTTAGGAAGTGTATTAAATGCTTGGGATAAATGGGAACTTCAATCTGATAATATTTCCCATGTATTATGTTGTGCAAAAGGATTAAAAGCTTATTTTCCTGAAACTTTCGAATATAAATTATTAGATTTATATGATATTCCTTCAGAAGATATTGTAAGATATTTTTATGATGCTATTAAATTTATTGATTCTGCTACTAGAAATGTTTTTGTTCATTGTAAAGTTGGAAAAAGTAGATCTGCTTCAAATGTTATTGCTTATTTAATGTATAATGAAAAAAAAAGATATGATGAAGTTTTGAAATATGTTAGAAAACATAGATGGATTGCTTATCCTAATTCTGGTTTTAGAGAACAATTAAAAAATTTAGATGTTTATTTCTTAAAAAGTAATTATGATTTAGAAGGGTTGAAAGGAATGACTAGAAAGTCACTTGAAGAATGGGTTAAAACACATTAGATTATATTCTTTTAATATATTATTAGTTTTTCAAAGTCATTTAAATAAAGAAAAAATTATTTGTTTTTTCATTTTTTTTTTTATTTTAAAAAGGAAATAATAGTTATTTCTTTTTATAAACAAATTAATTTATTATATTTTTTTATTGAAAAAATTTATATAAATTTTTTAATTTTAAATATATTTATTTATCAAATAATTATTTAAAAATGAAAAATAAAAATTTATTAAAACATAAAAGAAATAGACAATATGAAGAAATAACAAAAGAATTTTCAGAAGCAGGATTAAATTTATCAGAAATAAAAATAGAAGACTTTGCAGAAAGTAGAAAAAAAGAAATTTTTAAATTTCAAGAAATACTAAATACTAAATATTCAACAAAAAGTGGTCATCAATTATTACCAAAGCATATGAGAAGAAGACAAATGTCACATAATCCTTTTAGAATTCCTAGAAAAAATAGATTAAGTAATTTAACAGTTAATGTAAAATCAAAATGTAATAAACATAAAAGAAAATTAAAAAATTTAAAACAATCATATATTAGAAGAGCAACAAAACAAAATTGGTTAGAAAATCATTTATGGTTAGCAAAAAGATTTGTAATGAAAAAATTTTTAGATTGTTATACAATTCCTTATAAAAGAAGAGATAAAGGATATAAGGCATGTTATAAATATTGGGAATATGAATCTATTATAAGTGATATTTCATATTATGATTATTTTATTGTTACTTGTGAAAATATTAGGAATTTTTTAAATGAAATTAAAGAAAAACATATTATTTTAAATATTATTTTTGAAAAAGAATTTAAATGTTATGAATTTGATATTTATAATAAAGGAAATTTAATTGGTCCTGTTAAAATTTGGTTTTATAAAAATTTTGTTTTTTTTATGAATATTTCATTTATTTCTAAAGATATTAAGGATATGTTAGAAAGTTTTAAAGGAATTAATTTTAAATTTACTCATTATATAAATGCTTTTATTCTCTCTGGAAAAAAATCTTTAGAGAAAATTTTTAGTATTTTCAAAAGTTGTGAAAATGATAATTTTAAATATGAAAATTTAATAAATAAAACAAAATTTATTGATTATTTTGAAAAAAGTGAAGATGGTTATATGGAAGTATTTAAATTAAATCAACCTACAAGTCAATTTAGAATGAATGAATTAATTTTTAGAAATTGTTTAAATGAACAAAATAATTCAATTAATGATAATGATAATATAAATACTTCATATATGAAATCTAATTCATTTATTGAAGATTTTTTAAAAATATTTATTGACCATTCAAAAATTCCAACAGACCAATTATTATCTTCTACTGATAATTCATTAATTGAATTTCAAAATATTACTGAAAGAACTATCTTTATGCATAGAAAAAAAGTTGATTTAAAATCTTTAAACAAAAAAATTTCTCAATCAATTAAGGATAAAAAAAATAAAGATAATAAAATTGAATTAATTCAAACTAAAAAAGATTATCCAAAAGATAAAACAATTGATTTAAAATCAAAAGATATGACAAGTAATTCTAAAATACAAACATATTTTTGTTTAATTAAAAAAAATATATATTATAAAGAAGGAAATGATATAAAATATAAAGAATTTTATATATTATTATTTCAAAGAGGTTTCTGTTCAGATTTATTTAGAAGATTTGTTTATTTAAATACAAAAGCAATTGGAATGAAAGATTTTGAAAGATATATGACTCAATATAATCAATTAAATTTTCCAAAAGATTACCCTGGAACATTTATATATAAAAAATATATTATGGATAAAACAAAAAGAATACTTTCAAAATATTTTAAAAAACCACCAAGTAAAAGAGTTAATTATCAACATATTTTAAATCCTTCTCCTTTTTATCCATCTTGGAATTATACTAATAATCAAACAATTGTAAAAAGTTTAGATGATAATTTAAATAATATTATTTTAATTCCTTCTGTTAATTGTTTGTTAAATCAAGAAAAATTAAAAAAAATTATTCATTTGACAAAAAAAGATAATGAAAAAAATAATATTTATTTACTTTGTATTAATTTTCTTACTATTCAACATGGTGTACCTAAATATAATGATATGATTTGTCTTCCAAATGAAGATGATATAAATTTATATATTAAATTTATGGAAAATAAAATTAATTTGAATAAAAATTTATTTAGTAATTTAAATTTGAATGATTCAATTGTTGATTTAAATACTTTTGAAAATATGAATAAAAAATTTTATATAGAAGAAGAAATTCATAAAAATAATAAAAAAAATAAAAATAAAGATTTTAATGTTGAATTACTAACTATATTAGATTATTATAATTCACATTATTCAAAAAAAATTGAAAATCAAATAATAAATACAGATTTAACAATAAATATAAATTCTAATACATCTAGAAAAATAATTGGATTTGTTACAACAGGTTTATATGATTATTCAATGAATAAAGGAAAAGGAATAGGATATATACAATTAAATCAATATGAAACAATAATAAATTTGAAGAAAAAATTTAATTTATCTTTTATTCCTTTATTATTAAGAAGTAAAAATTCTAAAAATTATTATTTAATTCAAATTAATGATTAATATAATATTATAAATAAAAATAATATAAATTTTTTAATAAATTATTAAATTTAAAACTTATATTAATTTGATAAGAATCTATCTAAATATATTTTAATCTTAATTATGTGATTGATTTATTTTTATTTTTTCTTTTTAAACTTTTTATCTAACATTTTATTTAATTCTGTCATATTATCAATTTTTTCCTGTTGAGAAATTCCAGATTTTTCTTCAAGTTCTTTCGCCATTTCAATTATTTTTTCAGATGTTCTTTTTAATAAAGCTTTACCTAATTTCATTTTTTGAAATTCAACAGCAGTATTCATTCTTTGAATTAATCTATTTTTTTTATCTTCACTCATTGTTGGATTTTCTTTTTTATTTAAAACTATTTTATCAGATTTTGGTTTTTTCTTTTCATAATCAGTTTCTTCTTTATCATCTAATTCTTCTTCAACAATATCTTGATCTCCTTTTAGATTTAATATTTTATGTAAAATATCAGGTTGTTTTTTTTCTTCATAATGCATTTGTTCAAAAAATTTTAAAGGATCATGCTCAATATTATTTGAAGCTGCTTTTCTTATAGGAAAGTTATTATCTTTATTTGAATTTTTTATTTTATTCGCATAATCTTTACTTAATTTTTTCCTTAATTCACGAGCTTTTTCTGCCATATATTATTAATTTAATATTATTTTAAGTAAAAATAATAATAAAAAATATAACTTATTAATTAATAATTATATATTATTTTGTTTAAATAAAAATGAATTTAATTCATTATTTTATTCCTATTTTGATATTCTTCAATAACATCTTGATCAGTCATTTCTTCCATTTCTTTTGTTTCATCTAATTGAAATTGAGTTATTGTACATTCTGCTAAATAAACATGAAATGATGCTAAATTATTTATAATTTCTTTTGTGAAAGTTTTAACTAATTTCCTATTTCTTATTCCATTTAATTCTTTTAATCTTTCATATTCTTCAGTTAAGTTATTTAGATAAAAACAATATAAATTTTTATCATTAATTACATTTCTAGTTTCATTAGGTAACATTAATGAAAAAGCTAAATCTTTATTTTTTAATAATGCAACATTATCAATAGAATTATTTTCAAGTCCCCAATTAGAAATATTTTGACTTTGAAATAAATTTTTTTTTTTATATATTAAGTAATCATAATTTTTGACAAAAGTATTTTTATTTTTCTCAACTTTATAAACTAACTGTTCAAGTGAATTAAATTCATTTTTAATATATCTAAAATGTTCTCTAATTTGAATATTTAAAATAGAAGCAGTTTTTTTTTCAATATCAGACCAATCATTCATTAATTTATTTAATGCATAAAAAGAATCAATAGTATTTTGATTATCATTATATTCTTCACTCATTTTTCCTAATGATTTCCATATTTCAGATATACTTTTCATTTGGTCACTTAAATTTATCATTGTATTTATTAAATTTTTATATGCTTTTGTTATATTTGATAAAGTTATTTGATAATTCAAACAATTATCTTTAATATTTTTAAAATATTCTTCTTTTTCATTTGATAAAGATAATTTTATAAAACCTGATTTTGTTTTATAATCATTTATAAATTTAGGTGATTCAATTTTATTATATTCATTTTTTTTATTATTAAAATCTTCTTCTTTACTAATTGAAAGAAAATCATAAAAGATTTCATTACTTCTTAATAAAGGATGAATTGAAATACCATTTAAAAATTTTTCTAAAGCTCGAAGTCTTTTACTAATAAATTCTTCATTAAATCTATATCCATAATTTTTTTTTGGCATAGGTGGAATTACCATATGAGGATATATAATACCTAAAATATTTCTTAACCATTCAAAATCACTATATCTTTTTCTAACATTAAAATTAAAAGGAATAGTATTTATTGAATAAGTAACATATCCTCTTGAAAAAAATCCTCCTTCAACAACTAAAGGATATCCTAAATTTATTTTTATATGATTTACATTTGTTATTTTAGTTGTATCATTTGTTTTACATATAATAATTTCATCTTCTGATGTTTTATTATTATCATTTATATTATTATTATTTACTTCATTATTATTATTATTTAAATTTTTATTATATTCATTTAGATTTTCAATTGGATAATCATTAATATTTATTGGTTCATTATTTTTATTATTATTTGCTTTATATTTTGAAATAAATTCTTCAACTGTTGTTTTTAATTCAGAAAAAGACCAAAGATTTAAATCAGTTCCATCTTCACCTTTTTTATTTTGTAAATATGTCATAAATTCATCTGCATCATAATTATTAGCAAGAATTTTATTTCTTAAATATTCTTGTTTTTCTTCTAAGCTTTCCATATTTAAAAAAATATGAAAAATTAAAAAAAAATAAAATTTATAAATATGATTAAATTAAATATTAAATATACAATAATAATATACAAATAACTACTGATAATTTTAGATAAATATTAATTTTGACTTTTATTATTTTTATTTAAAGAAGTATCTGCAGTATTAAAATTTTTTATTTTTCCATGAAACCAAATTCCTTTAATAACTTTATTATTTTTAATATAAACTCCTTTTCCATGTTGTTTTCCTTTAAACCAAAATCCTTCATAAATTTTATTTTTATCCCAAACATATTTTCCAAAACCATTTCTTAATCCATTATGAAATTCTCCTTCATAATATGAACCATCTAAATAAGTAAAAATTCCCTTTCCTTCAATTTCTCCATTAACCCAATTTCCATTATAATATCTTCCTTCTTTCCAAAAATATTCTCCTTTGCCATTAAATTTATCATTTTTAATTTCTCCTTTATAAAATGAACCATCATTCCATATTAATTTTCCTAAGATTTTATTATTATTTTTAAATAAACCTTTAAAATGTGATTTATCTATATAAATTTCTTCACCTTCACCTTCTTTTTTATCATTTATCCAATTTCCAATATAAATATTTCCATTTGAATGAACAAAAGTTCCTTTCCCATTTGCAGCTCCGTTTATAAAATTTCCTATGTAATAATCTCCATTTGACATAAAAAATCTTCCATTACCATTTAATTTATTATTCAAAAATATTCCTTGTATTTTTGAACCATCTTCTTTATATATTATACCATATCCAATAAAATTTTTGTAAATATCATATGAACCAATATATATATCTTTGTTTATTGATTTATTTATGTATACAGGAGGGGATTTATATGAGTATTTTAATTTTAAATTTGGTTCTGGAATGTATTTTCCAAATTTTTTTTCTACTATTTTTGAAAGTTTTTCACCTTTATTATTTAGTAATATATTTTTAAAAGTATTTTCATCTATTATATTAGATTCTAATTCAAACATTAGTAAATTTAAATAAAATGATAATTGTTTTTGTAATTTTAAACGTGATAATCTCCCCTTTATTATTGATTGTATTTTAATTATTTTATTTAAATTAATAGATTTATCATAATTTTCTATAATATTTTTACTATTTTCTTGAATATGATTTGTTTTTATATATATCTTTATTTTTTCATTTTTATTTTCATTTTCTTTTATTTTTTGAGCAATTTTTAATTGAGTAGAATTGTCTCTTGGTTGACAACAACTTGAATTATTGCCCATTTTTTTATTTTAAAATCGAATTAATTAATTAATAATATTATTTTTAATATTTTTATCAATTTTTAAAAATTGAAACTGTCAAAATTCATTATTTTTTAATTTATATCAAAAACCGACATTTTTAATTTAAATAAACAATGAATGGTTATTCGAATAACAAACAATATAATAATTCAAACTATAAAAATGAAAATATACAAAAAGAAATAAATGTATTTACATGTCCTAGTTGTAAATCATTATTTAATAAAAATAAAAAGATTCCTATAAATTTACCATGTGGACATGTTATTTGTAAAGAATGTATAAAAAATAATTTGTGTCCAATTGATGAATTAGCTTTTAATTATGAAGATTCAAATTTTCCAATTTGTCAAACAATACTTCAATATCTTCCTGAAGAAAAAACAAAAAAATTTTTGTGTAAATGTTTTGAACATAAAAGAATTAAATTTATATGTGAATATGATGATGAAATATTTTGTTCAAATTGTTGTGAAAAACATAAAAATTCCCCTCATAAAATTTTTCCTTTTAATCCAAATATAGTATCTTTGTCAAATGAGTTACAAAATATATTAAATAATGCTGAAAATAGAATATTTGATTTAAATGAAAAAATTAATTATATTAGTGATTTGAAAATTAAATTAAATGAATTAACAGATGAACAAATTAAAGAACTTAATTTGAATTATAATCATTTATTAAATGAATTGATGAAACATAAAAACTATTTAGAAGATAGAATAAAAGAAATATATAATTCTCAAAAAGGAATAATGAAGAATTGTAAAGATAATATAATAAAAGAAAAAGAAAATTTAAATAATCTATCAAGAAAAATAAATAATTTATTAAGTCATATTGAAAATAATAATGAAATTTATTATGATAAATGTATTAAAGATAAAAATGAAATAATAAAAAATTGGGAAAATTTTTTAAAAAATTCAGCCGCTCTTTCTACTAAATTATTCCATAGTGATTTATTTAGATATCCAACAATAAAATATACAATTAATGAATCAATACTTAATGAAATCATTTCAATAAAATCTTCAAATTTAAAAGAAAAAAGTAAAACACAAAATGATTTTTATCCAAATGAACAAAAAAATAATAATAATATGAAAAATAATTGTAATTATTTTACTGATTCTACTCATGAAAAAACTACTAGAAATAGTAATCCTTCAACAAAAAGAAAAGAAAGTGTTCAATCAAATCATAATACAAATAATAATGAGAATAAATTGTTTGGAAATGATATAAAAAGAGATTATAAACCAATTTTAATGAATGATTCTAAAGATAAATATAAATATGTTGCATTAAATCTTAGATCAAATCAAAATTATAATTCAAATACAAATTTTTATAAAAATAAACTTGTATGCAATAGTGAAGGAAAAGATAAAAAAATGTTAAAAAATATCAAAAAAGATACTTTAAATTTTTCTAAATAAATTGATTAATAATATTTTGTCTTGTATATTTATGTTTTATCAAAATAAAATATAAATATATATATCTCAATCTAATTATTATATTAATTCTATAATGAATAGATTTTTATGGAAATATTAAATAAATAAAGTTAATAAATATAAATTATTTTTAAATAAAAATTATTTCTTTTTTATTAAAAAATGGATTATTCAAGACATGATATGATCATAATGATTTTAGATTATTTACATAATAATAATTTAATTGATTCATTAATAACTTTAGAAAATGAAACAAATATTAGTTTATTTTCTTATAACAAAGAAATTTCTTTTTTAAGAAAATTAATAATCGATGGAATTTGGGATGAAGCAATAAATTTTTTATCTCCATTAAAGGAAAACAAAAATTTTAATTATCAATTAGCAATTTATTACATAAGATTTCAAGAATTTTTTGAATTATCAGAAAGTAATGATGATATTTCAAAAGAAAAATTAGAATCAAAATTATTAAATTTGAAAAAAGCATGTAATAAAGAACAATTTAACGAAGTTGTAAAAATATTTCAAAAAAATAGTATTAAAGAAATAGAGAATTATAAAAATTGGAGTGTATTTACAGGTAGATATAATACATTTGAAAATATAAGAGAATTAATGAAATCAATTTATCCTATAAATGAAGAAAATGAAAGAAAAACTGAAAAAAATATTTTACAAAAATGCATTGAAAAAATTTCAGGAAATGAAAATTATAATAAAGGAAATATAATAAATCCTGTAAATGATTTCATAAATAAAAAAGAAGAAAAAGAAAAAAGTGCATTTGAATTAAGAAATATTAATTATAATAATAATTTAATTGATAATACCAAATTAAATAATAATAATTTAGATATAAGTGATTCTACTGGAAATTTACAAGAATTATATTCAATACTTAATAAAAGAAAAATAGAAAGAGAAAAGGAAAAAGAAAAAAATAGAATTACACAATTTAATGCATATAAACAAGTAAGACAAAATAAAGATTCAAAAATAGAAATTGATGCCAAACCAAAACAGAAAAAAAAATAAATAAATAAATATATTTATATATATTTATAATTAATATGATTTATAAAAAAATTTTTAATTTATTTGAGAAAAAAAAATAATATATTTTTCTTATATTTTAAATTTAATATTATTAATGTCAACATGTATATGCAATTGTTCATGTCATTATGAAGAAGAAAAAAATTCAATAATTCTTCAATTAAAATCAAAAACTTTTGAAACAGAACAACAATTAAATAATTTAATTTGTGTGGAAGAATGTAATAAACAATTAAAAACTGATAATTTAAAATTAATAGAAGAAAAAAATAATATTGAATATCAGTTAAAACAGTCACATGAATTTTATGAAAAAACTCTTTCTGATCTTCGAACTGAAAATGAGACTTTGAAAGAAGATTTAGAAAATAAAAAAGTAATTAATAAAAAATTATTTGAAGAAAATGAAAATTTGAAAAGTCAACTTTCTAAATTAATGGAAGATCATAATTATTTAAAAGTTGATTTTGAAAAGTTATTAGTAGAAAATAAAAATTTCCAAAATGATAATGAAAAATTTATTTCTGAATTAACAAATTTAAAACTTGAAAATTCAAAAATGGAAGAAAGTTTAAATGAATTAAATTGTCTTTTTGAAAATTCAAAAAAAGATAATGAAAATTTTACAAGATTAAATCAAGAATATATAAAAGAAATAGAAAATTTAAGTGAAGCTCTTAAAAGTTTAAATAATAATTTTGATTGTTTAAAAGAAGAAAATGAAAAATTAAATCAAATAATCAATAATAATGAAATTGAAATAAATAAATTAAAAATAAATTATGAGAAAATTAATCAAGATTATATTAAATTAAACCAAGAAAATCTTACATTAAATTCAGAACATAGTAAATTAAGAAGTGGAAATAATAAATTAAATTTAGAATATAATAAATTAATTGAAGATAATAGAAAATTAAATAATCTACATAATAAATTAAATGAAGAATATAATAAATTAAATGATGACTATAATCAATTAATTGAAGATAATAATAAATTGAATGACTCACATAATAAATTAATAGAATCACATAATAAATTAAATGAAGAACATAATAAATTAACAGATAATCATAATCAATTAATTGAAGATAATAATAAATTAAATGAAGAACATAATAAATTAAATCAATCACATAATCAATTAATTGAAGATAATAATAAATTAAATGAAGAACATAATAAATTGAAGGATGATAATAATCAATTAATAGAAGAACATAATAAATTAAATGATGATTTCAATAATTTAAATAATGAATATAATAAATTAAATGAAGATCATAATAAATTGAAAGATAATAACAATCAATTAATTGAAGAACATAATAAATTAAATGATGATTTTAATAATTTAAATGATGAGTATAATAAATTAAATGAAGAAAATAATCAATTAAATAATGAACATAATCAATTAAAAAATGAACATAATCAATTAAATGATGATTATAAAAAAAGTTTAGATGATATTAATTCTTTAAATAAAGAAATTGAAAAACAAGAAGAAATTAATAAAAATACAAAATTAACTTTTGAAAATGAAATCTCTAATTTAAATAATAATTTCCAAGATAAATTAACCAATTTAAATGAAAAATATCAAAATGATTTAAATGATTTAAATCAAAAAACACAAAATCTTGAAGGAGAAAAAAATACTTTAAAAGATAAAAATGCTCAATTACTTTTGGATAATAAAAAATTGGTGAAAATATCAAAAGATCTTCAAAAAAAACAAGATGAACAAAAAGAATTATTAAATCAAATGGCATTTCAAAATAATCAAAATCAATATATCCCAAATCAAAATATTCAAAATCAATATATTTCCAATCAAGAGATTCCAAACGAAGAAAATGAATTAAAAAAAAATAAAACAATTTTAAGAAATAGACAAGAAAATCCAAATATTTTATTATCAAAAAGAACAAAAAATAATTTATATGAAAATAACAATAATGAACCATACTATAATGAAGGTTATATAAATGAACCAAATTATATTAATTCAAATGGAAATAATAATAATGGAAATAGGTATCATGATGAAAATAATAGACCTTATAATAATTATAATGATTCAATAAATTTTTCAAATCCTTTAAATTATAATAGAATGCAATCAAATAATCAAAGTGATATTTATAATTATGAAAAAAGTTCTTTTCCAAATCAAAATAATCAATTAAATAAAGATACTTATTCACCTCATAATTCAGGTTTTTATTCACCTAATTCAATGAGAAATAATAATAATTTATCAATTTCTCCAAATAGAAATTTAAATAATATTTCATATTCTCCAAATCATTATAATTATGATAAACCATATATTTCACAAAGTTCAAAAAATATTTTTTCATCTCATACTCCATTATATTCATCAAATGAAAAAACATATCAAACATCTCATTTAAAAAGTCCTTATCAACAAAGAAATCCAAATCCATTAGAAAAAACTTACAATTTATCAAATTCATCTTCATTAAATAATTTAAGTAATGGTGGAAATTCATATTTAAATTATTCAAAAATAAGTTCTTGTAAATGTGATTGTCATTGTTGTGAATTATATTGTTGTCAAGAATTATTAAAAGAATGTCAAAGTAATGGCCAATCAGATAAATTATGTATTGAAAAATTAATTAGAAATAAAGACTTTTTAATGGATGAAAATGGTAAATTAAAAAAACATATTTTAATATTAACTGATCAAAATCAACGTTTAATTTGTGAATTAGAAACTATTGTTTCTTCTTCTGATTGTTGTACAATTGATATTAATCATAAAGGTATTAATCATTTGAATAATGTTATTAATGATAATAGATGTAGATTAGAAAAATCTCTTGATGATCTTGAGAAAACTATTAATCAAAGGAAAATTGAGTTAAATTAAAAAAAGTTTAAATTTTTATTTATAGTTTTTTTTAATTTAATATTATTTTTTTTGATAAATATGTATAATAAATATATAACATAATTAATAAAAATGTATTTTATAATTATTTAAATGTTAATAAACTTTTTTTTAAATAATGGAAAGAGTTAATGAAAATAATGCAGCACCTATAATATATAATTTTGATCCTGATAATGTTTTAAGATGCGCTCAATGTAGTTTGATATGTTCACTAAAATTAAATTATATAAAAGATGGAAAATCAACAATATCTTATAATTGTGAAAAGAATCATTCAGGAAATAAATTATTAAAAGAGTATTTAGATAATAATATTAATAATGCTCTTTCTAAAAAAAATTGTAATGAATGTCAAAAAAAAATTAATCAAATTCAAAGTGATTTATATTATTGTTCAATATGTGATCATTTTTTATGTAATATATGTCAAAAAAATCATCCAAATGGAGAAAAACATAATGTAATAAATTATAAGAAATATGATTCATTATGTAAAAAACATGGAAATACTTTTTGTTTTTATTGTAGTGATTGTAAATATAATATTTGCATTTATTGCCAAGGTGAACATAAAAATCATAATTTAAAAAATTTATTTGATGTAAATTTTTCTGAAGAAGAAAAAAAAAGAATTAAAATAAAAATGAATGAAACTCATTTTATAATATCAAAATTGGATTTATTAATTAAAAATGTGTCTTCAATATTAGAAAAATTAAAAGAATCTTATCAAATATATAAATTTTATAATTACTTATTATCTACATATAATTATGAAGAAAATCAAAATAATTTAAATTACTATTTCATAGAAAATTTAAAAAATTTTCAAGATTTATTAAGAATAAACCCAATTAATTCATTAGATCCTTTAAATAATCAATTTAATGAATGTAATACTATTTTTCAAAATATATGTAATATCAATTTAAACAAAAATATAAAAAATAATTATATAATTCTTGATATGACGCCAAATCCTTATTATATAAATTTATTAAAAGATGGAAGATTAATTTGTGCAATTGAAGGAGGTTCATTAAAAATATATAAAAAAAATACTTATGAACTTCAATTAACAATTAAAGAACATAACAAATCAATTTATTTTTTTAATCAATTACATGATGATAGAATAATAACATGTGCATCAGATAATACAATGAAAATAATAAAATTACTTGAAGATAATAAATATAATGTTGATGATACATTAATTGGACATACATCATCAGTAAGTAAAGTTATTGAAATAAAAAATAATGAATTAGTTTCAATTTCAGATGATAAAACTATAAAAATATGGAAATTAGTTGATAATAAATTTAAATGTATTGATACTAAAATTATATCTACTTTAGAATATTCATCTTATAATATTATAAAAATAAATGAAAATGAATTTGTTAATTCATCAAGTACAGATAAACAATTGGTTTTTTGGAATTCAAATAATTATTCAAATATTACTAAAATTAATAATTTGGAAATAAATCCAAATACAAATAATATGATTTTATTAAATAATGATTTATTATGTGTTGCAGGAAATTCTTCTAAAGGTTTTTTTTTTATAAAAATATCTACTCATCAATTAATTAAACAAATTAATGGACCAAAATATATTAATTCAATGTTTTATTGTATTGAAAATACATTTTTATGTTCAATTAGTAATGAAGATATAAATAAAAATTTAATCACTTCTTTAGTTAAATATAAATATGAAAATGGAGAATTGAAAATAATATTTGAAAAAATGAATGGAATTGATGAAGATTTTGATTCAGCAATAGAAATAAAAGATAAAATAATATCTGTTGGATTCTCATATTTTATAAGATTAATTCCATAAACAGGCTTATTTTTTTTAATTTAGTTTTTTTATTTTTTTATTTACAGTTAAATAAAAAAATATTAATATATTTTGAATTATTTAATTTTGTAGTAATATATCATTCTTTTTTGAGAAATTAAATTATTATATTCCTTTAATTAAAATTATTTTATGAGAGTTATG
>JAEEGK010008637.1_pt1 | contig 23982 bp, 20 predicted proteins | sample 8958771 | NCBI WGS metagenome assembly JAEEGK01 (sample SAMN16246547, study PRJNA631951) | gut metagenome | biome: gut microbiome; feature: rumen; material: SC-attached | host: Bos | place: Iran: Karaj | collected 2018-10
TCTCAGTTTCTCCCCTAAGACCCCCGCGGCGCAAAGCGCCGGGCAGAAAATGACCGTAGCATAAAAGAACATGCGACCGGCGTTAGCTAGGTCGCGAGAGCGAGCGCATTCCGGGCGCGAGCGAAGCGGGCGAAGCGACAGGGAGCATGGCTTTTATGCAAGGCTTCTGCCCGAATTTTCCTATCTTTACGGGCAATGATCAAGAATATAATTTTCGATTTTGGGGCGGTGCTGGTAGATTGGGACCGGCACTATCTGTACGACGAATATTTCAAGACCGATGAGGCCAGGGAGTTGTTCGAACGTAACACCGGCCGCAAGGGTGTGTCTCCGCTTGAAATGTCACAGTGGTTTCTGGATAATATCTGCACCATCCCCTGGAATGCTCAGATGGACGGTGGCAAGCCGCTGGAGCAGGGTACAAACGAACTTGTGGCAATCTATCCTGATTGGGAGAAACCCATCAGGATGTTCTTCGGTGAGTGGATAAAGATGTTCCACGGTCCCATCGACGGCATGTATGAGATTGTCAGCGACCTTAAACAGAGGGGCTTTGCCCTGTACGGCCTCTCCAACTGGTCGGCAATTACCTTTGACAAATATGTTGGTCCATACTTCCCTGTCTTCAGGCTTCTGGAGGGAATGGTAATCTCCGGTTATGAAAAATGTATCAAGCCGGACGAAAAGATATACCGGCTGCTCCTGGATCGCTATAATCTGAGGCCGGAAGAAAGCGTTTTCATAGACGACAGCATTCCCAATTTGGAGGGAGCTGCGCGTCTGGGCATCCACACTTATCACTTTACGAATGCCAAAACATTCGCGGCCGACCTTGACAGAATCATAAATATTGATTAATTTCGTTTAATCAATCAACTTTTAAAATGGACCGCAGAGTTATTATTTTCGACCATCCGCTGATTCAGCACAAACTGTCAATTCTCCGGGACAAGGACACCGGTACCAAAGGTTTCAGGGAACTCGTAAGCGAAATCGCGATGCTTATGATGTACGAGGCCACCCGTTACCTTCCGCTGGAAGACATTGATGTCGAAACCCCGATTGCAACTGCACACTGCAAGTGCATCTCCGGCAAGACGCTGGCCTTCGTACCTGTGCTCCGTGCCGGTCTGGGTATGGTAGAAGGCGCCTTGGCGCTGGTGCCTGCCGCAAAGGTCGGACATATAGGCCTCTATCGTAATGAACAGACGCTGGAACCGGTGGAATATTACTGCAAGCTTCCTCAAGATATCGCCAGCCGCGATGTGTTTGTACTGGACCCGATGCTTGCCACGGGTGGTAGTGCCATCGCCGCAATAGACCTTATCAAGAAGCGTAAACCCCGCTCCACAAAGTTCCTGTGCATCATATGCGCTCCGGAAGGTCTCACGGCGCTCAAACAGGCACATCCCGATGTGGATATCTTCTGTGCAGGTATGGACGATCACCTGAACGAAAACGGCTATATTGTCCCGGGTCTGGGAGACGCGGGAGACCGTATTTTTGGAACTAAATAGCGGTTGGATTATTACAGGCTCAACTCGAATGCGAGGCGGGCCATGTCTTTGAAACCGTTCTGCCTATCCTCACTGGGAAGTTCTTCCCCGGTGGGGATTATATTTGATACTGTACAGATCGTGAGAGCTTTCTTACCTGCTCTCTGTGCGTTAAGATACAGCGCAACGCTCTCCATTTCCACTCCCAGCAGGTTGTTTTCGCGGCAGTCGGCCAGATCGTCATTATCTGTATAGTATGTGTCGCTGCTCATAATGTCACCCACAAAGTACTGGAGTCCGAGCCGTTCTGCAGCAGCTGCCGCCTTGGCGCATAGGGTTTCGTCGCCGGGAACGAATCCGCACTTGTTGCCGTTGTTGCGGTAGAACATCAGGTAGTTGGTCTCGGAATAGGAGCGTCGGCCGATGATGATGCTGCGCATCGGCGTCTTGCTGCTGGCGGCACCGATGCTGCCAACGCGGATGATACTCTCCACACCGTAGAAATTATAGAGTTCGTAAGTGTAAAGGCCGATTGATGGCTGACCCATACCGCTGGCCATTACGGTAAAAGGAACGCCCTTGTAGGTGCCGGTATAGCCCTGAATGCCGCGTACATTGTTTACCAGGACGGGGTTGTCCAAAAAAGTCTCTGCAATCATTCTGCTGCGCAGGGGGTCTCCGGGCATTATTACGGTTTTTGCTATCTGGCCTTCTGTGGCTTCGTTGTGGGGAGTAGGTATCATATCGAATTATTGGGAATCTCTGAATTTGAAGTCTCTTTCGGCAACGTCGCGAGGGTAGATGCGATAGACGCACGTTGCATCGGCGCAAAGTTCATCGTGACTGTCATAGAGTTTGACCTCTATGAATGCCATCATCATCTTCTGGTTGATGAGGCGGGCTTTGAGTGTTACCGGCCCTTCTACTGTGCTGACCGGTTTAATGTAGCGGATATCCATCTTGCTGGTATATCCGCTGGTGCGAAGTTTCCGGAAGACGACCCATCCGGCGGCTTCGTCTATCAGTGTAGCCTGAATGCCGCCGTGCAGCGTGTTGATCCATCCCTGAAATGTGTCGGACGGTTGCCAGACGCTGATGATGTATTCGCCGTCTTCCGAAAAAGACATCCTCAGGCCGAGGGGGTTGTCGGGACTGCAACCAAAGCAGTTGTACCCTTCAACCCCGGCCCAGGGATTGATTATTTCTTGCAGCATTCCTTATGGTTCACAAGTTTGCCCATGCGGGCCTTTACGGTAACATTCACTCTGGAGTAAATGAGAGGGAACCGCTTGTAGGTCTTGGTAACCTGGGGATACATTACAAAATCGTATCCGGGATTCTTCTCCATCAGGTCGTAAATTGCATATTGCTCTGCACCTTTTACGATGTTTTCCAGACCAACGATAGGAGCATCGAACTCAGCGCGGTCGGTATGGCTGAAAATACGTTTCCAGTCGATGCCGAATACATAAAGCACGGAGGCTTCGCCGGTCACTGCATCATCTGAAAGCTCGTAATCATGTCCGGTGAGTTCAAAGCGGACGTTGGGCTCACGCATAGTACGGAAAGTGGTCGAGCAGCTTGATGCAAGAACGACAGTCAGAATCAAAATAGGTAAAAAACGTTTCATTTTCTAATTAGTTATTGGTACGTGACACAAATATAACAAAAAAGAATAGAAAACCACCCCCGGCGCAAGACAATTCCGGGGGTGGCAGAATAACGCAAATAACTAAAATGTGTTAATTGTACAGGAAGCGCTTGATGCTTCCCTTGGGTGTCTTGTCAAATGAATCTCTCTTTTCTTCTACCTTTGATATCTGACTGTAAGCAGGTAGTATGCGATTGATCTTGGCGCGGATTTTCTCCGGCAAGTCTTTGATATCCAGTGCGGTGAGTCCTTTGGCCTTGATTTGGTCCTGGTCGAAGCGGACCAGCGAGACCAGTTTTGAGGCGCGGCCTATAACCAGCGATTCGGCCACGAATTCCATGGAATTGAAGGCGGCCTCTATCTCCTCGGGATAGATGTTCTGGCCGTTGGCAGAAAGGATCATGGTTTTGCAACGGCCCTTAATGAAGATGTTGCCCCTGGAATCCATTACTCCAAGGTCGCCGGTGCGCATGAAACCGTCCTCTGTAAAGAGGTTCTCAGAGGCTTCGGGATTGTTGAAATAGCCGCTGCAGATGTTTGAGCCTTTGGCCTGAATCTCGCCGGGGATGTGTTCGGGATCCTCGGAGTCGATGCGGACCTCGGCGCTGTCGACCTTGATGCCGCAGCTGCCGGGGACGAAGTTCCACGGTTCGGCGTATGCCAGCAACGGTGCGGCCTCTGTCATGCCATAACCGACGGTGTAGGGGAGGCCCATCTTGTGGAAGGCCTTCTCCACGTCGGGATTGAGGGCGGCGCCGCCCATGATAAACTGCTGCACGTTGCCGCCGAAGGCGCCGATAAGTTTCTTAACTATAGCCTTGTAGATAATCTTGTTGATGCCCGGGATTGCGGTCAGTACCTTCATATACCACTTGCCCAGTACCGGTTTGATGGAGGAATTGTAGACCTTCTCCATAACCAGCGGCACGGTGATGATAAGGTAGGGCTTGACCTCGCCCACGGCCTTGAGCAGGGTGGATGCGGCGGGGGTCTTGCCCAGATAATAAACCGTTACGCCAAAGCAGAGCGGGTACATGAACTCGAACACCATGCCGTAGATGTGGCCCATGGGGAGCATCGAGACGATATTGTCTTTGTTGGATGCGGCGATATGGCGGATGGCGAAGTCGATGGAGGTGGAGAAGCACTCGTAGCGGAGCATAACGCCCTTGGGAGCACTTGTGGTGCCGGAGGTGTAATTGATCACCGCCAGGTCTTTCATATTATCAATATGGTATTTGACGTCGTCGCGGCCAAACCAGTTGGGATATTTCTTTGCAAAGTCGGTGTCCAGATTCTCGAAAGCCTTTGCGGTGTCCTCTTCCGCACTCCAGAGCAGGCTCCAGTCGGATATGTTGACCACGTAATGCAGGCGCGGCATTCGGGTTATATCGAGTTTATTCCATGAGTCCTTATCGGTGAAAAGCACCAGGCTCTCGGAATGGTCCACCAGGTTGCAGACGGCGTCCGGGGTAAAGTCGGAAAGCAGCGGCACGGCCACCGCGCCTGAGGTGTTCACGGCCAGGAAAGTGTTTGCCCAGCGTGCCGAGTTGGGGGCGAAGAGGGTGATCTTGTCGCCCTTGCCGATGCCGGTCTTCTCTAGCAGCAGGTGCAGCTTTGCGATATTGGTAGCTACCTCTGCAAACGTTAACTCTTCTCCGTGCCAGTCGCACAGTGCCTTCTCGTTCCAATTGTTGCGGATTGTCTGTGTAAGTTGTTCGATGTAGTTTATCATAATACCTTTATATCGTGTGTTTTAGATTACAAATGGGGTTCCGCTCCAGCCGATGCGTACGCGCCTTTCCGGAATGCGGAGTGTTTGGGCGTGGGCGGGGATGCGCTCGGCCACGTCGGTGAACTGGAGGGAACAATCTATTCCGATTCTGTCCAGCCAGTAGAGGAAACGGCGCTCAAACACGCTTTCTGCTATGCCGCGGGTGAAGTTCATATTCAGGCGGCCGCCAAAGCTGGCACATGCGCAGGCACCTGAACGGCCGCGGGCACGACCCAGCAGAAAATCGACATCGCGGACGTGTGCTGCCACCGACACCGGAAGCTTGACCTCACCCAGATTTGACAGGGTGTAGGAGCAGTAGCGGTCGCCCTTGAGCGTATTTACCAGATTGATGATGGGTTTCTTTATCATCCTGGGGATGCAGCGGATGGCCAGATTGTCTTCCAGGGCCACGTTTGCCGCCACGCGGGTGGTGATAGGGCCCTTCTTAACATAATCGGCCTTCTGGCTGCGGACCATCTTTATTATTTCTTCCAGACTCCAGTCGCCTTTGGCGGCGTCTACGCCCAGATGAACATAAGACGAGAAGTTGCGCAGGGTCTTCCGGTTGAACATAGGGCGCAGATTCACCGGAACTTCAATTTTGAGGTTTCCGTTCTGTTTTCTGGTACCGCTTAAGTTCCTTGTGTCCTGGAGGGCGGCAAGCATTAGCGATGTCAGTAGCTCCGTGATGGTGCAGTTATATTCGCGGGACTTGGCTGCCAGTGATTCCGTAGAAATGGAGAACCTGGTGTTGTGCAGCACATAAGAGGGTTCCTTTGTGCCGGGGATGTGCCATGCCTTGCGCTCCTTGTCCAGACTCCCTTTGAGGCCTGAGAAAGAATCGAAGCTGTCTTCAATCTCCTCCGGGCGCGCTTCTTCCGCAGGGTTGAGAATCCATCCGCCATATTCGGGGGTGATGCCTTCCTTCAGTCGCAGATATTCTGCCGTGAGGCTCATCAGGAACGTCATGGCTCCGGTGCCGTCGGTCAGTGCGTGGAATATGTCGAGGGTGATCTTGCAGCCCTTGCAACCCGCCTTGAACATATATCCGCCGTTGTCTTTCAGAGAGAATATGTTCATGGTGTTGTCGCGGCCCGCTATTGGCATATTGTCCAGACGGTGGAGATACCACCAGAAGAAGCCGTTGCCAAGGGTGTAAGTGAAGCCGGGGAAGCGGCCTATTATGTTTTTGAGCGCCACGTTAAGAAGTCGTAGCGAGACCTCGTGATCGAGCGTGACGCTCATCCTGAACTGGGCGGCGTAGCGGCGTGTCCGGCAGGAGGGGTATATTATAGCGGCATTGTCGAGCCGTATCCATCGTGGCGCAATCATTACTTTTTCGTTTTTTGCAACGGCAAAAGTAGAGTGCACGCGCGGTACAGGGAAAAGAAGTCCGTGGGTAAACGGTTTTTGTCACAAAACGCCCCTTTTTGTGACAAAAATGCCGGTTTTTGTGACGAAAAACGGGTAAAAGTTCGTTCGTCACAGCGTTAAATTGACGGAAAAGCGGGGTTACAGGGTGGCTTCCAGGGTGTATGTAAAGCTGTCGGCGCGATAGTAGCCGATGTTGTATTCTACGGGGATATTATTCTCGTCGTAGACAAAACGCTTGCGGATAAGAATCGGATCGTTGGGTGATATTTCCAGTTTGGCGGCTTTGTTTTCGCCGGCAAGTCTTGCCGATACTTCTTCCTTAGATATTTTTACGTGTATGCCGTAGTTCTCTTCAAGCATATCGTAAAGCGGCATGCTGAAGTTCTCCTCTCCAGAAATCGGGAGTTTGGGGTTGAAATAAGAAATGAAGAACACGAAGGGGAAGGAGGTGTTGCCGCGTAGCCTTTCCATTACCACACAACGTACGTCTTCGCTGATGCCAAAGAAATTGGCGATTTCTTTTGTGGGTGTCTTTGAATACACCCTGAGCTCATAGTTCTTAACCTCAATGCCCAGCATCTTCATCTCCTGGGAGAAACTGTGCCAATTCTTGACGCCGCCGGTGATTCCCTTGCGGGCCACTTTGGTCCCGACGCCCTTTTTGCGTATCAGCAGACCTTCGAATACCAGCTGGTTGATGGCCTGACGAAGCGTGTTCCGTGATATTTGTAACTGATCGGCCAGTTCGACCTCTTTGGGAAGCATCTTGCCGTTTTTATACTCGTCGCTTTCTATCAACTCCCTGAGCAGGTCTTCTGCCTGTTTGTGAAGGGGAATCTCGCTGTTGGGGTTAAGTTTCATAGATGGTTATTTCTAATCGCTTTGCAAAAATAGTAAAAATATTTTTGGAGTATACATATATTATGCATATATTCGCACAAAATCTAATATGTTCATACATATATGAGAAAATCGAACTATGACAAATATCCATCAACGGCTTCCCGTGCTTCCACGAGTTTCAGGTGGGCGGTCTGGCGCTGATGCCGGTCACCGGCGAGCCGATTACCCGGCCCGGTCGTCTGGAAGACCCCGCCGCCGGCTGGCGCTCTTCATTTGACAAAGCGGACGAAGTATCCCAGGCAGGCTATTATTCCGTCATTTTGAAGGATTATGGTGTTAAAGCCGAACTCACCGCCACCCGGCGCGTAGGCTTCCAGAGATTTACCTTTGGCGGCGATGAACCCGCACACATCCTGGTCAATGTCGGCACCCGCGAGGGCGAGAGCGGCGCTGTCCGCGATGCCTGGGCTGCCGTAGACGGCAATGTGCTGCAGGGATGGATCATCACCGAACCCGAATATGTCAAGAAATACCAGACCGGCGCTACCGTATGCATGTATTTCTACGGTGAACTCTCCGCCGCTCCCGACGCTTCTTCGGCATTTATTGTCGGCGGCGAGAGGGCCGCTGCGGTTGAGGTCTCAGGCCCCGGCGCGGTCCTTTCACTGGACTATGACAATCCTTCCGAAGTGACTGTCAAACTGGGTCTATCCTTCACATCCGTAGAAAACGCCAAGGCCAATCTCGAGGAGGAGGCGGCCGACCTCGGTTTTGACGACGCCCGCACGCAGACCCAGGACCTCTGGCGCGATATGCTGGGCCGAATCGAGGTTTCCGGCGGCAAGGAAGGTGATAAGGTCAAATTCTACACCGGCCTCTACCACATGCTCCTGGGCCGCGGCATCGCCAGTGATGTTAACGGCGCATATCCGCGCAACGACGGCTCGGTAGGTCAGATAGAACTTGGCGAAGACGGCAAACCTCTCCACGGATTCTACAACACCGACGCCATCTGGGGCGGCTACTGGAACCTGACTCCGCTCTGGGCGCTGGCCTATCCCGAGTACTACAACGACTGGGTGGCCGGCCAGTTGCTGGTCTACAAGGACGCAGGATGGCTGGGCGACGGCATCGCCTGCAGCAAATATGTCTCCGGCGTCGGCACCAACATGGTTCCAATCGCCTTTGCAGGTGCCTACAACAGCGGCATCCGCAATTATGACATCGAAACTATGTACGCAGCTGCACGCAAGGACAACCTCGAAAGCGAAGGCCGCATCGAGGGCGCCGGCAAGATGGACATCGGCCTCTTTGTCAAGGACGGATATGTCCCTTACGTAGATGATCCCGGATTTGTGGCGCACTCCCGCGGCGCGACATTCTCCGTGTCCCATACCCTGGAATACGGTTTCTGCGCCTACGCCACCGCGCAGCTGGCAAAACAGCTGGGTCACGAAGATGATTACAAGCAGCTTATGGACCTTTCCGACGGTTGGGCAAAGGTGTTCGACGACGATTTGAAACTGGTGCGTCCGCGCGTTACCGGCGGCGCTTTCATAGACAACTTCGATCCGCTGGAGTCGTGGCGCGGCTTTCAGGAGGGCAATGCGGTACAGTATACCTTCTTTGTGCCTCAGCACATCGATTCACTCATCGCCCGTCTGGGCGGCGACGTCTTTAACGAGCGTCTGGATTCCATCTTCACCGAGGCCCGTAAGAGCGTGTTCGGCGGCGGCAAGACCACATACGCATTCTCCGGTATCAACAGTCCATACAACCACGGCAACCAGCCGTGCCTGCACGAGCCCTGGCTCTTTAATTTCTCCGGCAAGCCATACCTGACTCAGAAGTGGGTCCGCCTGATTTGCGACGAGTTCTACGGCACCGACGGCGAACACGGCTACGGCTACGGTCAGGACGAGGATCAGGGCCAGCTCGGCGCCTGGTATGTCCTCTCTGCAATGGGCCTGTTCGACGTTCAGGGCGGCGCTCCTTCAGAGCCTACATATCAGATCGGAAGCCCCATCTTCGACAAGATCGTGGTGCATCTGAATCCCTTCAACGCTTCGGGAGAAACCTTTGAGATTCGTACTGAGGGCAACGCCCCCGACGCCTATTACGTGCAGTCGGCGACTTTCAACGGCGCCCCCCTGGAGCAGAACTGGCTCTACCGCAGCGACGTGTTTGCCGGCGGCGAGCTGGTGCTCAAGATGGGCACGGAACCCTCTGATGTTTGGAACGATTCAATGCCACCCGTAAGCAGATAAGCCATGAAAAGAATAGTATTGATAGCCCTTACGGGGATAATGCTCTCCTGCGCCTGCAACAACGCGCTGGAGCCGGTCGGACCGTCCAACGGTAACAAGCCTAACGGTGGCAACGACACACCGACGCCTGCGGCCGCCAGCGACTGGTCGGCACTGGCGGACTCATGCACCAATGTTCTGGTAGCCAACTTTCTGGACAAATCCACCGGCACCTTCTGGTCGACACCGAACGACGTTGCGCGCTCTTCCCAGTACATCTACTGGCAGCAGGCGCACGCGCTGGACGTGCTGCTCTATGCGGCGCAGCGCAACCCTGCGTTGAAGGACGACTATCTGGCCTATGCCGACAAGTGGTACGCCAATTACGCCAACAACTACAACCGCGACCATCGTGGCGAAGGAACCTACGGCGGCTTCTTCAACGTCTGGACCGACGACATGGCGTGGATATGCCTCACTCTTATCCGCATTACAGAGGTGTCGGGCGACCGCAAGTATCTGGAGACATCCAAAGAGGTGTTTGACAAGTATATCTGGCCGCGAAGGCTTTCATATTCGGGCGGAATGGCTCTTCCCTGGACCAGTCGTCCGGAGGATGTCACCAACTTCAATGCCTGCACCAACGCTCCGGGTTGCCTTACCGCTGCAAAACTGCACACATACTACGGCAGCGAAGGGTATCTGGATATCGCCAAGGTTCTGTATAAGGCCTGCATCGACCATATGCCAGATCTGGAGAGGGTAGAGGAACCGCCTTTGAGCTACACCCAGGGTACATTCGGCGAGGCCTGCCGGCAGATGTTTGCTCTCACTGGAGAACAATCCTATATGGACAAGGCCGGAGTGGTGCTGCAGTACGCCTTCACAAGTAACCGCTGCAACGATTCCGCTACCGGAGTGCTTCGTCATGAGGGTACCGATATGGACCAGAGCCTGTTCAAAGCGGTGCTTATCCCGTATGCAGTGAATTACGTGCTGGATCCCAAGGCAGACGCCCGCGCGGCGCAGACCATCCGCGAAAAGCTGCTGCTCTGCGCCAAGACGCTGGACAAGCACCTGGACCGCAAGATGTATCCCAGGATGTACTGCGATTACTTCTGGGGGTCGACATTCACGGAAGGTACCGCGTCCATGGGCGCACAAGCCAGCGGCGCCTCCCTCATGGAAGGCGTTGCCCGTATGACTACCTCAGAATAAGCGTGGCAGCATTCCTGCTGATGACCAGCATATTATGACATTTCCCTTGTGTAAAAATGCGCAAGGGAAATGTTGTATATGGCTGAATTACAGTGAGAAAAGTGCCACGGAATTGGTCTAGTGTTTGTGATTGGCAAGTCTGACGCCACCGATTGCCAGCAGGGTCTGGGCGGTGAGGTAGGTGGACATTACCCCGAAGCGGCCGAGGCAGGCGTCCGGGTTTTTAAATGTGTGAATGGCAATCAGACTGTCGGAGAATGTGAACAGGCAGGCGCCGACGAACAATATCCACCAGGTCTTGCCGCCAAAGCGGATGACACCCGCCAGAGTGCTGAATATCAGCATCATCAAAGTGAATCCATAAACAGCCATCGGAGCCATAAGAGCGCCTTTGATGCCGATGTTGACTATTAGCAGTGTCACGGCTCCAAGGCTGATCACGAGGGAGATGAGCCAGTGCCAGAACTTGAGCCCCTTCCATGATTTCCCGCCGAACAGCGTGATGTAGAAGATGTGGCCGATAAGGAAAAGACCGATACCGGCGGCGAAAAAGACGAACTTTTCGCTGCCGATAAGGGCTGTGTCGCCGGCAAAACCGAACAACTGTGCGCATGCAAGCAACTTGGCCTCGCGCGATTTGATTCCGGTTTTATGTGCCAGCGCCGCAATGGTCGCAAGGCACAGCAATGGCATTAGCGCCGGTTTGATGGTATTGGCCAGTGCGGTATTGCCACTCCAGCATCCATAAAGATTGATGCCTGCGCATACGGCAAAGAACACCGCTGCGATATGCCAGATTTTGAGTTTTTTCATATCTTGTATTTGCTTGTTTAGCTACAAGATAGTCATAATAAATAAGAATACAAAAAGATGCGGCTATGGGGATTCACAAGCCCCCTTCTTGAGAAGGGGGGTGGGGAAAGGGTAATCAATAAGGGCCCGCATAGCGGGTCCAAAAAAAATACAGCCACAGAGATGTGGCTGTATTTTTTTGTGACCCGCTTGGGGCTCGAACCCAAGACCCCAACATTAAAAGTGTTGTGCTCTACCTACTGAGCTAGCGAGTCTCACTCCCTAAAGGACCCGAAGGTCACTTTTGGGGAGTGCAAAGGTATTGTTTTCTTGACAATAAACAAAATTTTTTACTCCAGACGGAACGCCTTCACACTTTTGATGCCCGGCATACCGAAGTAAGACTCCTTTACCGTCCCCTGAATGTAGATTTTTGCCCCGAGCATCTCGGGATGGTCCACCAGGTTTACTGTTTCCCGGATGTCGCTGCCGCTGGCCAGTTCCACCGACATGCATTCCGACCTGGTGCGGCACGAAGCAGATGCCGCAATAGCCAGGTTGCTGTTTTTGGAAAAAGGTGCTTCGTAATTGATACCTGTACTTGTGAGATCTCCGCCTACGATATAGCCCCAGACCCATACCGTCTCTTCCGGATGAGCAGCGGCATCCACAACACTGAATGCGGTGTTCCACTCCTGACCGTCACCCTCGCTCTGCTGGTATTTGTCTACAATAATAGTCTGGCTCAGATAGGTAGCGGTGGTGTCCAATTGCACTGTGATAGTGCTCCCGGAGTCAACACTGCTAGCATCCAGGGTCAGGGTAAGCATCTGTCCTTCCGAGAGTTGCTTGCTGAAAAGCTGCTGATTCGAGCCGTCGGAGGCTATGGCGCTGAAGGTGGCATTGCCCGGCTCAAAAAAGCCGAACCGTTGTTCCGACGAAGTGTAATTCAGATAACCATCGTCCTGCGAGATGGTCAGATTCCCGGGGTACTTTGCAATATAACGCGATGTCATTTTGATCTTTACACCGCTGTTGACCATCTTGCATAGGAACGCTACGTTTACCGTTTCGCCGCTGGAGACTACTATGTCCACCTGGTCACCATATACGGGAGTCTCCCAGGCAGGTGCCGTGAATGCCCGGCTGACCAGGCTCAGCGAGTAGCTCCCGGCAGGCACAGAAATCTTTTCTGGCTTTGAGCCGTACGCGCCGTTAAAGACATATTCTCCCGCCGCGTTTACTATCTTCAGGATGAATTGGTTGGTGTCCGGCATCGGGTAGGCACCCGCTTTCGTGGCAAAGGTATTTTCCTGCCGGATGCTTAGTAATAATGTGGCTTTTTCGTTGCCTTCCCAAAGGCCGCAGCCGGCCGCCATGATTGCGGTCAGGATTGTTGCGAAGGTGATGGCAAATCCCTTCGCTGCTTGTCTGTTTCTCATTTTTACCTCCGTTTTTAATTGTTAATAATGCAGGCGCAAGTTAGCGCTCCGCAAGACCCGCGGAGGAAAATGTCAGGAAATCTGGTGGTAAATGTCTGTTTTTAAAAAGCCCTAAACGTTTATAAACAATTACAAACGTTTAAAAAACTTCTACAAAGCCTTTTCGGGGTAGAGTTCGTCCCACCAGGAGGAATCTTCTTTGAGATATTTTGCGAACCAGGCAGAAATGGTACGCAGCCATTGGCGCCGCTTTGCATAATCGCGGATGCCGTGGTTCTCGCCGTCTACCACCACAAAGGCGGTGTCGCACCCCAGCAATTTGAGGGCGGTGAACATCTGGATACTCTCTCCGATGGGCACGTTGGTGTCTGCACTGCCGTGTAGGAAGAGCAGCGGCGTATGAATCTTGTCGGCCATATAGAGCGGGCTGTTGTCAACATACAGATCCTTTGCGTTCCAGGGAAAGCTGTTGGCCATGCTCACTTCGCTGTAAGAGTATCCCCAGTAGCCTTCGCCCCAGTAACTGGTGTGGTCGCTGATGCCGGCGTGGGAGATGCCCGCGGCAAAAATGTCGCTCTTGGCCAGCAGCAGCTGCGTCATAAAGCCGCCGTAAGAGGCGCTGAAGCAGCCGATGTGCTTGCGGTCTACAAACGGATGGTCCTTGCAGAAACTCTCCACAGCCTCAAGGATGTCTTCAGCAACTCCCTGTCCGGCAGTATTGACATGCCGGGAGGCGAATTCCTGGCCGAAGCCGGAAGCACCGGAAGGATTCACCACATAGAAGATATAACCCTGCGCAGCATAGTACTGCGGGGAATATGACCCCACGCAATAGCGGGCGCTGGGGCTGCATCCTCCGTAGTAGTGCACCAGAAGCGGATATTTTTTTGATGCATCAAAGTCGGGCGGCAATACGTAGAAGCCGTTTATCAAATCGCCGCGGCTGCTGGTAAACTCATATTCGCCGCCTTCGCCCATATTTACCCCGTCAAGCCTTTGAGCATTAAAATCAGCCACAAGGGTGTTTTTATTCTTCTTGGTATTCATCAGCCAGACGCGGTCGGCACTGCACAGGCTCTGGCCGGCGTAAATCAGTTGCGGCGTCTTCTGCGACACAGAGAAACAATAAAGGTAATCTTCCTGATTGTCAAGCCTTTCTATCTTGCCGGTATCGGGATCGATGCGGTAGAGGTTGATGCAGTCCTTGTCATCGGCGCTGATGTATATCTTGCCGTCGGTGGCGCTCCAGTCAACATTCTTGACGCTGGGCGCAAACTCCTTTGTGAGAGGCTTTACCGCCTTTGTGGCGACATCCACCACGTATAATTGATAGTCATACATATTGGCGATGCGGCCCTCCGGAAGTACCTGGCCAATCTTGCCAAACGCCTCCGGACTGCCTATAACTGCAATGCGGCGGCCGTCGGCAGAAAAGGTCGCGCCCGAAACGAATCCGTCGTCCTTGACCAGAGTATCCACCGCCATAGTCTGCAGGTCCATCCTGAGTATCGACATCATGGTTGTGGGACGCTTGCTCAGGTCGTTACGGTAGGTAGCGAAGAGCAGATACCGGCCGTCACGGCTGATGTCGTTCATCCAGGCGCTGTGATAGCCGAACGTCAGGCGTTGCAGCCTGCCGGTGGCAAAATCGAACCTGGCGACATGGCTGCGGTTGCGCCAGCCGGGTTGCCGGTCGTCGGGGGTGAGAATCTGATGCACATCGCCCTCCTTGGGCCCTTGTGTCTCCATGGTGAAGATTGCAAAGTCTTCTGTAGGAGAGATGGCGAAATTGCCGTCGGGAATGTTTTCCGCCAGGACGGTTTTCGAAAGATTGACGGGATCCACAACCATTATCCTATTGCCGCTCAGACCATTCTCCGTGAAATAATAGCGGTCGGAGGAAGGCATCCATCCGGCACCTTTCTCCAATCTGGTAATCAGACGGTTGTTGGCTGTTTCATAAACTTCGGAATACTGCTCGCGGTCGCCGTTGTCACGGATCAGCGTCGCCGAAATCAGGTAATACTTGCCGCTGGGCGAAAGTTCGGCGCGGTTGCATCCGATGCCCTGTGTGTTGATATCCAGCGAGTAGATGCGGTCGCCGTCGGTGTTCACTTTTAGAGCCGAGGCGCTTGAGAGAGATATCTTGAACGGCTCAGCCGCGGTAGTGTCGGTAAGATATTTTACCGCAAGAAAGTGGCTGCCCGGCTCCAGTTTGAGCGAAGGGGCATCCAGCTTCTTTCCATCCAGAAACAATTGATGGCTCATGGGACCGGAGTAAACCAAATCAGACTTGGCAAAGCCGGAGGTTTCTATGCTGAAACCCGCTATATGTACTTGCAGGTCATCGCTTTTAACAGGCAGATTCCCGGTAACGGCAGCCTTTTTGAGACCTTCCAAAGATATGTTTTGCGATAGCTCCGCCTCCTTCAGGTCAAAGGTTTTGCCCGCCGCATCGGTAGAATCCATAATGAAAGGCTTTGCAGTTGCAAACGGACCGAGATATCGGAATTCCTTAACAACCAGAGTGTCCTTTGCCTGCGCCGCAACTTTGCAAACGGGGCAGAATACCGCAACGGCGGCCGCCAGAATAGATAAGATCCTTCTTGTCATAGTAAACTGAATTTGCTGCAAGATACAAAAATTGACAAATCCTTAAAAATCGCTACCTTTGCGGTCCAATCGCGGGCGTGTTGTAATTGGTAGCCAAGCTAGACTTAGGATCTAGTGGAGTAATCCGTGTGGGTTCGAGTCCCACCGCCCGTACAAAAAAGCCAGGCAAATTTGCCTGGCTTTTTTGTACGGGCTGATGATCTACTCCGAAATGAGCCTCTCGCAGAGTTCTATGTTGTCGGGGCGGATGATGACCTTGGCGCTGCCCAGCTGGCTGAAGGCGTACATATACTCTATGGAGATGCCGCCCTCGGACAGTTTGTTCATATACGGGGCAATGGCGCCCGGTTTATCGGGGCAAACGAGGCACACCACGTCGGTGGTGTTCACTGCGAAGCCCGCCTCGCGCAGCGCTTCCACGGCCTTGTCGGTGTCATCTACAATCAGGCGAAGGATGCCGAAGTCGGAATTTTCACTCACGGTGAAGGCCTGCATATCAACGCCGGCTTGTCCCAGGATGTTGGTCACCTCGGTGAACCGTCCGATCTTGTTCTGTAAAAAGATAGAAAGCTGTTTTATAATCATAGTGATACAAATTTACAATTTTCTTTTATCAATTACATGTTTTGCTTTTCCGGCGCTGCGCTCTATGCTGCCGGGCTCAACAATCTTGACGTCGCACTTGATGCCGATGACGCTGGCGATGCGGCCCACGATGGCCTTGTTGAGGGCGTTCATCTGGCCGACGCTGTCGCCGTAGCACTCAGGCCGCAGCTCGAGATCCAGCTGGAAGGTGTCGGTGTTGTTGACACGGTCCACTGTAATCATATACTGGCCGTTGCACTCGGGAAACTCCATAATCACAGATTCAATCTGTGTCGGGAAGACGTTCACGCCGCGGATGATGAGCATATCGTCTGTACGGCCCATAATCTTGTTCATACGGACGGCTGTTCGTCCGCACTTGCAGGGTTCGTAATTGAGTGAGGTCAAGTCGCGTGTACGGTAGCGGATCACCGGCATTCCCTCCTTCGTTAGGGTGGTAAAAACCAGTTCGCCCTGCGCTCCGTGCGGCAGTGGCTGCAATGTCACAGGGTCGATGATCTCCGGGTAGAACATATCTTCCCAGAGGTGGGTACCGTCCTGATATTCGCATTCGCCGCCGACGCCGGGGCCGCTGACTTCGGTCAATCCGTAGATATCATAGGCTTTTATACCCAGTTTTTCCTCGAGTTCGGCGCGCATATTCTCGCTCCACGGCTCAGCGCCGAATACGCCCGCCTTGAGCTTCATGTCCTTCAGGGAGAAGTCCTCGCTCTTATGCAGGCTCTCCGCCAGGAACAGCGCGTAGGAAGGGGTGCAGCAAAGCGCCGTCACCCCGAGGTCCTTCATCAGCAGCAGCTGTTTTGCTGTGTTGCCGCTGCTGGCGGGCAGCACGGAACAGCCGACCTTGGTGGCGCCGTCGTGCGCGCCCAGACCGCCGGTGAAAAGGCCGTAGCCGTATGCCACCTGCACTATGTCCTTATTGGTGAGGCCATACGCAGAGAGGCAACGGGCTACGCCTTCACTCCAGCATTCCAAATCGTGCTGGGTATAGCCTGCCACGATGGGTTTTCCGGTAGTGCCGCTGGAGGCGTGAAATCGAACGATATCGCTCATCGGCGCAGCAAAGGTGCCGGTGGGGTAGTAGTCCCTCAAGTCCTGCTTGGTCATAAACGGCAGCTTGGAGATATCTTCGATTCCTTTTATGTCAGAGGGCTTTACGCCCGCCGCATCCATGCGGTCGTGATAGTATTTCACATTGTCGTACGTGTACTTTACTATCTTGACAAGCCGCTCGCTCTGGAGCTTGGTCAGCTCATCGCGCGGCATGCACTCCATCTCTTTATTCCACATCATTTTAGTCTATTTTGATCTGTTCTTTGATTTCTGCAATGTTTGCCTTGATATAATCGTCACTCACCTCGCCGTTTACCAGGTTGCCGGCCAGATACTGGTCGTACGCGCTGATGTCGATAAGGCCGTGGCCGCTGAGGTTGAAGAGGATGACCTTCTCCTCGCCCTTGGCGTCACAGGCCTTGGCCTCGCGGATTGCAGCTGCGATGGCGTGGCAGGACTCAGGAGCGGGGATGATGCCCTCTGCCTTGGCAAAAAGCAGACCCTTCTCGAAGGTCTCGAGCTGAGGAATGTCGACAGCCTCTACGAAACCGTCCTTAACCAGCTGGGTAACGATCATACCTGCACCGTGATAGCGCAGACCGCCGGCGTGGATGTTTGCGGGGCGGAAATTGTGGCCCAGGGTGAACATAGGGATCAGCGGAGTGTAGCCCGCCTCGTCACCGAAGTCGTAGTGGAATTCACCTTTGGTGAACTTGGGGCAGCAAAGAGGTTCGGCAGCGATGAAGCGGGTCTTCTTACCGTCCTTGAAGTTGTGGCGCATGAAAGGGAAGGCAATGCCGCCAAAGTTGCTGCCGCCGCCGAAGCAACCGATTACGATGTCGGGATATTCGCCCGCCATCTTCATCTGTTTCTCTGCTTCAAGACCGATGATGCTCTGGTGCAGGGTTACGTGGTTGAGCACCGAACCGAGCGAATAGCGGCAGTTGGGTGTATTCATGGCCAACTCCACAGCCTCGCTGATGGCGGTGCCCAGCGAACCCTGGTGATTGGGATCCTTGGTGAGGATGTCCTTGCCGGCGCGGGTACTCATAGAAGGCGAAGCGATTACCTGTGCACCGTAAGTCTGCATAATGCTGCGGCGGTAGGGCTTCTGCTCGTAGGAAATCTTTACCATATAAACGGCTGCCTCGATGCCGAATACCTTTGCAGCATAGCTCAGCGCGGTGCCCCACTGGCCGGCGCCGGTCTCTGTAGTGACGTTGGTGATGCCCTCCTTCTTGCAGTAGTATGCCTGCGGCAGGGCGCTGTTGAGCTTGTGGCTGCCCACCGGGCTCACGCTCTCGTTCTTGAAATAGATGTGGCACTTGGTGCCGATAGCCTCCTCAAGGCCGTAGGCGCGAACCAGCGGAGTGGAGCGGTAAGACTTGTATATGTCGCGAACCTCCTCCGGGATGTCGATCCAAGCGTCGGTCTGGTTGAGCTCCTGTTCAGAAGCCTCTCTGGTGAATATGTGCGACAGGTCTTCTACTGTAACCGGCTGTTTGGTGCCGGGGTGCAACATCGGCAGGGGCTTGTTGGGCATGTCTGCCTGAATGTTATACCATTGTCTTGGGATCTCTTCCTCCGGAAGAATAAATCGTTTCGTTGCCATAATAAGTGTTTTTAAACGTTTATAATTGTTTGTGTTTGTATTTTCAACAAAAAAGGCCGGTCTTAAGACCAGCCTTATATGTATAAATCGTATGTTTCCCTATTTAGTTTTGCACGGAAGGTGATGCGCACACAGAAACACTCGGTTGCCAAAACCAAGCGCGCCAAAAGAAAAAGTTGTTAACCTGTGCGTTCATCGTTTCGCTTTCTGGGAACAAAGGTTTGTAGAAAAAATTATAAATGCAAATATTTTTTGAAAAAAATTTAAATCAACTGCATCCCATGAGCCTTGCAGGCCTCCCTCATATCGTCTGGCCAGATACTGCTCTGGATCTCTCCGATATGCCCCTTACGCAGTAAGAACATGCACAAGCGGCTCTGTCCGATGCCGCCTCCGATGCTTTGCGGAAGATCTCCCGCAAACAGGCGGCGGTGGAAATAAAGTTCGGCGCGATGCTGCTGGCCGCCGATTCCGTGCTGGCGACGGAGAGCTTCGGCATCTACGCGGATGCCCATGGAAGAAATCTCGAAGGCGGTTTCCAGCACCGGATTCCAAAGGAGGATGTCGCCGTTGAGCCCCTTGCGGCCGTCTTCAGAAACGCTGCTCCAGTCGTCATAGTCCGGGGCGCGGCCGTCGTGCGGCTTGCCGTCCGACAAGGCACCGCCGATACCTATTACGAACACTGCGCCGTACTTGCGGGCTATCTCGTTCTCACGCTCCTTGGCGGTGAGGCCGGGATAGCGGTCCAGCAGTTCCTGTGCGTGAATATAGGTAATCTTTTCCGGCAGTATAGGAGTTATGTCGCGATACTGCTCATACACCATGTACTCGGTCTGCAGCAGCACGTTGTATATGCCATCCACCTTGCTCTTGAGATATGCGAGGGTGCGTTCGTCGTGTCCCATCACCGCCTCCCAGTCCCACTGGTCGACATACAGGGAATGGAGGTTGTCCAGCTCCTCGTCCGGGCGGATGGCGTTCATATCGGTGTAAATGCCGTAGCCGCGTGGTATCTTATATTCCGCCAGCGTCATCCTTTTCCACTTTGCCAGCGAATGGACAATCTCCGCCTGAGTGTCGTTCATGTCGCCAATGGCAAACCTTACCGGCCGTTCGATGCCGTTCAAATCGTCGTTGATGCCCAGTCCGCTCTTTACAAATAGCGGGGCCGTAACGCGACGGAGCCTCAGTTGTGACGACAGGCTCTGCTGGAAGAAATCCTTGATGCTCTTGATGCCCTGCTCTGTCTGTTGCAGACTCAGCAGTGGTTTATATCCTTTTGGAAGGGTCAGTTTGCTCATTTTCTTGAACTGTTTGGGGCAAAGATAGAAACTTTAGTCTTCTTTGAGCAAATACGGCCTCAAAGCTTTGGTCCGCTCCAGCGACTGTTCGTCCTGCCAGGCCTTTATCAGCTTGGGGTTTCCACTCAGCAGCACGTCGGGCACCTTCCAGCCCTTGAAATCGGCGGGCCGGGTGTATACGGGCGGGGAGAGGAGGCCGTCCTGGAAGGAGTCGGAGAGGGCGCTGGTCTCATCGCCGATGGCGCCGGGAATCAGCCTGACGGCGGCGTCCACAATGATTGCAGCGGGAATTTCGCCGCCGCTCAGTACATAATCGCCCACCGAAATCTCGCGGGTAATCAGATGCTCGCGGATGCGGTGGTCAATTCCCTTGTAATGGCCGCAGAGGATGATTACATTCTGCATGCAGGAAATTTCGTTGGCATCGCCCTGGTCCAGGATTTTACCGTCCGGCGAGGTGTAGATAATCTCATCGTAGTCGCGCTCGCTCTTGAGGTGTTCTATGAGGTTGTAGACCGGCTCAATTTTCATCACCATACCGGCATCTCCGCCGAAGGCGTAGTCGTCTATCTGCTTGTAGTTGCCGCTGCCCCAATCGTGCAGATTGTGTATAAAAATCTCTACCAGACCCTTGTCCCGGGCCCTTTTGACTATGGAGTAATTCAGCGGGCTGTCCAGCAGCTCCGGAACGGCTGTGATGATGTCGAAACGCATAATGCACAAAAATAAGAAAAAACCGGTGTCGTTTCGAAAATTTGTATAAATTCGCAGTTCTAGTGTACACAAAAAACTGAACAAATGAGTGATGATCTTAACAAGGTTGCTGCCGAGGATGTAAATCCCGTCCAGGAGCAATCCCCTGCCACCGGAGAAGCGCCGGTCAATGACAAATTGAATGAAATAGCAGACAAGCTCAAAGAGATGGCCGGTCAGGCCATTGACAAGGCTCAGGACGTGATTTCCGACCTGAAGGATGCTGCACAGGACTTTGCAAAGGACGCGAAGGAGTTTGTGGATGACGTGAAAGAGAAGATAGCTGCCGTGGATGCAGCTGAAGAGGCTCTGGCCGATGAGGCGGAGCAGGCAAAGGCAGCAGCAGAGGAAGCCCCTGCAGCAGAAGAAGAGCCTGAGGAAAAAGAAAAAGATATAGATTTCTCCAACAAGAGCCTCAAGGAGCTGGTTGATTCCCTCAAGGAGTATATCGACAACTCCGATATCCGCAAACTCAACAAATACGCCGAGGTTATCAAGGCCTGCTTCTACAAGACCTTGAAGAAAGAGAAGGTAGCCACCGGCTTTGACGAGGCTGCGGAAGAGGCCGTGAAGGCTTCGTTCGCAGATGTCCCGGCAGAGGAACCTGCTGCCGAGGCCGCTGCTGAGGCTGCTGAAGCACCCGCCGAGCCTGCAACCGAGGCACCTGCAGAAGAGGCTGCCACCAACCCGTTCGCAGAAATTGAACGCGGTTTCAAGGACCTCTACGGCAAGTACCGTGCAATGCGCGCCGACTTTATGAACGAGCAGAACACCAAGCGCGAAGAGAACTACGAGGCAAAGAGCAAGATCCTCGCAGACCTCAAGGCCCTGGTAGAGGAGCCCGGCGACCTGAGTCAGGCATATCCCAAGTTCCGCGAGTTGCAGAATACATGGCGCACCATCGGTGCAGTGCCCCCCGCAAAGGCCAAGGATCTCTACGATTCATATTATCACAACGTCGAGGTATTCTACGACTTTGTAAAGATCAACAACGAACTCCGCGAGATGGACTTCAAAAAGAATCTCGAGGCCAAGGAGGATCTTTGCAAGAAGGCAGAGGAACTCGCCGAGAGCGGCAACAGCGTGAACGCATTCCGCACCCTGCAGAAGCTGCACGAGGAGTGGAAGGAGCTCGGCCCCGTAGCCAAGGAGCACAGGGAAGAGATTTGGGACCGCTTCAAAGCCGCCACAGCCGTCATCAACAAGAAATATCAGGCATACTTCGAGACCGCAAAGGAGAAGCAGGTAGCCAACCTCAAGGCCAAGACCGAGCTTTGCGAGAAGGCAGAGGCAATTGCCAATTCCGAACTCAGCCAGAACAGCAATTGGGCCAAGCTCACCGCCGAGATGCAGGAGCTCCAGAAGGAGTGGCGCACAATCGGCTTTGCAGTCAAGAAAGAGAACGAGAAGATATACGAGCGTTTCCGCGCCGCCTGCGACAAGTTCTTCACCGCCAAGAAGCAGTTCCACGCCGATTTCAAAGATCAGCTGGCTGCCAACCTGGCCAAGAAGGAGGAGCTTTGCGAAAAGGCCGAGGCTGTTATGAACAGCGAGGACTGGAAAAAGACCTCCGACATCCTCATCAGCCTGCAGAAGCAGTGGAAAGAGATCGGCCCCGTTCCAAAAAAGAAATCGGACCAGGTATGGAACCGCTTCCGTGCCGCCTGCGACACCTTCTTCAACAATAAGGACAAGCAGGGCGCAGGCAAGGGTGCGAGCATGACAGAGAATCTGGTTGCCAAGAAAGACCTTATCGCCGCTATCGAAGCGTTCGAGCTCTCGGGCAATCACGATGCCGACCTGGCTGCAATGCGCGATTTCCAGGCAAAATGGCGTGAAATCGGATTCATCCCCTTCAAAGATAAAGATAAGGTTCAGGCAGCATACCGCGACGCCCTTAAGGCCAAATTCGGCGACATGACGGCAGAAGACCGCCCGGCCCGCCGCGGTGGCTTCCAGGAGCGCGCCCGCAGTGCTGCTCCGCGTCAGCTGACAGAGAAAGACCGTCTTATCCAGCAGTACGTCAAGTTGGAGCAGGACATCGCTACTTGGGAGAACAACATCGGCTTCTTCGAGAAATCCAAGGGCGCCGAGGCTCTTCTGGGCGACTTCCGCACCAAGATAGACGACGCCAAGAAAGAACTGGCGACCCTCGAGGCCAAGATCAAGGAGATGGCGGACGATGAATAAACAGAGTCTGATCGGATTTGCGCTGATCGGCGTCATTTTGCTGCTGTTCAGCTGGTACAACACTAAACAATTCGAAAAGCGCCGGGCGGCACAGTTGGAGGCCGATTCCCTGGCGCGCATAGAGGCTGCCAAATATGAAGAGGCTGTGGCGGCAGAGCAAGCCACCTGGAGCGCCGACACACTGTCGGAGGCTTCTGCCGAGGCTCAGATGTACAAGACGCAGAGCCTCAACGCAATGGCCTACAACGGAGAGGAGAGCACCGTTTATCTGGAGAACGACAACATCAAGGTGGGCTTCACCACCCATGGCGGCCAGATAGACGAGGTCCTCATCAAGAAGTATTTCAAATACGACAGCACTGCCCTCTATCTGATGCCTAAGGGCTCCAGCAAGTTCGATGTGGAGCTTGACGCCGGGCAGTACATCAACACCACCGACTTCAACTACGTGGTTGCGGCTCAGAGCAGCGACAACGTCACCATGCGTCTCTACGTGGACGACAATTCCTATATAGAGAACATCTATACGCTGCTTCCCGACAGCTACGATGTCGGGCTGGAGATGCGCTTCGTGGCTATGGACAGCATCATTCCCCGTTCCGCCCTCAACTACAAGATGAGCTGGACGATGGATATGCCGCGCCTGGAGAAGGGCTATACTAACGAAAAGAATTACTCCGCAGTCGGCTTCCGCTACACCGGCGCCGACAAGATCAAGCAGATAATGCTGCGCAAGGATTCGGGACGCGAAAGCCTCGCCGGCAGCGCCACTTGGGTTGCCTTCAAGCAGCAGTTCTTCTCTGCAATCCTTTATTCGCCCGACGGTTTCAGCGGCGGTGACATCGCCGTCAAGGCCTATCCGGAGAGTGATCCCCAGCAGCGGCTGTTCGCCGGCGGTGCCCAGCTGGTTGTCGACTACGGCACCCGAAGCGCCGACTTCTCCCGCAACTTCGAGTTCAATTTCACCCCCAACCACTATCCGGTGCTCAAGGGGTACGACCGCAAATATGACAAG
>JAEEGK010008638.1_pt1 | contig 23980 bp, 12 predicted proteins | sample 8958771 | NCBI WGS metagenome assembly JAEEGK01 (sample SAMN16246547, study PRJNA631951) | gut metagenome | biome: gut microbiome; feature: rumen; material: SC-attached | host: Bos | place: Iran: Karaj | collected 2018-10
TGACCGTCATTCCGTTTTGGCCAGCGCTGAACTGTCGGACCTCGCCAAATCATATTATGGTGGGCGGAAAAAGCATTTCGTCTATAGAATGATTGTCGTTTATCTGATCATAACTTCTGTTTCTGCCATTGCCTTACGCCTCACGAAAATGCCTTGGTTCGATGCCACTACTTTGGCCATGTCGGCCTGCAGCACCTGCGGCTTCTGCACCAAAAACATCAGCGTAGGCTTTTACGACAGTTGGGTCGTCGAAGCCATCCTTTGCATTGCCATGCTGATGGGTGCCACCAATTTCAGCCTGATGTTCTCGACAGTTTGGCCCGACAAAGGCAACCGCAAGACCCTATTTAACACACAAGTCGTACGATGGTTTTTGGTACTTGTCACCATTGCCATCCTCGCCGTCACGGCCAACCTGTACTTCAATGGATATTGCACTTCTTCCCCGAAGGCTTTACGTTTGGCAGCTTTCCAAGTCTGTTCGCTATCGACAACGACGGGCTTCGCCACCGCCGACACCAACCTATGGCCAACGGGTAGCATGGCTATTCTATTGCTTTGCTCTTTGGTCTGTGGATGCTCTGGTTCCACCTCGGGCGGCATGAAAATGGACCGTTTTGTCATCGTCGTCAAGAGCCTGAAAGGCATGGTGAACTCACTTATTGGGTTCAAAAATGTCAACCGAATCAAACTAGACGGACAGGTAAAGACAGAAGAAAACGTCATCTCGATTTTGGCCTTCATGGGCACATATATCCTTATCATTGCCATCGGCTCCCTCATTTTCGCCCTCAGCATGGACTACAAGACCTCACTCACGGCTTCGATTGCCTGTATAGGCAGCGTCGGTCCTGGTTTCGGTGAAGTCGGTTCAATGGGCAACTATGCTGGTTTTTTAGGGTTCCAGAAAGTGGCAGCTATGCTCATCATGCTCTTAGGCCGCGTCGAAATCTTCCCCATGCTGATTGCCATCAGAAGCATTTTCCGCCGTTGATTCTTGCACAATTCAAGAAAAATGCTGTTCTTTGCATCTCTTACAAAGAGATCAACCTATGAAAAACATCATCCGGAGGATTCTTGTATATTTGAGATCCCTCATCCACCTCTCCGACGAGATCGACTATGAGAATGCCAGTGCGTCTATCCGCAAAAACATCGCCTTCAAAGACACCAATGTCTTCATTTTGGCCTGCGCCATCATTATTGCCTCGGTGGGTTTGAATGTCAACTCCATCCCCGTCATCATCGGCGCCATGTTGATTTCACCTGTGATGGGGCCAATTCTGGGCTTCGGTCTTGGTCTCGGTACTGAGGACAACCACCTCGTGAAGGACTCTCTGAAGAATTTCGGCGTGATGGTCATCATCAGCATCATCGCCTCTTCCCTATTCTTTCTGCTCAGTCCATTGAGTTTAGCCAATCCGTCAGAACTTTTAGCACGTACCAACCCTACCATTTATGACGTGCTCATCGCCCTCTTCGGTGGTTTAGCAGGCATCATCGAGACCTCGCGCAAGGACAAGGGCAGTGTCATCACAGGAGTGGCCATCGCCACGGCACTGATGCCACCACTTTGCACTGTCGGCTACGGTATTTCCATCTGGAAAGGACAAGTTATTTTCGGTGCACTCTACCTCTTTATCATCAACAGCATTTTCATTGCCTTAGCCACTTTCGCTGCTGTGAAATACTTCCGTTTCCCCATCGTTGAGGCCTCAGGCGAAACGCGTACACACCTACCCAAAGCAGCAGTCTACATCATCCTCGCTATCGTTTTGGTTCCCAGTATTATAACCGCTATCAACACAATCAAGGAGAACAATTTCAACATCCATGCCGAAAAGGTGGTAGCCGAAAACAAGAATCTTGGCAAATGTTTCATCTACGACCATAAGACCACCTATTCGCGAAAAGCACCTAAGCTGGAACTCTTCCTAGCCGGTGAAACATTGACCGAAGAAGCCAAAAAGAAACTGTATAACAGTGCGGAAGCATACGGCATCACACGCAGCCAAATCGTTTTCCACGAAGACGCCACCAGCATGCGACAAGATCTCTCTGAAACAGAAATCGTGAAAGGCATCTACGAACATTCTGACCAACAAATCAAGATGTTGAACGACAGCATCGCCAAATTGACGGCTACGCTTTCCGACTATCAATCGAAAGAGATTCCTGTCGATGCCATTTCCAAAGAGCTGTTCACACAATACCCAAACATCATTGAGGTCAGCCTTAGCCGAGGTGCATCAATCAATGTATCCGACAGCATTGCCTCCGAACAGATCATAGCCTTCATCACCACACAACAACCCATGCCTATCGAGAACCACGACCGCATTGAACGATGGCTGAAGGTTCGTTTAAAGAACGAGAATGTCGTGGTGGTGAATCAAGTGGAGGAATAACAATAAAAGCCGCTATTTAGCGGCTTTCTTATTGATTCTGTGGAGATTACCGGACTCGAACCGGCCACCTTCAGATTGCGAACCTGACGTTCTACCAGATGAACTAAATCCCCAATTCCGATATGCTCAGTGACCTAAGCGGCTGCAAAAGTACAATATTTTTCCCAATCTGAACAAACTACGGGAAATAAATGTAATTTTGCCAACCATTTAGAATAATCGTATATAAAACCATACTACAATGACTATTGAAGACTATATCATTTTTAGGGTCAACGCACTGCTCCATGCCCACGATGCTAAAATCATGATGCGCTTAGAAGGCGGTATGAGCAACTACACCTACGTCGTTGAATGCCAAGGCAAAAAATACACCTATCGCGTGCCTGGCAAGTTTGCCGAAAAGTTCGTTGACCGCGAAGAGGAATGGGCCAACATTCAAGAGGTTAACCGACTGGGATTGAACAACATCACGGAATATGTCGAGATTCGCTCCGGTGAAAAACTGGCTGAGTATGTGGAAGGCACCATCATGAGCACCACCGATGTGGTTTCTTACAACGAAATGTCAGTGAAGGCGCTGAAGAAAATCCATAACAGCGACATGAAGTTCAAAGATTACAATGCCTTTGGCCGCCTCGATGCCGACCAGAGCTACTGCCTCGAAACCGGCTATGTATTCCCGCAGGAATACCTCGACCTCCGCAAGAAGCTCGACACCATCCGAGCCACTCAAGTCAATGTGCCCAAGGTGCCTTGCCACTGCGACTATCAGCCCACTAACCTCGTCATCAGCGGCGACAAGCTTTATGTGCTCGACTGGGAGTTTGCAGGCATGAACGACCCGTTCTACGACATCGCCTGTTATGGCAATGTGGGCTTCGACAAGGCCTTGTCGCTACTGGAAGCCTATGTTGGCCACAAGCCTAACAAGGAAGAGTTGCAACGCCTCTATTTCCACCGCGCCTTCCAGTGCCTGCAATGGTTCAATGTGGCCATCTTCAAGGACCGCGTTGGCCTCAGCAAGGACCTCAACATGGACTTTAACGCCGTGGCGTTTATGTTCCTTGGAATGGCGAAAGATTTGTTGGAAAATTATGAGAATCTCTAGCAGGTTTTAGAAGGCATGTCATCCCAACGCTGGCAAGTGTGCGAGCATGGGATCTATGGCTTCTAAAACCATCAAAAGAAAAATCCTGTCCCTCACAGATTCCCGCAGCGCACAAACCTCTGCTGGAATGACATGAGAGACAGGATTTTTCAATACAGGAAGTCTGCAGCGGTAAAGCTGCCAAAATCCCCATCCAAACCCAAATCAGCTTTGGCTTCGTCGGAGAGCATATCAATGCTCCAAACGGGGTCGAAGGTGAGTTCCACATCGACTTTTTTCACGCCCATGATGGCTTGCACGCGGTTACGCACCTCGGCAGGCAAAGTCTCGGCCACGGGACAGTTGGGTGCCGTCACCGTCATCACAATCTTCACATAGCCTTCTTCATCCACTTCGACGCCATAAATCAGGTGCAGTGTCCAAATGTCGACAGGGATTTCAGGGTCGTAGATGGTCTTCAAGACCGAAATGACGGTCTCTTTCAAGGTGTTGATTTCTTCCTGTGTCATGATTGTCCCTCCTTCAGTTTAAATGCCTCTGCATAAAGCAGCATCTGTTTCAGCATGGCCAAAAGGCCGTTGGAACGCGTGGGCGACAAATGTTCTTTCAATCCGATTTTGTCCAAAAACGAGAGGTCGGCGGCAAGGATGTCCTCGGGTGTCTGACCCGAAAACACCTTAATTAAAAGGTTGACGATGCCCTTAGTAATGACCGCATCGCTGTCGGCGCTGTAATACACTTTGCCATCCTTCAGCTCGGCATTGAGCCACACGCGGCTCTGGCATCCATTAATCAAATGCGCCTCGTCGCGGTATTTGTCGTCGATGATGGGGCATTCCTTCCCCATCTCTATCAGCATGGCGTAGCGGTCCATCCAGTCGTCGAACATGGAGAAATCCTCTACGATGCTATCTTGTATTTCCTTTATAGTCATATCCTGTGTTTTGCGGGCGCAAAAATAATAAAAAAGGGCGGCACCCAAAAGGATGCCGCCCAAATTTCGCGGAAATCAATTCCGCAATGTCATTTATTGCATGACAGTGACGCGCTTGACGGTCACACCGTTTTCAGTGTGGATGCGCACCATGTACATACCAGCGTTGAACTGGCTCATGTTCAAGGTGTAGACATCGGCATTGAGTTCGGTGTCGTAGACCACCTGGCCGAGGACGCTCACCACAGTGATGCGGCTCATACCGTTGGCCTCGATCGTCACATTGCCCTTAGTCGGGTTAGGATAGAGGGCAACATTGTCGCTGTTCTCGCCGATGGCGTCGACGCTGGCGCTCACATAGTTGTGAGTCGGGTCGTCAGCAGCCAAAGCAGGAGCAGATTCGCAACCATCGTCATACACGGCAGTCACCTGGTAGTAGTACATACCAGCGACATCCGGTGTGTCGAAGTACTCGTACAGCGTCTGACCAGCCTCAGCAACTTCACCGATTTGGACATAGTTGCCAGTGGCTTCGTTAGAACGATACACGTTGTACTTCACAATGCTAGCGCGGTTGCTTCTGTTGCCAAAGACAACATTGCCGAAGTCAACGCCAGTCTTTTGAACGAAGGTGGTACCAGTTGACACAGGCGTGTTGTCAGGCAGAGCCACAAGTGCTTTGCCAGAGCGTTGGTTAGTAACGAAGCCACGGATGAACCAGTCAACACTGTAATCAGAGATGGCAGCAATGTCATACCAACTACCTTGATACTGGATCCAACGAGCATTGGGGTTACCGCAAGAAGTAGCAGTGCAAACTGCGGGATAAGTAATACCAACTTGATTGATGACAATCCAGAGGTTCTGATTCATATCAAGAGTCACAGGCGTGTCGAGAGTGCCATAGAGCCAATCAAGAGTACCATTGGCAGTAATGGTTTGAGTACTCACCAAGGTACCAGGTGCAGTGTCACCACCAAGATAGATATTGGCAGTGAAGTTACCAACACCAGGAGTATTATCCTCCATAAGACCGTTCATCACAGCAACTTCAGTCAGAGTGCAACCGTTGTAGGCTTGGAGGTCATTGGCCGAGAACATAATAGCCCAAGTCATGTTACCACCAAGTCCAAGCAAACTAGCATTTTCCAAATCACCATCGTCGTAGTACAGCCATTCCTCAATCGGAGCAGCAGGTTCAACACCCCACCAGATTCTCACCTGGTCGGTGGCACCGAGGACCTCGGCATGGATAGGATCGCCAGGTTCGCAAGTAGGTGTAACATCACCTTCGCACTCTTCGCAGCTCATGGCATAGTAGAAGTTGTTGCTCGGGAGTTCAGCAGTACCATTGTAAACGATACGGACGCAGTACTCACCAGCGCTCGGGAACTCGTAGCTGTTGGTCGGGGCGGGCACGAAGGCTTCCCATTCACCATTCAGGAACACCATAGCACCGAGGATGTCGCCGCTAGGAGTCGGAGGAGGCGTTGGGCCAACACCGGCATCGCGGAGCTCATAGACACCGATGAGGTTCGGGTCTTGCTGGAGGTCACCTATGAAGGCCATCTTACCATTGATGGCAGCGACATGGCAACCACCTGAAGTACCGGCATTGAAGCCAGGAACGTTCGAGAAGTTGAACACCGAACCACCAAGCTGGTTATTCGTGATGTTGTAGTCATAGACTCCGTTGTCGCCGTTGTTGAAGCAGAACACGTGCTCAACATCGTTCTCGTCCTTGTAGTAGGCAAGGTCGGAAGCGCTTGTCGGCTCAGGACCAACCTGGACGATAGCACCAGTGCGGTCGATGAGGGTCAGGTTGCCTGACCAGTTACCAATTACCCAGAAACCGTCGCGAGTAGGATCGTAGGTGATACCACGCATTGCACCATAGGAAGAGGTGAAGGTGCTCACCACGCTGTGGTTGGCCAGGTCGACGCAGTACACCGTGCTGCTGTTGGCAACACCGTAGAAGTTCGTGCCGTCGTAGGTCATGCCACGGAGCGTACCGCAACCAGGAATTTCGAAGCCTTCGATCATGTTGCCGTCCATGTCATACTTATAGAAGTTGTGGGCAGCACTGCTGTAACCCCAGTTGCTGGTGTAGAAGTTCGTGCCGTCGGTGACCACACCATAATGGGCAGCCTCAGCAGCATTGAACGTGAACATCAGATCCCAAGGAGCGCGGTTGCCAGAAACGGGCACCACATTGGCGATGTCCTTCACCTCGCCAGCCGGCAGAGGAGCGTACATATTCTTAGCACCACCGCTGATAGTGACATCGACACCGTCGTTGCCGCCATACATGCTCACAGTGAACTCGTAGGTTCTGCCAGCCTCGAACACATAGTCGTTCTGACGGCCACCCACGTTACCGTTGGCAGCGGCAATCCAGATACGATCGCCAGGAGTCGGGTTGGTGATGCACCAGTCATAGGTACCAGCAGGAATCTCAATGCTCACACTGTTGTTCATGACCATGTTCTGCGTCGAGCAGTTGCCGTCAGCGTTGGTCGGGATCTTATGTGAGAACTGAGCATAGATGCCTTCGTTGCCAGAGCAGCTCGTGCTCAAAGCACCAGTCTCAGGAATCGTGGAGCCATACAGCGAATGGGTTTCGTCAAGCAGCATCTGATAGCCAGAGCCATCGCCCCAGACATCACCAGCAGTCAGGATAACCGTGGCGTTTTCACCAGGTTGCGGTCCAGGAGGAGGTGTCGGGCCAACGCCAGGATACTCCCAGCTGACGGTCGTACCGTTCACTTCAAGACCGTTGACAGTGCCAGCATAATTCTCGCAGCTTTCATATTCCCAAACACATTCTGCGTAATCGCTCATGCCAGTGCTGTAGACAGCAGCGACCTTGCAAATGTAGAGTTCGCCCTCGACGAGTTCGTCAGTGGCCACTTGGCAGAAGTTATAAGGAGTATTGATGTTGAAGATCGGCTCGTGGTCGATGCTCTCGCACATCACCTTATAGTATTCAAGGTGACGAGTGTTCGAACTTTCTTCAGGACGCACAATGTAACCATAGTTACCAGGAGTGACGTTGGCAATGTCTTTCACCTCGCCAGCAGCGAGAGGAACGTTGACGTTCTTTGCGCCACCACTGATGGTGACGTCAACACCGTCATTGCCGCCATACATGCTCACAGTGAACTCGTAGGTTCTGCCAGCCTCGAACACATAGTCGTTCTGACGGCCACCCACGTTACCGTTGCCAGCGGCAATCCAGATACGATCGCCAGGAGTCGGGTTGGTGATGCACCAGTCATAGGTACCAGCAGGAATCTCAATGCTCACACTGTTGTTCATGACCATGTTCTGCGTCGAGCAGTTGCCGTCAGCGTTGGTCGGGATCTTATGTGAGAACTGGGCATAGATGCCTTCGTTGCCAGAGCAGCTCGTGCTCAAAGCACCAGTCTCAGGAATCGTGGAGCCAAACAGCGAATGGGTTTCATCGAGCAGCATCTGATAGCCAGAGCCATCGCCCCAGACGTCGCCAGCAGTCAGGATAACCGTGGCGTTTTCACCAGGTTGTGGGCCAGGACCTGGGCCAGGACCAGGAGTCACAGGCTCACCGAAGCCTTCCCACATAGCCCAACCAGTGCGTGACACATAGAGGTTGTCAACACCGTAGATGATCTCAATCATCACATAGCGCAAGCTAGCAGGATTCCAGAGATCCACGTTCTCCACGATGGTCTCATAACCGTCCTTAGTGATGGTGATTTCATAGTTACCCTTACGGAAGGTATCCCAAGCGTAGTAGCCAGTCTCGTCGAGGACAACGTCGGCGACAGGATAGAGTTCCTGTTCAGCTTCATTCAGGTTCACGAAGCTCACCGTCACGCCCTCTGGGCTGTCGGCGCTGTTGAGCAACACAGTGATGTTAACATCGTTTTCGCCAAGGTACATATCCTTGTCGAGGCAGTTGGACCACACGATCTCGCTCTCGCGAGGCTCTTGCAGGTCGCCAGTGCCAGGAGTAGGAGGTGTAGGAGGAGTCGGAGGTGTAGGACCGCTCTCACCAACGATAGTGATATCGTCAATGAACAAATAGTTCATGTCATCGCTGTTGTAGTGACGGAAGGCCACATACTTCGTACCAGCAGGCAATTGGACGTTCTTCTCAGCCCAGGTACTCATTTCGCGGGTGCCAGCTTGAGTCATTGAACTCTTAATGCTGTTGCCGCTTGCCGTTCCTCTGTAAGCATCTTCCTCAAACACAGTGGTGAAGTCGCTGATGGCAGTACCAGTGCTGGAAGCCATCACTGCATAGTGATCCGGATATGCCGTGTTGGTGGCCACAAAGTAAGTGATGCCGGTTGCACCGTCCACCATCGGAGAAATCATATAATTGTCAGGATACAAAGTATAGTTGTTCCATGACCATGAGCTGGCGCAATAAGTGCCACTGTGGGCAGCACCAATGCCATAATTAGCAGGTGTGGCAATTTGCCAAATGTCGCCATCGCCATCAGCATCAACCATTGTCCAGTTGCTCATGCTGCCGCCTTCAAAGTCATCGCTGAAGATGACATCGCGGTTATCCTTAGCATTACCATCAGTAGGTTGAGCCCAGTGGATAGGACCAGCAATCTCTTCGCCACGGTTGCCAATATAGACACAGCCAACACCCCACTTGTAGATACCAGGAGCGGCATCTGGCCAGCTCACATCGATATAAAGGGTGTCGTGCAGTTCGCAGGACAGAACGACGGTGTTGCCATCAGGATGATCTTCATCGAGGAGCGTGTAAGGACCATCGTTGTAGCAGTCGGTACGATAGACACGGTAGTAAGCAAAGGCGCGGTCGTTGTTCGACATAGCTCTGCCAGGTTCGCCGATGGTGATGTCATCGACATTGAGATAGAACATATCGCTGCATTGGAAGTGACGGATGGCCACATAGCCCATGCCGCTGTAAGCGCTCAGGTCAACAGTATATTCATACCAGTTGCCTTGTACACGGGTGTTACCTTCACGTGAATGACCCATTTGAGGAGTCTCAGCCGAAGGAATAGCTTTCACCATCTTGGGGCTACCGCTAATACCCTTGGCGGTCATCGTCCATTCTTGAAGCATGGTGAAGGAGCTCGGGTTGGTGTTGGTCGTAGAGACAGCCACACCGAAGTGCTCAGCAGCATAGCTGGCATCTTGAGCGCAGGCATAGAATCTGAGGGTGCCACCGAGTTCCACCTGAGGCGAAACGAGGTAGTTGTCGGGATACAGGACAATGCCACCATAGTAGCTCTGTGAGATCACGAAGTCGTTCGAGCCGTCATGGCCAGGCTGACCGGACATGATGCTGCTGGCAATCTCCCAGCCGTAGCCGTCACCGTCAGCATCAACTGAAGTCCAACCTTGCATTGAGCTGTCCTCGAAGTCGTAGGTCGTGCCCGGCATAGGCGGTTCAGGACGACGGTAGAAGGTGATGTAGTCCACATAGAAGCAGTCGTCATTGGTGTTCACACTGCTGTCCTTGGTGTAACGCCACTGGAAGGTGTGCGTACCTTGGGTCACAGGATAGGTCTTTTCGACCCAGTTGCCAGCACCAGAGGCCTGATATTTCTCGACACCGTCGATATAGAAGTGACCATAGTCATAATTGCTTTCAGAAGAAATTCTGGCGAAGAAGCTCATGTCGCCGTCGGCAGGGATGTCGACCGTCACGGTCATGTTACTCGTCACGCTAGCCACGCCAGCGCCACCGCTCTTCATGCAGTAAGTGCCTTCATATGGGTTGTTGGTGGTAATGCTCCAAGGATAAGAACCATCAAGCTGCCAATCGTACTTGCTGAAGTCGCCAGTCTCGAAATCTTCGACGATTTCCTCACCAGGCAGACCGCAGCCCCAGAACACCTTCACATAAGGAGCATTGATGTCCGTGGAGTCGGGATAGTATTGGGCAACGACGGAGCAAACAGGATCGAAGTTCTCGTCGAGGATGTAGTCATACGGGCTAGCCGTCTGGTTATAGTTGACCGCAATCGGTTCACCTTGTTCAGGCACGTAGTCGGTCTGGTAACCATCCTTACCGGCTTGGCCGTCGTAGGTAAGACCTGCATAAACAGCACCGGTGTAGTAACCCTGGGCATTAGTCGTGAAGTTGTAGGTGTGGTTCACACCGAACTCGTCAGGACCAACCATCGTAACGGTGGCGCCAGCGATACCGGTGGTACCATCTTGTTCATAGACGTGACCTTCCACATTGCCACGACCAGAGACTTTCACGACAACTTCATTAGAAGGAGCGGATTCGCCTTCATCGTAAACGGCAGTCACATAGTAGTGATAACCAGCCATGTTATAAGGCTGAGGATCATCCAAATAAGTCGTGTTGCCGATGTTGTTCACTTGAGTGTGACCAATGAGCTCACCATCGCGGTACACGTTGTACATACGATAGGTACGGTCGACAACGGCGTTCCAGCTCAGTGAAATCTGTTCGTCATTGAACACGGTCTCGTCAGCAGCTCTCAAGTTCTGCGGGACGTTGAGGTGGGTCGTGAAGCCCCAGACTGGGCTGCTCACGCCTTCTGGGCAACCATCGTTGTTGAACTCCACTCTCCAGAAGTAGTTGGTGTTGTTCCACAGGTTGCGCACCGTGTAGCTGTTAGCCATATTATTGGTGAAGCTACCATCTTCAGGATAGATGACAGTTTGAGGATGACCAATCTCCGGATGATAGGTCGAACCGAAGATAAGACGCCAACCGGTGGCGTAGTCCGGAATCATCCATTGCAGCGTGACGCTGGCGGGTTCAATGCCATCAGCATTGTCGGCCGGAATCGGGTTGAATGCAAATTCTTCAACAGTCGGGCAAGGCATTTCCTCAGCGTTGATAGTCACCTCGAAGTTGGGAGTGGTTGAGGAGGCAACCAGATAATAGGTGCCAGGCTCAACAGCAGCATTCTCGATCACGGGACCGTAGCTCATAGCATCGCTAGGAGTCGGGGTCGGAGGAGTCGGAGGAGTCGGAGGATTAGGACCGCTGTTACCAGTGTTGACTGTCACATCGTCAAGCAAAACTGCAAACTGGTCATAAGCTTGGTGATGGAAAGCAATCCACACGTTTTGGCCAGCGTAGGCACTCAAGTTCAGAGTTTGCTGGCTCCAGGTACCGAGACGGTTAAAGCTGGCTTCTCTAGTTCCACCTTGACCATTGCCTCTACGGCTGCCACCATTGTTCCAAATAGCAGTGAAGTTAGAGGGAGCAGGTGTTGCAGCAGTGGAGATGCAAACCTCCATATAGTCAGGATAAGAAGCATTGAGTTGATCGTGGTAGAAACTCAGGCTAGCGTTGTTTCCGATGGCATAAGCTTGAGGCGAAACAAGGTAGTCGTCGCAATCAAATGCAAAACCGCCACTTTCAGTATTAACGTACGAGAAGCCCATGGCAAAGTTGTCTGAACCATTTGCACCATAGCCTTCGACGCCGGTGTACAAATCCGTAGCTACAACCCAACCATAGGTGTCACCATCGTTGTCGATGTTGGTCCAGCCTTGGAGGTCGGTTTCGAAGTTATAAGCATAAGATTCGCGGCTACGACCATCGGACTTCATGATGATGTTCGGACGGGTCGTGCTGGTGTACATTGGGTTAGCAGCGGTAGCGTCGTATGCACCGCTGTCCTGATAACGGTAAGCCATAGCATCGAACGGCAGGCTGGGAGTGGCTTCCCAATACACAGTGCTGTTCCATTCGCCATTGTTGCGTTGGCAGTAGATCAAGATGTTGCTGCTGCCATCCCATGCAAAGTTACCCTCGTTGAAGACAAACTCGTTCCAACCGACGACAGGAGTCATTGCTCCCGTGTAAACCTTGGTCATGCCAGTAACGACATGAGAGGTGGTTGTCAGGGTTTCGTCATCCACATTGGCCATCCAGATGGTGATGCCCTGCTGGTTGTAGCCAGTAGTGTTGGTGGCATACCAGCTCAGGCTGGTCATCGGGGCGGTGGTCACACCGGCAGCCTCAAGTTCAGCAGCCAAGAAGAGGTTCTCAGCAATGCTAAAATTATACAAGGTGTAGAATGGGAAGTAGCCAGTCGTGCTGGTGCCTTCACCGATCTGGGCCTCAAACGGACCAGCGGCAGCACCGCTGCCACCCATTCCGATGCCAGTGTAGTTGTTGGTAGCCATGGGGCCGCCTTCACCTTCGAAGCCTTCTCTATAGAGGGCCACTTTGCCGTTTTCACCAACAGTGACCTCAGCATTCAGCATCACATCGTGGTCAAACACAAGTTTGTATACGGCATCCTCGCCTTCCGGAATTTCGGGGAAAGGCAGGGTGTAGTCATTGTGAAGGACAATGTGGTGAGCCGAAGCAGGAACCTCGACGAAGGGGAATGTCGTGGCTTCAGTGCAAGCCTTCTCCCAAACATCAGGAATCTCGGGAGCGTAGAGCTCAACCGTGACAGGCCAAATGTGAGCGGCACGGTCACCTTCAGTGATGGCCACAAACTGACGCTCGATCACACCGGCTTCAGTGCCGTTGGTGACCATGTTCAGGGCAACGTCTTCGTTGGGGATCACTTGGAAAGGAAGTTCCTCGCCAGCAACCGTGAATAAACCGTCGCTAGGCGTGAAGTCGAGAACGTTGACAGTGTAGTTAGCACCTTCAGCGTACATGGTGAAGTTGAAGGGTTCCATCCAAGCACCGGCGGGACGAACACCGAGGTCCAGTCTGTCGACGATTTCGACATCACCGTCCATGTACTTCACATGGAGTCCAGCTTCACCGCCGCCACCGCCGCCACCGTTGTAGGCGAAGGTGGTCTTGGGCAGGAAGTTGCGCTGCGAAGCGCTAATGGCGTCAAGGCTGCTGTAGCTGTAGCCTTGCACAGAAGCGCCATTCACCGTCTCACCAGCCCAAGTGATGGACTTGTAGTTACCCCTGGTGGTCAAATAGAAACCAACAAGCAGGTCACCGCCATTGTAGGTGTAAGGGGCGGTAAAGTTGACGGTCATCGTGTTTCCAGTGCCATCAAGAGTACCAGTGTAAACAGTGGTAGCTCCAGCTGTACCAGAAAAGTCACTGATGGTAGCGCCATTCACCTCTTTCACGAACACTTGGAATGTACCTGTCCAAGCTTCCGCGGCAGGAGATGAAATACCAAATGTCAGGCTGCTGATTTCACTACCTGACATCACGCTCAACTCGGAGGCGGGATACACCATCTCGCACTTCAAGTAAGCGTCGGCATAATAGCCGTAAACTGGCACGTAAGCGTTGGTAGCTGTACCATCGTGTACGGTCAGTTCATCTGCTCTCACAAAGCCAGTAACGGCCAGCAAGAGCATCATCATCAAAGAAAAAACTTTCTTTTTCATAATGAATTGATTTGGTTAATAAATAGGTGAATTAATAAGTTTTCTTGCATATAAACACGAAAAGCCCCAATGCAAAAAGGCATGGTGGCATCATTTTTCCTAAGCATAATACGAACATTCGAATGCATAGTAAACGCGTTGTTTTGTTGTCTAGACATTGAAATGACTAACAACTCAGGATTTACCCTTAGTCGGAAATGAAAAAAAATGGTATTTTTATATTTTTTGGAAAAAAAAGAAAAATTTTCGCAAAAATGTTTGGCGAATTGAAAAAAGTTGTATTTTTGCAGCCGCAAACGAAGGGGCATTAGCTCAGTTGGCTAGAGCGCTTGCATGGCATGCAAGAGGTCATCGGTTCGATTCCGTTATGCTCCACAAAAGTAACCCCGCTATTTCAGCGGGGTTTTTTGTTTGTCAACAACACAAGAGATTCCCTTCGGGAATGAAGTTAATCCGTCTAATTAACCAGCGGCGGCTTGTAACGCATATTATCCGTATACATTACCAGCCGCCGCTGTAAAAGAGAAGCGGGCTCCATTCCCGAAGGGAATCCCATTATTCGCCTCTGAGCACTTTAAGCGCCCTCTGCAATACCTCGTCCATCGGGGCGTAAATCGGATAAAAACCTTCGTCATCGAAGAGATTGCGGGCGATGTAAGCCTTCAATAAAATGTTGGTCTCACGTCTTGCTACTCGCTGTTGCTCTTCAGTACCCTTGACACCCTTCTCCTCTGCCAGCTTCACCAACTCGTCGAACATGGCATCGTTTACCACAAACGACTGGTCGAAAGACTTGACGGTTTTATACTGTTGCAATTGTTTACGATGCTTGTCAGTATAATCAAAACCATATTGATAGAGCAAACCTTTATTGACGATGCGGTTGAAATAATATTCCATGCTATCGTTCACCAAGGGTACATAGATGTCGGGCATGATGCCGCCACCGCCGTAAACGGTCTTGCCCTTGGGTGTGGTGTATTTCAATGAGTCGGCGAAATGGATGCTGTCCTCGCTGAAAAGCTCTCCTTTCTCATAGCGTTCCAACGACTCAAGCATATACTCTTCCAAGTCTCCGCTATAGGGCTTTTGGATGCATCGACCTGTAGGCGTGTAGTAACGCGCCACGGTGAGACGGATAGCGGAATTGTCGCTAAGCATGATTTGCTCCTGCACCAATCCCTTGCCGAAAGAGCGTCGGCCAATGATGGTGCCTCGATCGTTGTCCTGCAAGGCTCCAGCCACGATCTCGCTCGCGCTGGCCGACTCACCGTCGATGAGCACCACCACGGGCATGTCCTCCAACATCCCATTTCGACGGGCTTTCATGTATTGGCGTGGACGGTTACGGCCTTCTGTATAGACTATCATACTACTCCTTGGCAAAAACTCATCAGCAATGTCGACGGCAGCACTGAGGAAGCCTCCCGAATTGCCGCGCAAGTCGAGCACAAGTTGTTGCATACCCTTCGCTTTCAGATCCTTAATCCCTTTCTTGAACTCATCGGCTGTAGTGGCAGAAAACTTGCTGAGTTTCAAATAGCCAATTTTCTCATCGAGCATATAGGCGATGTCAATGCTATAAGTGGGAATGGCGGCACGAGTGATGGTGTAGTCAAGCAAACCCTCAACCCCACGGCGCAACACACGAACGCGCACCTTGGTCCCTTTAGGGCCTTTCAGTTTGTGCATCACGTCCTCATTCTTGAGTTTCTTGCTGGCCACCAAGGTGTCATCGACATAAATGATGCGGTCGCCCGCCATGATGCCCACTTTCTCGGAAGGGCCACCCTTGATGACGCTGATAACAGCTATAGTGTCTTTCTCCAAGCGAAACTGCACACCAATGCCGTCGAAGCTGCCCAAAAGCGGGTCGTTCACCTCGTTGAACTCGTCCAAGGAAATGAAGGCGCTGTGCGGGTCGAGCTTCTCCATCATGGCAGCGATAGCCTCATCCTGCAGTTTCTGTGTGTCGGGCTTTTCGACGTAGTCGTTGTCCACATACCACATCACCTCATCGAATTTGCTGCCGCCTTCGAAGGTAATTTGGCGTCTGCCTACACCTTTATTAATATAGAGACCCAAAAGAAGTCCCGACAAGAGAATGATAATGACCCATACAGGGCGAATTCTGTTTTCCATCTTTAATTAATTATGAATGCTGAATGATGAATGTCAATCCATTCAACATTCCTCATTCAGCATTCTGCATTCTACATTAAACTTACACTGTAGCGCTCGACAGCTCCAAGTTGCGATCCATCTTGCGGAACAAGCCTTGCAACACCTTACCCGGACCCACCTCAATGACAGAACGCACGCCTGTAGCAAGGATGTTGCTCATGGTTTGCGTCCACATGACGGGTGAAGTCAGTTGGGCGATGAGGTTCTTCTTGATAATCTCAGGGTCGTTGACCGACTGGCCGGTGACATTTTGGTAAATCGGACAGATGCCTTGGTTGAACGTAGTCTCCTTGATGGCTTCGGCGAGTTCCAAACGGGCAGGTTCCATCAATGGGCTATGGAAAGCGCCACCCACACTCAGCGGCAACACACGCTTGGCACCGGCTTCCTTCAGCTTCTCGGAAGCGGCAGCCACACCTTCAACCGAACCGGAGATAACCAACTGGCCAGGACAATTGTAATTGGCGGGAACCACCACGGCATCCTTAATGGAGGCACACACTTTCTCGATGAGTGCATCCTCGGCTCCGATGACAGCAGCCATCGTGCCAGGCTGAGCCTCGCAGGCCTTCTGCATGGCCATGGCACGCTTGCTCACCAAGCGCAAGCCGTCTTCAAAGCCAAGCACCTTATTGGCGACAAGAGCCGAAAACTCACCCAAGGAATGACCCGCCACCATGGTAGGATCAAACTCTTCAAGCATTGAAGCTAAGATGACGGAATGCAAGAAGATAGCCGGTTGGGTCACCTTGGTTTGGCGCAAATCCTCGTCGGTGCCTTCAAACATGACATCGGTGATTTTGAACTTCAGGATGTTGTTCGCTTTCTTGAACATATCCTTGGCTTTGGAGAAGTTGTCGTACAAGTCCTTCCCCATTCCCACAAATTGGGCCCCTTGACCGGGGAAAACATATGCTTTGATCATTGTGTGATTTAATATTTAAAATTCAAAATTCAAAAATTTAGTGTAGGTTGCTGCCTATCAGTTGGAAAAACTCCTCTCGGGTTGATTCGCGCTCAAAAGCACCGATGAAGTCGCTCGTTGTGGTCACGGCACCTTGTTTCTGCACACCACGCATCGACATGCACAAATGTCGTGCCTCAATGACGACCGCCACACCCAAAGGATGCAACGCCTCGTTGATGGCGTTCTTGATTTGCGTGGTCAGGCGTTCCTGCACCTGAAGGCGGCGCGAATAGGCTTCCACCACACGGGCAATCTTGCTCAGTCCTGTGATGTAGCCGTTGGGGATATAGCCCACATGCGCCTTGCCGATGAACGGAATCAGATGATGCTCGCACAAGGAATACACCTCTATGTCCTTCACAATCACCATCTGGCGGTAGTCTTCCTTGAATTTCGCCGACAGAAGAATCTCCATCGGATCCTGTTCATAGCCATGGGTGAGGAACTGCATCGACTTGGCTACACGCAAAGGCGTCTTCTCAAGACCCTCACGATGCGGGTCTTCGCCCAAAAGCTCCAAGATGGCAGCATAGTGCTCTTGAAGTTTGGCCAACCGTTCCGTGTCGTACTGCTCGATGGCTTCGTAACCGAAACGCTTCCTAAGCTTTTCGTCCATTATCAACCGATTTTTTGCTTAGGCATTGCCACGGTCGACTGCTGTCCCATGACGCACTTACCCGTGAATTGTGCACCCACTTCGATGAGCAGTTGCTTGGTTGTCAGGTCGACTTCCACTTTCGAAGTCGACTTCAGAGCCGTCAGCTCCTCAGTATTTATGTTGCCCTTCACGGCACCTGAAATTTCAGCTTGTTTGCAGTTGAGGTCGCCTTCCATGACGCCAGTTTGACCAATGATGACTTTGCCGTTCGATTTCAGTGACCCAATCAGATGTCCATCGATGCGTATGTCGCCATTCGATTCAATATCACCTTTAATAGTGGTGCCGTTACCGATAAGGTTGCGGGCTTGAGATTCCATTATTGCCATAATTCTTATATATTTATTGTTTATTGTTGTTGGATTCCATAAACGTATTGTATTCTTCCATGTCTTTCGTCTGGTAGAAGACGGGATAATTCTTGATGGAGATGGGGACTATTTTGTATTTGGCTTTGTCGATGCCACCAAAGACATAGTCGGAAATCTGCATCGAGGTAATGTATTCGATGGCTTTTCCTTGACCATCGAAGCTGCCAATGGTGACTATGGTGCGCGCATCATCGAGCACAACACTCTTGACGTTGAAGCTGCGCGTCCTTTGTTCTTTCTTGTTGAAGTCGCTGATACGCACCATCAGCGGGTCAACGCGTACCGACTTGGTATCGCACACAATCATGACAAAATGCTCAATATTGGGCTCATAGGTGTAGGGAGCTTCTTTTTTCACTTCGGGCTTGTCGCCACCTTCTTTATTATCAATGTCAGTCAGCACCAAACCCAGATGATACTCCTCGTTGACGTTCTCCAAAACACGGCGGGCATATGGCGTGATGCTGCTTTGTGGATAGTTGCGCACCAAGTTGTACAAGCCGAATGCCATAGTGTCGACCGAGACCAAACGGCCTTCAGCAACAGCGTGGAGGAAGGCAAAACGCGGCATGAAAGCCGTGTCGGACTCGTAAAGCTGCATAGCGCGTTCGGTATTCATCTTCACACGGTAATACTGCCCCTGTTCGAACGCCTCATAGGTCTTGCTGTAGAAGTCGGAAGCTTCGCGTTCCTGGGCTTGCAGCTTCTCGAAATAGGTCGGGTCATTGATGAACTCGGCATAACTCGAATTAGGATACTTGTCGAAGATCTTGCCTTTGTAAACCAACGCTTGCTCTTCGTGGTTGAGGTCATTGTGCATCTTGTAGAGGGCATACCAAGTGGGCAACTCCTTCTTGTTGTTCGGATAACGGGTGTCAAGTTGCTCATACGACTCGATGGAACGGGGCAAGTCAGAAAGTCGGTCCATATAAAGGAAGCCCAAATGATAGAGACCGTCGGCAATCAGGGAGTCGGCCACCTCCTTTTGTTCGGGCGTGAAAGGCAGGTCTTGTAGATAATACGCTCGGTCATGGGTAGTCAAAGAAGCTTTCTCCTTGCCCTCCTTCCCTTCTTTTCCTTCTTCCTTTTTCTCCTCTTCGCCACTATCTCCACTCATAGCAGCTGCCAGACTCCTTTGGTCGCTGATGCGCCAGTTGTCTTCGTTCTTACGCATACCCCATTTACGGGTAAACTCTGTGAGACCTTTCGAGACAGAAGTCTGGTTGTAAAAGTACCACGAGCCACCTGTTGCACTCATAGCTTCCGTCTGGTCTTTCTTTGCGGATTCATTTCCGCCCACCGTTGAACCCATCAGCGCCAGTTGTTCCTCGTATTCCCGCTTTTCCTGTTCGATTCGTTCCTGTTCGATGACTTGGGCGATAATCTTGTCGATAAGAATGTTCCGCGACACCGAGTCCATAGCCGCCACACGCATCAAGCTGTCCTGGGTGTTGACCACGTTGGCATACATCACCAGTTCGTTCAGTGTTTGGGAGATGTTCATAATGCTGTCGTAGCCTTCATACTCTCGGGTTATGCTGGAGACTGCGGTATCGTAATAGGCTTGAGCCAGTTCATATTGGTTGCCGTCGAACAACATGGAAGCCACTTTCAACGACGATTGTGCCCTTTGGATTTGGTTGTCCTTATAGGCAGCCACCGATTTGCGCAGGTAGTCAATGGCTTTGGATTCGTCACCTTCTCGAAGGGCGAGTTCGGCCATAGCGTAATAAATGCGGTCGCGGTAGTCCTCGTTGTTCGAGTCGCGGAGCATCTTGTTCATCATCTTGTAGAGTTCGGCGGCATTGTTGGCCGTACCCATCTTGGCCATATTCATCTTTGATTCGAAAACCATCTCATACTCAGGATTGCGCTTGATGACTTTCTTGAACTGGGCCGTGGCACGTTCAGAGTCGCCTTGCTGCATGTAAATCTGTCCCAAGATGAACATAGCGCGGGTGCGCAAATCGCGGTCCTTGTTGAGCAAGATACCATTTTTCAGGTATCTGACAGCGTTATTATAGTCCTTGACAGCGATGAAATAGTCGGCAATGGTAAAATCGAAATTACGCAACAGTTCCTTAGGGGGCTTATTGAGTCCCGCTGTCTTGGTCTGCAGCTGCTCAATCATGGCAATGGCCTTGGGATACTCTTCCGTTTGAATATAGGATTTGATGAGCCACATATTGGCCACGTAAGAGATGTCGTTGTAGTTATATTCGTTGGCTACGTAATCGAAAGTGCGTTTAGCGGGAATGTAATCGTGCTTGTAGAAATGCGCCTTGCCCATGATGAGATAGGCATCGTCAATCCATTTCACACGCTCACGGCTACCGAAATTCATGGAGTGTTTCTGGACACAGATGGAAGTCTTCTCCAAAGCGCGATCCATAGTGGAGTTCATCGCCATACCATTCTGTTGGGTGCCGTAGTTGTAGACGCGCAATACCTTGGTATAATCGTCTTTCACTGCATTGCGGAGCTGCTTTTCGCCGTCCTCGACGGCCAACTCTCCGTTGAAATAGATGTTGTAATGGCTAGTCAGGTTATGGTACATACGGCGGGTAAGCGTGTTTTTCTTGGTGGAGCAGCCGCTCAAGAGCAGCAGCGCCATCACGCAGCCCATTGTCACGATTATGTTGGTTCTTCTAAGCACTTTGTTGTCGTTTATAAAAAGGATAACTCCAATTTGCCCCGAATATTACAAGAGAGAGAAAATCATTGTCGTTGTCCATACCATTTTTTAGCCTCGTCAAGGAGCATCTCGTCGGTAGGCTCCACCAAGGCGGAACGCATCACATTGGCAATGCTATCGGTCGTGGTCTTGAACTCGTCCAGAAGCAAGCGGTCGAAGTCGGCCTGACGGCTTTTCGCGATGCCTTCGCGTTCTTGTTCCAAAGCTTGCAAGGCCTTGTTCTTATACTCATCCAAAGCCAGGTATTGTATCAGGCTTTCCACCATTTTCAGACTATCTTCCGACCAGTCGAATTTGAGGCCTTCGCTGAGCGATTTCAACTCATATTTCTTGCAGAGCTCTGGCAGTTGCCCTTGTATCTTCTCCACTTCGCGGCCAAAGTCGACGGCCAACCGCTCCGAACGTTCCTTCTCCACGTTGGCTTTGATTTTCGGCACGTAGATAACAGCCAAACCAGCCAAGATGGCGAGCACGACGGCAACGATAATCAGTTTCACAAAGGAATGGCCTTTGGTGATAGCAGAGCGCACATCACTGATGCTGTCAAAGCGTTGCTCCCTAGAGAACTGGGTGCAGTGGGTGGCCACAGCACCAAACTGCTTGGAGATGTTGCGTTCGCCGATAAACTCCATGATCTTTCCCAAAGAATAGATATCGGCACGTGAATCGAAATCCTCACCTTTGATGATTTCGGGCGCTACGAACTCCATCTCTTTGATGAGCAGTTCACGGTCGGCATCCTGCTTCGTCTCAGGGATGCCCAAGTCGATGAGTTTGGCACGGTAGTCGCTGGCAGTCACCATGATATTCTCGGGATTCAGGTTACAATGCACCAGACCGTTGCGATGCAAATAAGTCAAGCCATCACAGACATCCGTGAGGATGGTTTTCACCTGTTTTTCAGAGAGCGTTCCCACACGCACATGCTCGGCCAAGGACTTGCCATCAATGTACTCAAATATGATGCAGTCGCCTATGCCTTCGATTTGTACAAAGTCCAGGGCCTTGCGGATGTATTTATTGTCGAGCATAGATGTGGTTTCATACTCTTGCCTTAGTGAGGCTCTGCATGCTGCATCGTCAATACACTCTTTCTTCAAAGACTTGACAATGACTTTTTTACCATGATTGTTCGCCGTAAAAACGCGGCTATTTCCATAGCGAGAGCTATGTAAAGGACGCAAATCGGCGTAATCGTTTGAATAGTTGTTTTCTGACATTCTTCACAATGTATTTATCCATAGAAAAGCCCCGCATCACGCGGAACCCATCATGCGATTTGGGCGCAAAGATAACGTATTTTTCCGAACATTCGGCAAAAGTGGACGGGAAAAAGATTAATTATTAGGTGTGACTCTTTCCCATTCATCAAAATAGTTTTTATACACCGAAAAATATTTCGTGCCATTTTGTCAGTTTTTTGTATTTTTGCCGTTTCGTAAAAGCAAAATTTAGGCAAACTGCGGGACGCAGTTTGTGACAGTGTAAATTGAAAATCAAATAATTACATAAAATGAAAATCTCTTATAATTGGTTGAAACAATACGTCAACTGCGATTATCCGGCCGAGAAAGTCAGTGAACTCCTCACCTCAACGGGACTTGAAGTGGAAGACCTCGAGCGTTTTGAGTCGGTGAAAGGCGCCTTGAAAGGCGTCGTCGTGGGCAAGGTGCTCACGTGCATCGACCACCCCAACTCCGACCACCTGCACATCACCACCGTTGATGTCGGTGGCGAAGAGCCCCTGCACATCGTTTGCGGCGCACCCAACGTGGCAACTGGCCAGAAAGTGCTCGTGGCGACCATCAACACCGAACTCTGGATTGGCGACGAACATATCACCATCAAGAAAGGCAAGATTCGCGGCGAGGTCTCGGAAGGCATGATTTGCGCCGAGGACGAGCTGCAACTTGGCACCTCGCACGAAGGCATCATGGTACTGCCCGATGACTATGAAGTAGGCAAACCCGCATCGTTCTATTTCCCTGTGGAAGAGGATTATACCATTGAAATCGGCCTCACCGCCAACCGCAGCGACGCTACCTCGCACATCGGCTCGGCCCGCGACCTAGTGGCCGCCCTCAACCAGCGTGAGAACACCACCAAATACCACCTTATCCGTCCCTCGGTGGACGATTTCAAGGTGGAAAACCACGACAACGACATCGAAGTGGTCGTCGAAGACACGCAGGCCTGCCCACGCTACTCTGGCGTGACCATCAGCGGCGTAAAAGTCGGCGAGTCACCAGCTTGGCTGAAGAACCGCCTTGCCGCCGTCGGCATCCGTAGCATCAACAACATTGTCGACATCACCAACTATGTGCTAATGGAAGTAGGTCAGCCCATGCACGCTTTCGACGCCGACAAGATCACGGGTAAGAAGGTCGTGGTGAAATGTATGCCCGAAGGCACACCTTTCGTCACCCTCGACGGCGTGGAGCGCAAGCTCAACAGCCGTAACCTGATGATTTGCAATGCCGAAGAGCCCATGTGCATCGCCGGCGTGTTTGGCGGACAAAAGTCGGGCGTGACCATGGAGACCACCAACGTCTTCCTCGAGAGTGCCTACTTCAACCCCACAAGCATCCGCAAGACCTCCAAGTTCCACGGCCTGCAGACCGACGCCTCGTTCCGCTACGAGCGTGGCGCCGACCCCAACATCACCCTCTTCGCCCTGAAACGCGCCGCCTTATTAATTAAGGAGCTGGCTGGAGGTACCATTTCTTCCGAAATCAAGGACGTGAAGAACGGCGACTTTGCCCCTGCCCGCGTGGATTTGAAGTTTGACTACCTGAACAAACTGGCTGGTAAGGTCATCGACCCGACCCAAGCCGTCAACATACTGAAGAGCCTTGAGTGCCAAGTCGTTGAACAAGACAACAAGCACGTGGTCGTCGACGTGCACACCAGCAAGGTCGATGTGACCCGTCCCGCTGATGTGGTGGAAGAAATTCTTCGCATCTACGGCTACGACAACATCGAGATCCCGAGCCGCATCCACGCCTCCATCAGTCGCGCCACGAAGCCTGATGCAGACAAGATGCAGCAGAAGATCAGCGACATGCTTGTCGCCAACGGCTTCTACGAGATCATGAACAACTCGCTCACCAAGGCCGCCTATAGCGAGGCCTTCCCTGCCTTCGACCCAGCCCAAAACGTGAAGATTTTGAACCCGCTCAGCAGCGACCTCAACGTGATGCGCCAGACCCTGATGTGGGGTGGTTTGGAGAGCATCGCCTTCAACCAAAACCGCAAGGTCAGCGACAGGAAGGTCTTCGAGTTCGGCAGCGTCTACTTGTGCGACGCGTCG